>ERZ651776.1971-NODE-1971-length-23457-cov-4.007528_pt1 | contig 23457 bp, 25 predicted proteins | sample MGYA00514761_ERZ651776 | MGnify/ENA metagenome assembly ERZ651776 | reverse complement strand
CAGATCATAGGCAACAAACTGTTTTGTCAACGCCGCGCCAATCTCGATTGTGGCTGCACCACCTTCAGTTTTTATTGTTGATTTTGCATCCATTTCAAGATTTAAATCACCACTTAAAACAGCACTTCCATCATCGGTTGCTGGTTCAAACAAAAATTGTTCACTTCCATTTGTTCCTGTCGCCATCTCTCACCTCGTCGCAAACATTGCAGGATACGGGGCACTCGTCAATGATATCTTGGCCCTGCACGCCGGTGTAACCATAAAACACGAAATTTGTTATGGTGCAGTTGTACCCCACCCAACCCAAACAAGTATAACCGTCTGCATCCACAAAGGCCTGGTCATCAAGGCATGTTTGATTCGCGTTCAGTTTCCTGCCTCCTTCAAGTTCGTTACCGCGAGAAGTATCAACAATGCTGCCAGGAGGGCCAGAAAGTTCACCACCCCAAGCGACGTGCGATAAACAGAACACAAAAACACACAAACAAGAGTGGCGGCACACTATGGGTGAAAGGAGACCGCACAGCCAATTTCTCTTGGCTACCGTGGTCCTTTCTACTTCCTCCTCAACGTTCATCATTAAAATCAACGACAAAGCTGTTTAATGAATACCGTCATAGTCTTGAAGAAATTTTTTTCAACAAAAACAATTTCCTAAGGAGTCGAACTACTGAATGAATTTGTCAACTTAATCCGTGGTTTGAGACTAGTCCATCTCATCTTATAGTATATCGCCAGGTTTCTAGAATATTGGGTGGCTTCCCTGGAAAACCAAAAACTGGCCATCATCGTTCGATATTGTTACCCCTCCTTCTCGCTATAACCGACTAAAAACGCACCGACCTATGACATCACCATCGCCCACCACAGAGCTAGTTATGGCATCCGTTGCCGGTGCTGTTGCAGGCGCTTCGGTCATTGTTATGATAGGTGGTCGACGTAGCACATCATCAGCGATGAACGCGATTCTCCCTTCTATTACCTCGGCGCTCACCCGATCGAACCAGCAGTTGACGTCAACGCTATTACCCCCAGTTTCAAAAGCCGAGAGCAGCATACAATCTTTGTACGAAGAGGTTCGTGTTCTAAATTCAATTTTTCAAGCACCCAAAACAAGGGGGCTGTTTGGGGAGGCCCAGCTGGAAACAATTATAAGGGACGCACTGCCGCGGAATAGCTATGAATTCCAAGCCAACATCAAGAGCGGTACTGGCGAATCTGCAGCAATTCCTGACTGCATCATAAAAATCGGGTTTTCAACACCAATTTGTGTCGACGCCAAGTTTCCTCTTGATAAATGGCGGGAACTCAATCGTATCGAGTCAAGCACAACTGCAAACATCACCTCAAAAAACATTGGCAGCGAAAGCCTCCGCTTAGCGAAGAAAAGCTTTGCTCAGAATCTCTCCCAGCACATCAACAATGTCGCGAAGAAGTACATTATTCCAGGGATTACCACAACCTCTGCTATTCTTTTCCTCCCCTCCGAGTCTCTTTTTGCCTCTGTGATAGAGATTTGCCCTGAGGTGCTGGAGGAGGCGAGGAGAAGAAGAGTTTGGGTTTGTGGGCCGAATACATTGATGGCAGTTGTCTTTTCCATTCGGGGGGCAAGCAAAGGTGGCGAGACTAGTTCACTAGTCGCAGAACGAGCGGCGAAGATGACAAAAGAGGTAGAATCGATTCTCGGTGACGTCGACAGGCTGTTGGTTCGTTCGCAAGCTGTTGACAAACAGTTTGAGAAAGCTCGTGAATCCCTCCGTCTTTTGGAGGTAAGCGCCGAGAAAGTGAGGCGGAAGAGCTTTCTTCTTGCAAATGCAAAGGATGGAGATGGAGACGATGACGAAGACGAAGACGAAAACTACAGAGGAGATGATAAAGAAAGTGCAGTTGGGTTGGGCACGAAGTCATAGAAAAAAAGTAGCGTTAGACGGGACTGAACACCCAATAAGGAAGGCTTGGAAGAATACTATTTTCTGGCGCCAAGAATACTCTTACTCATTTCATTCATATTCTCAATCTAATTCTCATCGTTTTATTTATTCGATCCATGCAAGCCTCTCGATTTTCTATGCTGCCCTAGAAGTCTTTACCCAAGGCGAAATCGGAGATGAGCGTCGTCCACCAGTCGTCGTGAGGCCATCCGTTTTTATCATCTAAACATAAGCGAAAAATGTCGATCGAATTCCCCCCCTGCTTCACAATCTCCGCGAAGAACTCTCTCGTGTTGTCCTCCGTCCACGCCTGATTATAACCATTCCTTCCATCATAATAAATCCCGATTCCTACCCCCGCAGCATCTGCCCAGCTTTCCGGATTCCCCTTCTTCACTGCCTCGTAATAACTCGCCAGCCCTTCCACATAGTCACTCGGGCGACCGTAGAAGGACATGTCCTGCAGCTGATCGATGCCGCTCGCTGCAATATTCTCAAAGTTTGACAGCAAGCCGGACCATGATGCAACATCAAACACTAATTCCAGCCCCTCGGCGTGAAGGGCGTCACCGAACTGCTTCAAAAACCCCCTCAAGTCATCATCTCTACTTGGATATGTGTCAGAGGGATGCTCATCCTCATAGTCAATGTGCCACCCATCAAAACCGTAGTGCTTCGCAATGTTCACCGCATCAGCAATGAAGGCCGTGGCATTCGGCAGAACCTTCTCGTGAAAAAGTGTCGCATTTGTAGTGTCAAGAATCCAGGGGCTGATCTTCGCATGGGGAACGGCCGCCTTTAAGGCAGGGTACCTGCAGGGCAGGTGGGGGACGGGGGGGGGATGGGTTAGGTTCAGAACGAAGCGACTTGGAGTGATACAGCTCTGTAGCGACCGAATACTAAGTATTCGGTCGCTACAGAACTGTATCAACCGAATACTAAGTATTCGTTCGGTCGCTACAGAACTGTATCACTGTGGACCGAATACTAAGTATTCGGTCGCTACAGTTCCTAGCTTGCTAACTTCTTACCAGTCGCTGACTTCCTTGGACAGTTCCCACCATATCCAAGCATCCCCGTAGTAGATGCCGTAGTAAGGCTCAGTAACATTCACGGGCACCATGTTGTGGACCTCGTCTGGGTCACCCTTGGCGCACGGCATATCGGGCATCACTCTAGTCACAGCCTCCTTCGGCAAGGACGCAAGGTATTGGAAGTTGGCAGAGTCAGTGGTGAAGTTCTCAGCTACCTCAAACCACCATGACACAGAACGAGCACTTTCTGTGAAAGCTGGGAGGAGGAGTGCGATTAAAGATACACGCATTATATTATGTGGGTCGGGAATCCTTAAAAAAGAATATATCAACAAACATCCAATGAAGTTCAAGGATCAAGAAGGATGAAGGTGAAGAAATTCGAGAATCGAGAATTCCGAAGAGAATCACCGTTTTTACTTTGCAATTTTCAAGCTGATGGAATGCGGGACTCCTCCCTCCACGCTTTGTTTTCCGTACTATATATCGCGCGCGTGGGTCGTCAAAACCTTCCTTTATGTTTTACGTTTCGTTACTTAAATGTGGTTGGTTGGGTCAGCTCGCTAACTCAACGATGCCTCCGCAAACTCCCAAAACCACAGCGAACCACGTACAAATAAGAACGCACCAGGGAATTACCAAGAGCCAGTACCACCACAAAAATATCACTGATGCAGTGAAGCACCCACTGGCAATAACAACCCCGAGACCTTTTTTCAATGCCCCAGCTAGATCGCACAGGATCGACAAGGGAAACATGCTAAAAGCCACCAGCTTAACTAAAAACACATCTCTTTCAGTTAAGAGCCTCACCACCTCCCCTGCCCTGAGAATCTCATTGAAGAACACCCCCTCCATCGTGACACCACTCTCCCGACTACCGAAAACGAGCGTTCTAGCCAAAAGCACCACGGCGTTAATTATCGTGACGAGAAAAATCGAGTCAATCCAGATCCCAAGGAATAGTAAATGGCAAGGGTAAACAACGGCGTGGAGGCAGCTTGGAGAGATAGGGCCAACGCTCCGTCCGCTAAGCGCGATGGACTCAATCCAGGTAGCGACGCCAATCACTGCAATCATCACGTCGAACGTCGAGGTTAGATTTGGGTGTTGTTCCAAAATTTTTCAATGTAAATTCAGTTTTCCATGGCCTTCCCGCGCCGCGGGATACAGTCGCTCAAAATCTCGACAACTCACCTGCTCCCTCCAATCCCCCCGACCCTGATGTCGCAACTGGCCGCTGCCGTCTCCACCATCCATTGTTTCTCGTGGTGATGCTCATTCTGTGCATGTAGCTTAGTTGAGTCTCACTGGCAGCAGCTGCAAGCAACGGAATTGATGCAAGCCCATTAGAGACCTCGGGTGTCGATGACGTAGAAGGAGGGGGGGTGGACGCTTGCTGCGTACCCACAGGATCGTCGTCATCGCTCATTCCACCATATAACTGAAACTGTCGATTGCACTCTGAAATGTAGTAGCTCATGGCTTCATCACTAGAAAAGAGACACAGAGAGGAGGAGAGAGTCGTGTTAGTTAGTGTGTAACGATTGGGGACACCGGTAGCAGCAGGTTACTCCGAACAACGCATCTAAATAATGTGAAATAACTGACCGTGACAGCCCCTGTTTATTCTTCCATGCATTCCATTTGGCCTTCTCAGTAATGTTGTTTCTAGGGCACGTCACCTCGCAGTCTCCGCTGATTGCTTGCTTGTGCAGAGCAAATATTTCCAGCTTGTCGCGATTTGATACGTTGGAAGTGCTTTTCGACCACACACGGTACGCGGTCGTTTTCCCCTTGAACTCATGCACGAGATTGCTTGACATTGGAAGATACCTCGTGACAGGTAACTGTAATGGGCAGAAAACTGCAAAAACAAGGAAAAGTTTCACAAGTTTTCTTTAAGTGTCCTGTGGATTTTTTTTTGTCATAAAAACGACCTATCATCATACTGATACACCAACTACAATCTAAAGTTACCTTAATCTCCCTAAAAATACCCTCTATCTCAACTAAAACCACAAACAAAAATTCCCCCTCCTTCTTACCCTTCACCCCTCCCCTGGCACCTGGCACAAAATAATTATGCCTACTATTGATCTCGCGCAGTGGATCTCCCATTCGTCCGCATCGCAGAAGCGCGCACTGATCCCGACTGTTGGCGACTCACCATCACTCACGACCTCTTCCAAACCTCAGCCTCGCTCTGCCATCTACTGTGCTGATGCTCACCCCTCCGGGAAGCGTATTGCAACGGGCGGAGGAGACAACAAGCTAAAAATCTGGAGTACTAAGACGATATGTTCTAGTAGTAAGGGCGAAAACACCCCCAACTCTAATACACTGGTTGACGAGGACCCCCGTTTGTTGGCAACATTGACTTCGCACTCGGGGAGTGTTATGACCTGTCGTTGGAGCACAAACGGACGATACCTTGCCTCTGGCGCAGACGATAATATGGTTTTAATATACGAGCTTCGCCCCCAGAGCGAGCAGAACGGGGAGGATGGTTTTGGTGGGGGGCTGTCTGGGGCGACGAAGCAGGTGAGAGGTGGAGTTGTGTATGTCTGTGTATATTAAGCTTGCGTGCTTTGCTTTGTTCTGCTTTGTTCTGTTTTTTTCTGCTTTGGGTCTACTTTCCCTTCTTCGTATTCCCTTTCGAATTCCTTCGTATTCCCTTTCGAATTCCTTCGCATTCCCTCACACTTACGCACCCGCTTCGCTTCGCTTCGCTTCGCTTCGCTTTGAACGGTCGGTACAGAAGAATTTTGAGAATTGGGTCCGATGCCGTGTTTTGCGCGCGCATAACTTGGATGTTGTTGACCTCGCATGGTGCCCCCCGCACAACGATTTCTTGGCAACCTGTTCGCTGGACCGTCTGTCGCCCGTGTGTGTCTGGAAGCTTGACTTGGTAGGAGCTGGTCTGCCCGACCCTTCCCAGATGCAACAAACGAACGCAATGCACTCAGGCTTTTTTTCGTCGAATCCCTCCCCAAACCCTAAACGCCCCCAAATGATTATGTCTTCTCCGGTCGCAACTCTGGGCCTAAATGACGTGCACAAGTCATTTGTGAAGGGGTGCTGTTTTGATCCCTCTGGACGGCACCTGGTGACATCTTCGGACGATCCGTCGATCTGCCTGTGGTCAGCGACTGACAACTGGTCATTAGTCGCGAAGATTGACTCGTCCCATCCCCTGAAGATATTCTCCTCAATCGGTGACGGTCACAGCGAGCTTATTTCGCAGTGTTTGTTCCGCAGAATTGACTGGAGTAGTGATGGTAGCGTGCTTGCATCCACCAACGGTACGCTAAAGAACAAACCCGTCGTTACACTTATCGAGAGAAACAGTACCGGTCTTAAAATCGACACGGACAACAAAGAACTTATTAACCTCGTGGGTCACAAGGATGCAGTCTGTTCGTCACGTTTCAATCCCCTCTTGTTCCGCGCCGCAACAAACAGCGGTAGCGGCAAGAAGAAGAAGAACTCGTATTTGGACAGCCACAGGACGGTGGTTGCGCTGGGGGATAGGAAGGGTTTTTTGACGGTGTGGGCGACAGGCGTTCCCAAGCCAATTTTTAAATCACAAATTAGTCCTGGGAAGTCCATGATCACGGACATTTCTTGGGGCGGCGGTGTTACTGCTGGAAGAACACTCTTTGTCTCAACGCTTGACGGAAACGTCGCGGCAATCGAATTCACGGAAGAGGAGCTCGGAACTGCACTGGGAAGAAAGGAGAGGAACGAAGTCTTGCGAGGAAAATATGGCGACGAGGTTTGGGAAGGAGTGGTAAAACAAACGTCCAATCTAAGCGGGTCATCGAGTGTTTATACCTCGAATCCCCTTGACGTCGCGGAGAGCAGCTTTCAGGTGGGGCTTGAGGGCGACAACAGTAGCTCGCAAACATCACAGACAACCAACGGTTTTTCTCGACCGACTCCCGCGCCGCAAATTCCTGCACAAACCATCGCCAGTCCAACCAAGACGCCTGCCGAGACGCGAAAGGCGCAAGTAGTCACGAAAACCAAGAAGGGAAAAAAAAGGATTGCTCCCGTACTTGTGAAGGTCTCAAGCGGCGATGCGGGCATTGATGTCATGCGTGAGGAGGTCGGCGACGATGAAATGATGATTGATAACGAGCAGGCGAACCTAAGCCCGAGCAAGCAGACGAGTAATAGCAGCGCTGAAGCCAATTTAGCCTCGCAATCTACCGCCAACAACCCTTCGCTGGGTGGCCTGAAAGCCGACATCGTTCGCGCAGCGACGAACACTATAGTTCCCCGACCGAAGAAGATGAAAATCGCCGACAGCACGAAGAAAACTGTTGCAACGCAACCGTTGCCTTCATCGGCAACGTCTGCGATATCGACGTCCCGAAGCCCGAGCATTGCTGATAATTCATATAATGAGACAGCTTCGAGAGGAAACGAACTCCTGTCACCTCCCCAAAATGATACACTCAAATGCCAGCTTCCTCTCATTGATGATGAAAATTCCTCCGCGGACGGCGAAAGAACTGTTGTAGCAGCTGCTGCCCAAAACTTTCAAACTCTTCCTGCGACTCACAATTCTTTGCAACGATTATCACCACAGTCATCTATCACGATAACATCACAAGCGAACAGGTTCGTTTGGAGAGACGCAATCACTGGAACTGTTTCGGCAATCGCTGGGAACTCATCTCATTTGGTCGTCGGCACTGTTCAGGGCGAGCTTCACATTTGGAAGCGATTCGGGCCAGACATCAGCTCGCAGGCTCGAAAAGCGTCACCTCCAGCTGTCTTAGGCGGCGGCGGGGTTTGCGCTCTTTCATGTAACAGCGATGGAAACTTGCTTGCTGTCGTAGGAGATGGAAGTTTTTTTGTCTGGAATCTCAAGCGCTTGACTTTGCTATTCAAGGGAAGTCTTGCTGGCCCAATGAGGTCAATGACAAAATCTCCAAAAGGTAAGTGGTTAAGCAAGGGTGTGTGGAGGAGCATAGCATATCATAGCACTTTCCTTAATGTTTAATATAACTAATCCAAATATCAATCCAATCCAATCTCTCTTCCATCCACAGACTCGCTCCCTACACTCACAAAAACCATGCTAATTGACAATTCGACGGTCGTGATTGTTCTAAACAAGTTTGGGGCAATTGGAGGGTCTCTACAGGCTTTCAAATTCGATAGGGATATGGACATTTTCCATCGCGTTGCTGACGGGCGCTTTGCCATGTCTAGTTTCTACAGCACCCTTGCCTTGAGGGAGAGAATTGGACTGTCGCAGGCGGGAGGAAATACGAGCGGGACAAAAGTTGAGATACTTGGAAAGCTTGAGAGTATTGTTAGCCGTGGGGTCGGAAGCAACAGCGCGCTAGTCCTAGGCGGGAGAGATACATTGGGATCGAGCGAGGATAAGGCTTTATTGAACAGGTCGCACTTGGAAGACCGAATAGTCTGTGCCTTGTCTCTAGACAGCAGGGAGGAGTTGAAACAGTGGCTGTGCGAGTATGTGGCATCACTGAGCGCCGAAAATAACGCCGAAAGTATACGGTCGCTTAGCCTAGATTTGCTGGAGATATTCGGAGACCACGAGGGCAGAGAATTAGTAAAAAACGTCGTCATCAGGGAGCTTGCCCGTAACCGAGGTCTGCAATCTCTCGCTGCAGAGTTGAATAATTGTATTTAGTGTTGCGATACTATGTTTGAAATGGCATCATCTAATTTTTTATTCGCATTTATCTGAAACAGATACGATCGTGGGGGGCGTCAGTCAGGGCGCACCTGAGTAAACAATCTGCAAAGTAGCCAGGGATAATGGGTTTGCCGTCCTCATCTAAGGCCGCGACCATGTCTGCTAATGTGTCCAAATGGGCTGGTGTGCGTGGCGTCAGCGTCATGGGAACTCAGTTTCTACCGCAATACTTGAAGAGTTAGGTTGGTGTTGGCCCAAAAGGAACCCTACACTGCTTACTCGACGTGTTAGTAGCAAATGGACGATGCCTGCGTGCGCGGAGGGTTCATTTCCAATGAGCAAGTTAAAAACGTGCTCAGAAATTTTTTAATCTGATTTCGAGATTAAATAATCCCTTAAAGATCTTGGAATTGATAAGAGTCAAAAAAGTATCGGCTTTCTCCAACCCAACACTCTCCGCTGTTCGCTAACAACGGACACGTTGCAATAATCTAAACCTCTTGTTCTCCTGCCTTCAGTCGTAATCTGATCCTAGTCAAAGATGGGGGAATGGGTGCGGTACTACACAGATGATGGTACGCCGTACTACGAGAACTTAGAGACACAAGAAACATCTTGGGACGCCCCCCCCTCATTTATCGAGGCCACAGACGATGGCATATATGAGGAAGAGGTTGAGGTAGGTGATCTGATTTCTCTTCTCTTCTCTTCTCTTCTCTTCTCTTCTCTTCTCTTCTCTTCTCTTCTCTTCTCTTCTCTTTTCCTTTTGGCAGCTCTTCAAAAACGCATCCTTACCATATACAATACAATCGCGCGCGTGCCTTGCTTACACATACCTTATTTCTGCATTAACCGTCGTTTCTACACTGTAGTGTGAAGAGATTGAATACAAGGGCACCACTTACCTTGTTAATTGCAGCTCCCCCAGGGTGATTTACAATCAGGAAGGCGAGGAAATTGGTACCTGGTCTGAAGATTTTGGTCCCCAGCTTAACACAAAGGGGAACATACAAGCTGCAGTGATTAAGCAGGACGTGAGTAGGGAGAAGACGAGGAAGCAGTCAATAGTGGCGTTAGCCGAAGGTGGGAATTCCCCTATTTTCAACCATAAGGTGAAGCGGGGGAGGGGTCTCTCGAATCCTCCCCTACCCCCCCCACCGACGAAAGAGTCAGCAAAGAAAGAGCGAGACAGCGACTTCGACAGTGACGACAGCTTCGGTTCGGACAGCGATGAAGACAAAGTTATATCTCCTCCAGTTTTGAAGTCTGTCCCCCCCCCCCTCCCATCTCTTGCCAAGAAAAATAAACCACCACTGGCGACCATTCCTAGCCAAGGCGCGAATGAAGATTTTGACTCTGACCCAGACGTGAAATTTACAGACGGCATCGCCGTTGGAAGAGATAAGGCAAGCTCAATATTTGAATCCACCAACCCCCTGTCCTCAAGGGGTAACAAGAAAGAAAAAAAGAAGGGCAAAAGGAGCAGCAAGGGTAAGCCCGTTACGGACCATATCAAGCCCTCTGGCTTTGTGATCCGATACGCCACCTTCCTGACGAAAAAGCCCATCTTCTGCTATTGCCTCTCGACCTTCATGATGATGTTTTTTGGTTTGATTGGCTTCGTGGCACGTTGGGAAGATCTTCCCGACTTCGAAAAAGCGGCCGAGGGGTTTGAGCCTCGAGGAACAGTCATTAGTGGGCAGATGAAAGCATACGGGAGGCACTTACAAGATGCGCAGTGTCGGGGTATTGTCAGCGCCACCCCCGGTGGAAACAGGAGCTACTATCAATGGGAGAGCATCGCCGACGATGACGAGATAAATCATAAAGACTACGACCGAGACGGTTACATCGACGAGGCATACTGCAACAAGTACGCTCCGGGGAGGCTACAGGTCAAGACCCAGACGAGGAAGCTCTTGGACATGAACTTCGGCGTCGACTCCGTCGACGGAGACGGCGTTGATATATTCAACGCTGAGTTCTCGTTTGAAAAATTTTACGATCACTCTCACGACTCTTATAAGTCCAACTTTGACTCCTCTGACGACTTTACGCGTCGCGTTTTGCAGGGTAACATAAAAATAACCGACCCAGTTCCCTCTGAAGACTGTTCGCATGACGATGCGGTCGTGTCCCGCGGTGGCGCCGTGAATGTGGTGTTCACAGCCTTCACCGACTCGGACGTTTTGCACCCGGAGGTGCTACACCGGGTATGCGCTATCGATAAGATGATACGAGATCATGGCTCTTTCAACCCAGATTTTTGCCCCCTGCAGCCTCGTAGAGTTTACAACAGTAGCAGGGGGTTAGAGTTCATTTGCTGCAAGAGCCGTCACATCGCCAACTCGGTAGCACTCTACAACGGCAAGGACGATTGCGCCGATATAAACGCAACAGACGTTGCAAACTTCAAGGATTTCATCGGCGGCTGTGCGAAATACTACCACAAAACGGGAGAGCTCCGGGCTTGCCCGACTCACGCGTCTGCGGAAGAAATTGCGGTCTGTAGGAGCGACAACAATGTGCCAGAAAAGTGTTGGTTCGATAACATTGCGTATGACACCTTCAACGCGCTTGCCGACTGGAAATATAGCGATCCACACAACCAGACCATGACGAGCACGAAGATCGTTATCCCGGTGCAGAGCTATACCACTGATTGGCTGAAAGGAGTTCACAACCTTTTGCTGCCTTATCAGAACGAGGTGACGGCTGGGGCAAAGTTAGTCGCGTGGGACACCAAGGTGAAGTTCTTGCTCTTCACGGATCAGCTGCAAATCGATGGAATACTAGCAGTCGCAGCCTTTGTTTGCGTATTCGTGCTAATGTGGATGCAGACGAGCAGCTTTTTCATCTCCATTCTAGCATTCATCGAGATCTTTACGGCACTCGCTGTCGCCTATTTCATGTACATGGTAATGTTCTGGCTCCCGTTTTTCCCTTTCTTGAACTTGGTGGGCATATTCATTGTGATCGGGATCGGAGCCGACGACGTCTTTGTCTTCATGGACGCGTGGAAACAGGCAGATGCCATGATGGTTCTGGGGGAAAAGAGCAAAAAATGGAGCAAAAACAAGCGGCGCGCAAGAAAGATGGCCTGGGTTCTGCAGAGAGCCGGGAGCGCAATGTTTGTGACGAGTCTCACCACATCGTGTGCACTGTTCGCTTCGGCTGTGAGCAATATTACGAGCTTGAAGTGTTTTGGAATCTACACCGGTTTGGTCGTTTTATGCGACTTCTTTCTGATGGTGACGTACCTACCCGCCGTCGTGCTTATACACGACATGTACATTAAGAAAAAAGTAAGCAGAAAACAAGAGCTGCCTTGCTGTAGAGTTTGCATCCAGCCAAAGGATAAGAATGAACTGAGAATTGCCGAAAAATGGTTCCAGGATGTTGTTTTCCCCTTTGTGTACAAGTTCCGATGGCCCATCGTTGCGGTTGTGGGTGGCGTCAGCTGCGCCATGACAATTAAAGCGCAAGGTTTGCAGAGGCCTACGACGGGGGACTTTCAGCTATTCCAAGTCGGCCACCCGATGGAGGACTACGCACTTTTCTGGAAACGTGATTTCTTCCAGGACGGCCTGAGTAAAGAGGGCGCTAGGGCTTTTTTCCCGGTTCGTTTCGTCTGGGGCTTGGAACCAGTAGACAATGGCAACAAGATGGACCCGGCGTCCCACGGAGAGGCGCAGTGGTATAACTTGGACATCAAGAGCCCGGACACACAGCAGTGGTTGGTAGACTTATGTGCTGATGTCCGGAGTCAGGATTGGTACAAGTTCATCGATAAAGACACGGAGAGCACAGAAATGTGCGCCTTGGAGAGCTTCAAGGAGTGGGTCGAGATGCCATGCGGAAATACGACGAATTATGCGGACAGAAGAGAGCCCGGCTGGGAGAAGTACTTCCCTGCTCGCTGTGACGAATCAGAAGAACGTTGTGGACCGAAGTGCTGTAGCTTGGAGTTCCCCATGGCCTCAGCAAGTCAATACAATGGTTGCATGTACCAGTGGGGCAGGACATTCGGGAGAGATTACAATACAGGACTTTTCTTCGACAGAGACGGGGGGGCGGCAGTCAGGGCGATTGTTTTTCAGTTTCTCACTAATCACGAGTTCACGAGCAGCTTCAATGATGCACAGGAGTTTTACGAAACAATACGGGACTACACAGAAAAAAAAATGAAGACTGCACCAGATGGAACTGGGTTGCAGAATGGATTCGCTACCAGTGAGCTGGATTTTTACGACTTACAGAAGTCCATCGGGGAAGGAGCCTACAGCAGTGCCGCTGTCAGCACGGCCATCGCATTCTTGGTTCTAGTAACGACGACTAAAAACGTCATATTGACTCTGTACAGTGTGATAACGATCGTCTTCATCTGCGGCTTCTCCACCGGAATATTGGTCTTTGATGGCTGGGAGCTCAACATTCTCGAGAGCATTATTTTTAGTGTCGCGGTGGGCGTCAGTGTCGACTTTGTCGCTCATTACAGCCACGCCTACGCCCAAGCGCCGATGGATGAAAGGGGCGGCAAGGTCAAGAGCAGCTTAACAGTGATGGGAGTTAGCATTTCCAGCGCGAGTGCTACGACGTTTATGGCCGGGCTTGTCATGTGCTTCAGCAAAACACTGTTCTTTTACAAGTTTGGCGTTTTTCTTGTCTTGATCATGGGGCTAAGCTGGTTCTTGAGCACCTTCTTCTTGAACAGTCTCCTGGCTGTCATGGGTCCTGTTGGAAAGTGGGGCTATATTTTTTGGTGGTACAAGGGAATCAATAGGCGCGAACTCGTAGACGAAGATGGTCTTTTGAAGGATACCGGTTTGCAAACCACCAGTGACCGGCAATTTGAGATGATAAAAAAACAGAACAGCTCCTATGTGTTGAAGTCTGAGCGGTGAATGACTGTTGTTCGTATTAATGGTGATATGTATAAGATAGGTGATGCTGTTTATTTCTGGCGCCAAACCCTCATCTTGCTCGGCTTTATTTACTCTACCATCCCGTCGCCGTGGACCACTTTTCGACGATTTCTTCGCCATCGACTATATACAAAGTGCTGTGCTGGTGGCAAGCAGCGCAAGCGTGCCAGGGAATCAACTTCAACATACTGCCGATCGGATAGAGGGAGAAATCTATCGGCCCTTTGTCCCTTCGAGTAACAGTGCCAGCTTCCTGCTTGAGATTGGCAATGATGAGAGAAGAAGGCGAATCATCCTGTCCTTCAAATTTGCCATAATTGTGCTCGGCACCCTGGGCAGAGCACCCAGTCCAGCCCAGATCAACCTGGATCGAGTTTGTCTGGGGATAGTGCCCCACAACTCGGGTCAAAACGCGGCATGCAACGTCGCTCTCTTTACAAGAAGATATCAGACACTGTTGGTAATCGTACATGAGGAAATTCCCAGGATGGATCTCCGCCACACCGTCCCAACCGTCAGCAGGAGGATGACTGCAAGAGGGAGTGGATCCGACAGAACAGGGAATATCCACGCCCAGTTCCGCTTCCAGTCTTTTCTTAAATCCAACAACTGCATCACGCTCAAGAACCGAGTACTTCATCACACCTTCGGGAGTATTGGCGTCGTAGCTGTTCCCTCCGTGCGTGTAAATCATGAAAAAGTCGGCGTACGGAGAGTCGACAATCAACTTGCACAAAGAGAGGGCATTTTCGGACAAAGGGTCGACGCCATCACGCCCATAGCCGCTGCCAAAATCGAGCAATTACAGGCACAGCAAACAACGATTTTATTTTGTCACGCAACAAGAGAAAAGGATTAGCAAAAAGTGAGTTCGTTGTACCTGAGGGCTGTGTGTCAGCCTCCACTCACCTATCAACCATAAGCACAACACTCCACTTTTTTGGATCCTTTACGTTAGCATTATGCTGCTCCAATGCCCTGAACTGATCTACATTATCTACCATTACATGGAATAGCGACAAGCCTTTATTCAGCTCCTCACACTCCCGAATCTTGTCTGATGTTACTGGAACAGCGTAAAGAATATCGTCGAAGCCCTCGTTTCCAAAAAAACGAGCTTCAGCCAGAGTACTACAGACAATCTTCCCCCGACGGTTGTTCGTTTGCAAGAGAGCGCCTTCCACTGTCTTGTGGGTTTTCACATGCGGCCGCAGAATCACGCCGTGCTTGGCACACCTAGCGTGCATCCGAGAGGCATTATCTTCCGCAATAGATTTGGCCACAACCAAAGAGGGGGTTCGCAAATCGTGAATGGTCTTGGGGTTCGGAGCCTGGCCCAGTGAGAATAATTTAACCATTATAAAAGTTGACGATTTAGGGACCTATCTCAGCACGTGCTCAGATTTATTTATTTCGAGAGTTAACATACTTCCACAATTATTATGCGACCGCAATTAAACCTCATCCCCCTAGCACCGAGTTAACATACTTCCACAATTATTATGCGACCGCAATTAAACCTCATCCCCCTAGCACCACTGGTGTCGTTATGCGTAGCGTACAATGTGGACGTCCTCCTACCCGACCATGTCCCTTCCTGTGACTGTATACCATGGAGCAAGAACGCGAGCGCCTCCTCAGCCTTCTCTAACATTGACAATGTTGATCTGGCGGATTCCGCCTGCGCGATGCCCGCAAACGGTAATTTCCCGGACCCTGAAGCCCCGATCTACGCAGTCTACGACGGCTACTGCCTCTGCTCTCCTGGCGATGACTCAGCTACAACTTGGTTCTCATGGTGCTCCCCTCCTCCCCTCGCGCCGTCTCAAATCAACCTCAACGTTGTCAACGCAACTGCGATTAACGTCAATTTCGTCACTGCCAGCGTCTCCGAAAACGATTCCGTTCACGCGCAGCTAAAGCTAAAGGGCGATTCGGGGCCCACGACCAACATCATAGGCTACAGCACAATCTACAAAGACAGCACAGCCGACCGTCACCTCCACTACCACAACGTCCTCCTCCACAGCCTCAAGGAGCGCACACATTATGAGTACCGTGTCAAGATAACGTCGGGTACGTGGAGCCCCTGGATCCCCTTCCAGTCTCTCTACTCGTCTGGGGAAACAAACGTCGCAATGTATGCTGATTTTGGTTTCTTTTCTTCACAAACCAAAACCGAAAGCTACGACTACCCCTCTCCATCCCGATCCCACATCGGTGTCATCTTGGACGACGTCGCCAACGGGTTGGTCGACTTCGCCCTTCACAGTGGTGACCACGCGTACGAGTTCGAGGTGGGGGGGGGAGCGCGGGGAGATGCCTACATGGACTTGTACCAGCCCTTCCTGCAGTCCACGCCGTGGATGGCGGGGTGGGGGAACCACGAGTATTTGGAGGGCGACTATGGGAATCGTTTGGCGAACATCACCGGGGGATTGATCGACGCGAAGAGGAGCGTTGATGGTAGTGTGAATCGGATGTTCTACAGCGTCGACATCGGATTATTGCACACAACGATTATTGATGCGAGTCCCTATCACTGCAATTTTGAGAACTGCATGGAAGTGGATTCTTGCGGGTTCCCCCAGGAGTTTATTGACTTGGAGTCGGGCGAGGCAGATTGGTTGGGTTATAGGGCAGCAATCTTGAAATGGACGGAAGAGGATTTGGCGCGCGTTGACCGGACGAAGACTCCCTGGTTGTTTGTGACTGGCCACTACCCCATGTACGAGAATGGGTACGTGGATCCGCCGGAGGAGAACAAGGAAGCGGACTGGGGGGCGAAAGGGGACAGATGGTTAAAGGAGGAGGAGGAGGGGGAGATATCACCGAGCGCTGATCAGTTCATGGCAGATTTTGAGGGTCTGTTGGAGAAGTATAAGGTTGATGTGAGTGAGGCGAATCGAATTGAGGCGTTGAGGCGAAAAGGAACGCACATCTGCTAACACACACCGCACAAAAACACCACACGAACACTACACGAACACTACACGAACACTACACGAACACCACACGCACGCACATCATACATCACAGGTCTTCTTCGCCGGCCACAACCACAACTACGAGGTGACTTACCCGGTGTTCAGGAATGGGACGGTCACACAAAAGGATTACGTTAATCCCAAAGGGGTCGTGCACATTTTGAGTGGGGTGGCTGGGGCACCGGAGCGACAGGGGTTCAACGAGTCCCGGCCGCTGCCGGATTGGGCGAGGAAAGATTCGTGGACGGACGAGAATAGCTACTCCCGATTGAAGTTCTACAACAGAACTCATGTTAGGATACAGCAGATATCCAACAACAACGGAACCGTGTTGGACGAATTTGTTATTATCAACGATCATTGAGGTAGAAGTGCGCGTAACAGATATATGTAACAGATAGTACGCGAGAGTGTGTGTTTGGAGTAGAATAAAAAAATAAATAAAAAATTGGCTTCAGGCGGTGGGGCTTTTTTTAACACAATTCCGTAGCATATAATTTATCAAATTATTACTCCTTCTCCCCTGTCTTTTCCAGAATTCCCTCAACAACCTCGGCAATTGCCGCCATAGTATCGCCCCCTCCATTCTCGCCGCTGGCCTCCACTAGTGAAATACCGAGATCCCCACTCTTCCCAACGGTCGGGTCTAGCGGAACCTTGCCCAAAAAATTAATACCGTACTCATCACATATTGTGTTCTTCTCGCTGCTCTTGCCAAAGCACTCGCTGAGGACGGTCCCGCCTCCACTTCCCAATAACTTTAATATCTCTTCCGTCTTGTCAACGCCGTTTTGGTCGACGAAGGCGCAATCAGAGGCATTTAGCCTGAGACCGCTCATGTTCTCCACAACCCCCAGAATAGGGAGTTTAACTTTCTTGCAGAAGGTGACCTGGCGGCGCACATCGTTCACAGCCACTTCCTCCGGCGTCGTGACGAGCACCGCGGCAGTGATACCGGTCTCATCCGCCGCGGCCCCGCTCGCAGTTGACGCAGCTGACAAATCGAATTCGGAAAAATACTGCACAATGGAAATGTGCTCATCACTCGTGCCAGGAGGAGTGTCCACGATCAAATAGTCAAGAGGTCCCCAATTCACAGAGGAGAGAAACTGTTTGATGAGCCCATTCTTGCGCGGTCCCCTCCAGACGACGGCGCTGTCTCTTCCAGGAAGCATGAATCCAATGCTCATGCAACAAAGATTCTCAGATACCCAAATGGGCTCCCAGTTGCCCTTCCCGGCCCCCTCTCTATCTTCCGCGCGTATCTGACCGTTCACCACGCCTAGTAGTGAAGGAATGCTCGGTCCGCAGATATCTAAATCTAAAACTCCCACTTTATACCCCCTGCTGGCCAGATCAAACGAGAGCTGTGTGGACAGCGTGCTCTTCCCAACCCCTCCCTTCCCGGACAGGACTAGGAGTTTATTCTTGATCTGCGAGATGGGGGAGTACTCCGATTGCGGGTTGGTCTTGGGGGCGTTTGCCGAGGCAGCGCAGGCCGAGGCGTTGGGGCATCCGGCACAGCCTTCGGCCGTCCCAGCCTCCGGGGTGCCGGCGGCGCAAACAGGATTGGCACCTTCGGGTGGTGTAGTTGACGTTGACGTGGCGGGGATTGAAGATGTTGGTGCTGATGTTGGTGCTGATGTTGGCGGTGGAGGTGCATGTGGCTTTGATGGGGAGGGAATTGTTGGGGGCGGCTGAGAAGGAAGTTTAGGGGGTAGCTTCGTCGGGAGTGGTGGAGGGGTAGCCGAGCTCTCTGCGTCAGGTATTTCAGGTGTAGGGATTGGGGGGGGGCTGATCATGGGCTTGCTGGTTCGCTTCTTGGCAGCTGGTGGGGGGGGCGGTTTACTGAAGGGGATGGGAGGAGGCATCTCTAATTCGAGAAACAGGGCCCTTGAAAGACTAGACGAGCTCTGTAAATCGTATTCTATGCGGAACTGTGTTTCTGGAGTGTGTAAAGTCAAAGGATCTTGGAGAAATAAATAATTCACGGAAATGTTGAACTTATATCCTTAATCCTGGTCTCTTGGACGACAATTTGTCGGTTTCGTACGCAGAATATAGATAGAAAACACTGCTTAGAAAACACTTCTTACCACTTCTTACCAGTTGCTCTAATCCAGGAGGATATCGTCTTTCTTACTTCACGTTGCAAGTTGCAAGGTCCCTCCATCAGCTAGGAGGCTAGCGCTCTGGCTTGGTCAACGCCACGCACTCTTTTGCCGCCGGAATCCACCAGATATATATATATATATGAGTCCAGCACCATCTTTACCTGGGTCTGTCTACAGCATCATAATTGTGGAATTCCTTGAGCGCTACAGCTACTATGCAATGCGGGGGATTCTGACTCTCTACTTCAGCACAGCGTTGAAGTTGCCCAACCAGACGTCAATATCACTATTTCTGTACACGTCCTCTCTCGCTTATTTCACTCCTTTATTGGGGGGTTACCTCAGCGACAGCTCGTGGGGGAAGTACAAGACAATAAAATGGTTTGGTTCAGTGTATGTATTTGGATTCCTCACACTGGCAATCAGTGCTTTCAAAGTGAGCTTCGGTGGTAGTATCTTGGGGCTGTGTTTGATAGGCATCGGGACTGGGGGTATCAAGCCATGTGTGAGTTCTTTTGGCGCTGATCAGCTGAAAACCCCCTCATCCACATCCTTGTCTTTGTCTTCGACGGAGGATCCTCACCGCAGTGAAATGAGCGAGAAATTCTTGCGGCGTTACTTTTCTCTCTTTTACTTCAGCATAAATGTTGGTGCTTTGATTAGCTACATCGTGAGTCCAATGGTTCGTCACAAATTTGGCTATGGCGCAGCTTTTTTTTTGCCAGGTGAGTGACTGCGCTCCTCATAGCGCCCCCATTAGCCCCGTTCACCTCTAAACACAATGGTTTCTCTGCCCTTGTTGTTGTTGCTGCACACACAGCGGTTTTTATGACGACAGCACTTTTTGTCTTTGTGAGGGGCAGGAGTGGGTACTACATTGTGATGCCCGAAACCAATCGTAGCAGCGACCGCGGCGACGATGGCGACGATGGCGACGATGGCGATTGCGATGGGGGCGACGAAACACTTCACACCAAAGATGATGCGAGATCGCCTTTTGGGACCCTTGGCCGTGTTGTCTGGTGCGCCCTCTGCACTCCTCGAGTGTCACCAACCCACGATGGGCTCACGTTTCTTGAGCTGGCGATAAAAGACTGCGGCGAGGCGAAAGTTGAGGCAGCAAAAGATTTCTTCCGCACTTTTCAGTTCGCTTGCATAATGCCATTTTTTTGGATGCTGTACGACCAGCAGGGAAGTGTGTGGATATTGCAGGCCGAGAGAATGGATCTCGGGAATTTTCTTGAGCCTGAAAATATGGGATTATTTAATACCCTCCTTGTGCTGATTTTCCTACCGATTTTTGAGAAATTCCTCTACCCTATTCTTGAAAGTCGGGGCCTTCAAGTCACTGCTTTACGGCGCATTTGCTCGGGAATGTTCCTGGCTTCAGTCGCTTTTCTAATGTCCGCCTGGGTGGAACATGCCATTGTGGAAGCTGGCGAGGGCCAAATCAGTGTCTGGTATCAACTCCCTCAGTATGCCGTTCTGTCCGTAGCAGAAATCGGCGTATCGACGACAGGGTTGGAGTTCTTTTACGCCGAAGCGCCCCCGCAATTCAAGACAGCAACAGCCGCCCTATTTCTGCTAACAACGGCAGTGGGTGATTTAATGGGGGGAATTCTTTACACATTTGCGGGTTTGATTGGAGAGACGGACGAGGATATTTTGGTTGTTTGTGCTGTGTTGATGCTTATTGCTAGTATTTTTTTCGTGCGGGAAGCGCGGCGGTACACGTACAGAGGCAGTGACGAAGATATCACTTCAAAGAGTAGTGGAGGCGGCGATGATGTCGAGATGAGTGAGACGATCATTTTGATGAGTCGTGGGGGGGGGAGCAGTGGCAGTGGCAGTGGCAGTGGCAGTGGCAGTGGCAGTGGCAGTGGCAGTGGCAGTGGCAGTGTCGAAAGTAAAGATAAGGGGTACGACTTAACGAGACTTTGAGAAAATGAAGAAATGACGATGATGATGACGATGATATGATATGATAGAATAGAATGACTGAAGATGATTTTCGAGATAGCTACCATTTTTTTGCCGAAACTTTTCTTTGCTCATTTTATATTTATCGCATAGCTCCTCCCTTTATATCAATGCACTTGCAAGGTCCTGCACTGGTCATGAATCGGTGGTTATCCCAGCAACCCTCAGCATTATCATTTGTTTTCATTTTTTCCATAGCTGCCTCGAATAACTTCTTCTTTCCCACCTGCCCAGCCGACGCGGGCGTAGTCTCAGTTAACCCCTCGAATTGGACAACCTCTCCCAAAGGCGCACCCTCAGGGGGCTCCACAAATTGCACACGCTCACCACCCTTCCCATCCGACTCCGCTGCACATAGTACCATCCCGTGAGATTTAAACCCTTTCAAGTTTTTCGCCTTGAGGTTCGCCACAACAAGCAAGCGACGACCCATCATCCCAGCTTCGTCGTAATAAGGCCGAAGTCCTGAAGATATTTGTCGCGGCTGTTCCTCCCCACAATCTATCTCTTCGCACCACAACTTGTCCGCATCAGGATGCACCCAAACCTTTGTGATCACCCCAACCTTAAATTCAATATGGCAGATGGGGGGAAGGTCCATGTTGAGATCAGCGGGCTTTCCCTTGCCAGCTGCCTGTTTCTGCGATTCCTTTCCTTTCGCCGCCGCCTTCTTCGCCGCCTTTTTGTCGGTCCTTTTCTTGTTGGCAGGAGGGGGAACAGGGGTTGAGGCTGGGAGTCCTCCCGCGGGGAGGCCAAGGTCGGCCTCAAGATTCGCGATAAGACCGTCGATCATATCGAGGGCAGACATGATTTGCGTTTGTGTCTGTATGTGTTATATTTATTATTTTTCAGGATTTATTATCGACGGAATCCCAGATTGTACAGCAGTTCTGAAGCGATAAAGAACAAAACAAAGCACCATCGTACTCCCGGGAGACGCCCTCCCCCCCCAAATGGTGGCTCGTTTCTTCCTAAATCGTCTGCATCGCACTGTCGCACCATTCTTCCTCTTCCTCTCCATGTTCATGGTGGTTCTGGTCCGTCCACTCTCCACCAATGAACCGATGATATCCGCCTCCTCCTTAATGTCGGCGAACCTCCGCGTCTTCACCGTGAAGAGCACCCTCGATGGCCACCCCTTAACCTGCTACACAGCAGGTTCGTCGTCGTCGTCGTCGTCGTCGTCGTCATCGTCGTCGTCGTCTTCGTCTTCGTCCCCCCCCCTCCTCCTCCTCCACGGTCGCACCTGGAGCTCCCTCCCCGTCTTCAACCTCGGCGCCCAGCCCACCCTCTCCTCCTTCTCCCCCTCCCACACCGCCTACGCCCTCGACTTCCGCGGGTTCGGCAACACCCCCCCGGACCCCAGCGGCTACGTCTCCCCCTCCAAGTGCGTCCACGACGTGGACTCCGTCGTCGACCGCCTCCGCGAGATCCACGGCCGCGAGGATGTCGTGGTCCTGGGGTGGTCGCAGGGGGCCCTTGTAGCGCAGCTGTACGCGCAGTCCACGCCGGCGAAGGTCAGGAAACTCGTGCTCTACGCGTCGATATATGACCCGGAGGTCACCTACCAGCGGCCTGCCGTCTTCTCCCACGAGGGCGTGGGGAACAAGTACAACAAGTTCCCCCGTATCGAGAACACGATGAAGTCCGCGCTGGAGGACTTCACCCTACCCGGCACCATCGACCACTGGACCGCCCTCAACTTCGCGTCCTTGGCGCTGGAGATCGACCCGTTCAAGGCCAGGTGGAGCCAGCTCCACGAGTTCAACCTCCTCTCCCCGTCGCAGATCCAGAGCCCGACGCTCGTGATCGCCGGGGCGCTGGACCCGTACAGCTCGCAGAGGAGCCAGGCGGCGCTCTTCACGCAGATACCGGAGACCGTCGACAAGGCCTGGGTGTCCATCGCCGGGAGCGACCACGCCGCGCACTTGTTAGGTTGTAAAAATAGGTGGCTCGAGGCGGTATTGGCGTTTTTGAACTTTACTAACCAGGCAGAGGAGGAAGAGTGCCCTGTTGTTGAGGGGGACGATGCGGACGATGGTGCTACTGATGCTACTGAGCACCCGTATTTCACGAGTCACGGACTGAATATTTGACAATTGACATGGCATGACAGGAAAAGAAAGGTAAAGGATACAAACAAATCAATTCGCAAAATTTTTTCGGTTTTTATGGTTCGCACAGAAACAAATATATCTCTCTTCTTATTCCCTGTCGTTCATATTATTTAGTCCCTACCGTTTTCCCTTTTCCTCCCTCTCTTTGATACTCTAGTCGGCCCGCCGGCGGCGTTGTGGGTGTTCCCTTTGTTAGCGGGTCGTTTGCGAGGGGGTCGTGTTGCGGGTGGGGGGGTTGGTGGGTGAGTCACTTGGGTCACTTGGGTCACTTCCTTCTCTTCATCCTCCTCTTCATCCTCATCACTATCCTCATCACTATCCTCATCACTGTCACTCTCCCCAACACTAACAACCTCATCATCCTCATCATCCTCACCCTCCCCACCACCACCACCACCACCTTCCCCCCCACCCCTACCCTTAAGATGCTGCACCTTAATATACGCCTCCCTTCTCATCCTGCGTTCCCTCTCCTCCCTCGCGTCGTCCGTCTCGGTTCCCGCCCCGGCGGTGTGTCGTGCACCGCCGCCAGCACCAGCAGCAGCAGCGCCGGAACCGACAACAACTCCACCTTCGACCACGAGCCGGGAACCGAGCGAGCCGTACTCCTCGTCGTCGTCGTCATCGTCGTCATCGTCATCGTCGTCGTCATCGTCATCGTCGTCATCGTCGACACGTCGGTCTTC
>ERZ651776.1970-NODE-1970-length-23461-cov-5.094680_pt1 | contig 23461 bp, 14 predicted proteins | sample MGYA00514761_ERZ651776 | MGnify/ENA metagenome assembly ERZ651776 | reverse complement strand
AGAGAGAGAGAGAGAGAGAGAGAGAGAGAGAGAGAGAGAGAGAGAGAGAGAGAGAGAGAGAGAGAAAGAGAGAGAGAAAGAGAGAGAGAAAGAGAGAGAGAGAGAGAGAGACAGACGATACACAAACAAGACGAAACGCCTCTGCTCGTGACTCGTCTATACAATGGAAGAAGCAGAACGGCGACTTCTATCGACAGAGCGAGCCATGAAGCGAGTTATCATGTCCTCAATCCCCCCGTCCCCGAGCGATGAAACTGAATCCGCTGTGGATTTCCTTGTGGCCACGTTAGCTTCTTACCTTCTGGAGGAGGGCGAGGACGATTTCGATTTAGACCTTACGGCGCTGTTGCAGGATGCAGGGCTGGAGGCTGAAACCTGTAAAGACGACGGAGACGACCCGGAATCCGAGAACGACACCTTCAACTCCCTCCGCGAAACACTATCAATAATGATGGACCCAAGTTTCCTCGGCGCCGAATTCGAAGAGACCCCCGACTACTCCCTTTGCGACATGTGCGAGCGGCACACCAAGCTGACATTTCACCACCTCATCCCCAAGGAAACCTTTTCCCACTACTTGAAGAAGAACCGACTGCCTCCGAACATCGACATTCCAAACTTTGACAAAACATTCAATCTCGGACGGTTCTTGCATTCCTACGGGATATACGTGTGCCGCCCTTGCCACTCCGCCATTCACCGTTGCGAGGCCAATAAGGTCCTAGCCGCCGAGTTCAACAACCTCGAACGGTTGATGCTGCACCCAAAAATATCGGCTTGGGCGAAATTCAACGCGAAGCAGAAACTGCGGGGCGAGAAGCACATTAAATAAAAACAGTATACGTTATTATATTATAAAATAGTTCATTTTTGTTCGAGACGAATTCATCCAATTCTACGCCGTACGCCGTTCCCCCGGTGGCGTCTTTTATCTTGGCAGCAGCCGCCTCGTAGTCCGCCATCAAAGTGTCGAACAGCTTACCCTGATCAACATCTCCGGGCGAGAACGGACATCGAAGTAGAGCACTTTTAATCTTTATTTTGGCGTTATCAAAACAGTATTATATTATTTAGCCAAATTTTATGTTATTGCACGCACCAACAATTATTCCCACAAAATAACCGGGCAGTGTGGGTGGGACACCACCTTCGATCACTCACTCAAGCTGATTTTGTCGGTGTCCCTTAGAATGACACCAGTGCACACCAATATGCCGCTTAGTGGCTGGTGCTCTCCCTCCATACTGTCACTCATGTAATGTAGTCCTGGAGATCAGAAAGTATCAGTATGTCCTGCGAGGTCCTGAACTTGTCCTGTCCTGTCCTGTCATGTCCTGTCCTGTCCTGTCCATACCAGGCGTCCGGACGACGCCTCTCTTGTAGAGGAATTTATCCCAGTTTCACCATTACCCCAGTTTGTAGATGTTGCCAAAACTACTGCAAAATTACTTACTGCCTGCGGTAAATCCTCGGGCATTAATTGCTTCATTCCGGGAATTAAATTGACGGCCCTCCCTGCTAGCCCCGCTCCCGCTCACGCTCCCGCTCACGCTCCCGCTCACGCTCACGCTCCCGCTCCCGCTCACGCTCACGCTCACGCTCACGCTCACGCTCACGCTCCCGCCATCAGCAAACCAGCAAACATTTGTCCCCCTAACCCTGCGATTGAATGATTGATTGAAAAGCCGCCCTTAGACTTGGACACCGCCTTCCACAGCCTCCGACTCCTTGGCTTTCCTTGCCTGGTCCTTGAGCCCTCCGATCCCGTCCGCCCTCTCGATAATTTCGTCTGCGACCATGAGTCCGCTCCTGGTAGCCCCCTCCATGCTGTCGAGGTAGTCCTGGTAGGTGTAGCTTCCCGCGAGGAAAAAATTGGAAATGGGGGTGGCCTGGGTGGGGCGGAACTTATCCTGACCTGGCTTTTCCCTGTACAGCGACTGCCCCAATTTGGTAACGCTAGACCAAGTGCAGTCGAGCTTCTTGCTGGACGGGAATAGCTTCCCGAGCTGTTCGATGCAGTCCTTCACGATCTGCTCCTCCGACCTGCCAAAGGCCCTCTCATCGAACACAGCCTGGATGAGGCTCCCTTCCCCCTCCTTGTAATACTCCCCCGGCGACGTGACGGCGAGGTCGGCGAAGCAAGAGAACTCCGCGTCGGCGGAGTAGAGCAGGTTGTCGATTCCTCCACCCCTCCCGTCCGACTGGTCGCCGGAGACGTCCATCATCCTGGCGTCGTCGTTCATCTCAGTGACCCAGCCATTGAAGCGGACCTGGACGGTGGCTATCGGGACCGTGTCGAGGGAGTATATTTTGTCAAACATTGGGTACTTTCGGAAGTTCTCGGGGAGGACCTTTTGAATTCCGGGCACATCAAGAGCGCACACAACGGCGTCGAATTCCCTGAACTCATCCTTGGGCCCGACCTTGATCCCCCTGATCCTCGTCGGCCTCCCCTCCTCGTCGACGTCGTGCACGAGCTCCCTGCACGCCATCCGGAGGTTGATCTTGACGTCGCGGTCCTCGAGGTACTTCACGATGGGGTCGTGGAGCCCCGTCTGAGGAGAGCCCTCCAGCATCCTCAGAACGCTGGCCTCGGTCCTTATCGCGAAGAGCATGAAGATGGTCAGCATGCACCTGGCGGAGATGTGGTCGCAGTCGACGAAACCGAGGGCGTAAGCGATCGGGTCCCACATGCGGTCCAGGGATCCCCTGGATCCCCCAAGCTGGGTGAACCACTCCGTGAAGGTGATGTCGTCGAGGTCGCGGACCATGTCCATGCCGCCGTCGAAGTCGAACAGCGCGCGGACGATGGGGGAGGTTCCGAGGCGGACGGCGTTGTGGAACTTATCGGCCAGGCCCAGCTGCTCCGTGCGAGCGAAGGCCTGAAGGCCCGAGACGGGGGCTCCAATGGGGAACCTGAAGTCCAGCGCTCCGAGGTCTCCTCCCTCGTTGACGAAGGTGTGGACGTGCTCCTTGATTCTCAGGTACTGGTCGAAGCTCCCGGTCCTCTTCATTATCCCGAATAGGTTGTAGTAGCACCCGAAGAAGACGTGAAGGCCCATTTCGATGTGGTTTCCATCCTTGTCCTTCCAAGACGACACCTTCCCCCCGACGTACGGGCGGAGCTCGAACATCTCCACGTCGTGGCCGGCGTCCGCAAGGTCCATCGCGGCCACCATGCCGGCGAGACCCGCGCCCACCACCCCAACCTTCAGCTTCTCCTCGTTCCGACGGCCCGGACCGTTCTGAGCGCGGGCCATCAGGTCCTCGTTCAGGAACGCATTGTTGCCGATCTGCTTCTTGGCGGATTCAGAGGTGAAGGTGGTGGCATCCTGCTCTGCCTTCACGGAATGGAGGGGAGAAGAGCGGCGGCTGCAGGGGTGTTAAGGTTAAGGTGAGTGACGAGTACAAACAAGGTAAAAAAAATGGAATTGGATCGAAAATCGTACCTAAAATCGATCTGCAAACACCTACCTTGGGATGTTTGTGAAGGACGACCCCGCCGTCAAGAAGAGTGCTAGCAGGAGCCTCATCTATTAGCAAAAGAAAGAATTTGGAGGTCTCTCCTCTTCTTTTTTTCTCGAGAAAAACTCCCTATACTTTGACATTTTGACTCCCCACCTAAATGCTTCGTTCTCTCCCTCATCTCCGCTCTCTCCCGCTTTGTTTGTAGTTTTTTGGCGGGATTACATCGTCGGGCACCACCTCTAAATGCTTCGTTCCCTTTCTCATCTCCGATCCCCCCCAAACCCCCCGCTTTGTATTGGTTTTTTGGCCGGGATTCAATCGTCGGGCCCCTCGGCTCCATTTTCTGACTTTGACGATGCTTATGACCTCCTGCAGGGAGTACTTGCTACTGATGCTTCTGTCATAGACTGCTATGAGAAAGATCTGTGGAGGGAATCTCGGCAGAAATTCGTATATTCTACAAAGGCAATATCTGTTATTGATACCGAAATAGTCGGCGCGAGTAAGCATCGAGGAGCTATCCGGTCTTTGATACACAATAGAAACCCGCACCTGATCCAAAGCTCGATAATTGTACCGCAAGTAAGCGCTCCTGGTCCAGCATCTGCAGCTCCCCCGCCGCTTACCGGCTTAGCAAGCACCCACCTTGGCGGACTGGCCCTTGCGCTCCCCCTTTTCCAATGTGTTCAAGAGAAAACTCCAACGATAGCTATTTGTGGTGCGGGCGGTTGCTCTCTTCCGCGTCTGCTTGCACATCATGGTGCTATTGTCAGTTGTTGTGAGCCCTGTCCTGACACTATTTTCGCTGCGACTAGATTCTTCGGCGCCGACGATTCCTTCACTATCCAGCTTGATGACTCGCACTCATTTCTCTCCAAGTCACGAGATATAGACGTGTTAATAATCGACGCTGCAGACTCCGACGCCCCCCCCCTCTCCATGCGCGAGTCCAATTTCTGGTCTTCCATCGTTCGACCATCTCTCAGTCTGTCTGGTTCCGTCGTCGCGACGAATTTCATCGGCGATTTGCATGCCCTAGACAATTTCCTTGGAATTTTGAGGGAGGTGCTCGATAACCATGACACGTTTGCCGTTTCCCCGCCAGCAGAAGCGGGAGTGAGCGACAGGCATAAATTGCTCTTTGCCATCCCAAAAAATGTAGATTTGTCGGCACAGTTAATGGAGAAAGTCGTAGGCAAAGGCTATTTGGATTCTGAGGAAAAGTGGTTGGAGATGATTGCAGTGGCAGTGGCATCGTAAGTGATTGTAGCTCCATAAATATTAGCTAGCATAACTTTATACATTTTTATGCGTTCACACCATTTATCTTACTTCGATATTTTGAAGTGCTTGGCCAAGCTCTTCCATTTCCCCTTCTTCTTTTTTTCTACTTCTCCCTGGGCGCCAAATAGACTGCCCGTGTCCCTTTTCTCTTCCATTCCAGCATAACCGAGAAGCTGATTCTTCCTGGTTGATGTGGTATGTCCAGCTATCTCGCCGGCCCCCTCAGAAGTGCCCCCCCCGCCCATGAGATCGTTCCTTCTTCTGATAAATTCACTGACAGTCTCATCGTCTTCCTCCTCCTCTTTGGCGTCAACATTCTTGAGTCCACCCCCAAATCCTCTTAAGAGTGTTGTGTTCCTCGGTGGAGACAGACTGCGGCCGCCCTTGCGCTTAACCCCTCCCAGTCCCTCAATGAATCTCTGGTTTGCGTTAAGACCCTCGCTCCGTCCTGTCCTCCGACTACCCAACAACCTGTCGCGGACCTTGCTCAAGCCGCTGGCTGCAGTGCTCTTCAGCACCTCCCGAACCGTGTGTTGAATTAGCTTTGCAATCAAATAGTTCCAGTTCCCAACCTTGCGGCTCTTTAAGAAAGCTGGAATTTTCACTCCGTAAGCGTTCGTATCAATCGGGAAACCGCTCAGCGACACCCTCGCATTCAAGTCCCCCACTCTCCAGTGCTTTACGAAGACGAGCTCGTGACTCTCCCCATCGGCGTCGCTGGCCTCTCCTTTTTTGGCTTCAGCCGTGGCGGCGGCCCTGCTGCCTATTCCACCTTTCTCAATCTCAGTTGAAGATTTCACCTCGTCACTATTGACCCTCCGATGTCCCCCTAGTTTTAAGCTCCGCGGTCTCTTTGCTTCACTATCTTCTAATCCGAACAGGAAACCGACGCGACCGTCAGTAACGGAAGTTACGCTACGTGCACTCTTAAAAGCCCCCTCGTCACTCCTTTCGCTATTGCTGACAAGATCGATACCCCCGCTGCTGATGACCAAGCTACTTCTGCTAATTTGCTTTCCCTTTGCTGCGACCTCCTGCTGAACTTCCCGCAAACTCTCTTTCACCTTCTCCCCCTTCTCCCTCGCTTTGTCAACAACACCCCCTACAGTGTCCCGCAAATGTTCCAACTCCCCCTCATTCCCTCCTCCATGGACCTGCCCCCTCTCCTTGTCTACACCCTCGCCCATGAAATAAGCCATGAACAACTCACTGATTGCCTTTGTGAGCTGTATGTTCATGGTGTACTGAACGCCTGGGTAGAAGGTGAACTCTATGTGTCGGTAGAGACTAATAACCTGTTCGCCGCAGTGAATTTTCGGAAGACTATCAATCCGGGCTACGACAGCATGCTCCTTCCCAATGTGAGGTCTGCTGCAGCAGCCGGGCGCACCCTCCCAATTTGCTCCGCAGCAGCTCCACGAATTCAAGCCCCCCCCACCGTCTGCGTTCTCCCGTAACACAAACTTTCCGTCGCTTCCGTCCTTGCATCGGTGAAAGGTACAGCTCGTGCTCTCATTGAGCTCCGGATCGAATTGGACCCCGCATCGCTGACAAGGGTTCCGATTGCTGATGACATTGCGCACGACGCTGCAAGGGTCGTCGAAAACGATGGATTCGGGTCCAGGTTTGTAACTCTTGAGAAAGATATTCTCTAGGTCGAATTGTGTGCACGTCGTTCCATCGTCGTAGAAGTCAATCGTGCCGTCTAAGCCGGTAAATACGACCTCAACATCATCGAGCTTGTTGATGTGTTTAATTTTCCAGCTCCCTCGCCCAACGCCCCAAGCTATCGACTGCAGCTGCAAAGCCTCCGCCCATTTTTCTTCGAGTTCCCCCAGAATTTCGTTCAAGAACTCCTTCATTTCCGTTCGACCCCTCTTGGTATTGAGTTTGGTCTTCTTGAGCATTTCTTTTACAGAATCTGCGATGCTACTCTTCTCGACATTGCCATTCGCCTTACCGAGATTTTCATCTTCGCCGAAGAATGGGGCGGGTACCGAGGAAGTATTGACGGTCCCTGCCGAGGACGGGCGAGGCGACTCTGAGTGAATTGAGCTATTTGGATTGCTCTGCCTTCGGCTTTCTGCCCTCCTTTTGATGCCGCTGATATTTGAGTCGCCCCTGGCCCTTTCGCGAGGAGATCCTCCGCAGCTATCGCTATCATTCCGAGCTAGGAAACCGTCACGGACGGAATCACGCAGCACCTCAACATCGGCCGAACTCCCCCTCCCTGCTCCCACGAAGGCACCTGCTTTGATCTCAACCTCATAGTTCCGTTTTTGACGAGGCGGGGCGAGCAGAACATTTCTTATGACATCAACCGTTGTGAAGAACTGTTCAGCATCTAGACTGAAATTAAGCTCGGGCAGGTCGACTCTCATGCTATCCACGGTGCAAACATCACTGATAGCAGCCTCTTCGATCAAAGCACTAAATTCTCCTGCGACAACCATATTATTCAGTTTGAGAGGCTCGTTGTACATAATATGCTGTACCGTGAGGGAGAACTCATGCCACATTTTTTTCAATAGATCAGGCGTCGCAAATGTCATCATCGACATTTTGTGCCTCGTTGTCAATTGCTCTTTCATTTCGACAGACTTGCTTCGCTGAATTTTCTTTTCCGGCGAGGTCGGTAATCTTTCGCGAGACTTGATGCCGTAGCTACTGTCATTTTCGTCGCAATAGTCTAACTCAATTTCTATTCCCTCCCTTTCCCCATCATCGGTTGCGCTGACGAAACTGGCCAAGCTGGCGAGCCTCTTCTCCCTACCAGCTCCGTCATCATCCAATAACAGAGACTCGATGCTGCTGATTTGGGGCTCGACGACATTTCCCATAATTACATCAACTTCCTTCTGGAGTGCCTCATCGGGTTTCATATCCCCCCCCCTGAATACTTGGTTGCGCTTCTCCTTGTCTTTTTCTCTTTTTTCCTTCTCATCGATGGGCACAAGCTGGAGCCACTGGAGACCAGCGGAGAGGTCAACGTCCGTGGGCATTGCATAGGCCTCGACACCGTCGATAAGATAGTTCAGTTCACTTTTTTTCAACACACCTGCTCGTTGGTTGTCCGTGAAGCCGCCACGTTCCGCCCACTGGTGGCTATTGTCCTTAATAAAGTTAACGAACTCTTTGGCCTCAACGTATGCCTTGGTCATCGCGATAACGACACTCCCAGACGTTTTCTCGCTGTGCAGCTGAATCTGAGGGTTTGTAAGGTGAATCTGGAAATTGACGTAATAGCTCTCAAGCAGTTGCTTCCTTCTCGCCTCATCTTTTTCGCGAGCTTCTTTCTCACGCCGTCTCTTTTCCGCATACTTCTGCGCCACTGTGACCGCTTCTTGCTTGCTCCTTTGATGGCTGTGTCGACTTTGGCGGTGTTTGTCTTGCGTAGCAGTGGTCAAATTTGATTGCACTGTTGATGTCGATGCAGATGTCCTGCGGATATTGTTCTTGTCGGCGCTTGGGTTGAGGCTGGTGTCGATTGAGAGGCTTTTGAAGTTGCTCGACTGTATACCGGCATCCATTGTAGCAGCCGTTGAGCGTCGGTTGGCGGCGCTATAATTAGATGACACAACACTCTCCTTTCGTTCAAGCAGATAAAGCAAATTTGACTCAGGCATTTCATCCTCCAACTCTTCCTCGCTCTTGAAGTACATTCCGGCCCTCAGCTGTGGAAGATTATTTATGTCTTCCTCGCTCTTGATCGAGCTGTGCTTCATGATTTCTAGTATCTCTGGAGAGGGTACGGGTGCGCTAGTATCCTGGGGCAGCAGTGCGCTCGAACTTTCATCGTCAAGAGGGATAATATCGTTTTCGAATTCTTTCAGATCGTCGAGACTTGCGCTGCCAGCGCTACCGTCGTCACTGCCGTCGTCGTTACCGCCAAACCGCTCGCCATTACCGTCGTCCATTTCGTTATCTCTGTCAACTAAATTGTGCTGCTCTTCGGCAGTCGCTGCTGCGTTGGCTGTGACTGACAGGGCCCTGTGAGTTCGCTGGTCCATTTTTTTCTGGATTCGCATCATATCAAGGGTGTGGAGCAAGTCACCCACGATAAGCATAACTGCGTCGCGAATCTCCAGGGTCCACAACAATCGCATCCCGGCAACGAGAACAGTCCAGGTAACTTGGTCAAAATTATTTTCGTTCCCCGAATTTAATTTCTTTCTGCCGAATTTGTCGTAGTCATCACGTTCGCCATTACCCCCATCGCTACTACCACGACCTTCGTGATGAATCGGTTGCAGGGGGGACTCGGTCGATATGACAGTAGTAGCAACCGCTTTGGGAGAAGGGGCTGCTTTGGGAGAAGGCGACAAGGATGCCATTGAATTGTGGTGGTGCAATTTCTTTAATGCATTCATTGGTAAATTCTTCCCAAGGTTGAGAAGAGAGGTTCGACGGTTGCTTTGCTGGTAGATCGGAAGACACTTATCAGGGGGGCGGAGCATTACATGATTCTGCCGAAAGTTGCCGAAAATTGGCTTAGGCTGAAATGACACCGGCACTTCCGTAGATCCATCTGTTGCAGGACTGATACTCTCGTCAAAGACGGGAGAGTCAAAGCGATTGACACCACCACCACCACCATCATCATCATCTTCATCATCAAGATCGCAACTCCCGACTTCATCACTGTCACCAGCTCCACTCCAATAGGCTAAAAACTCCTCGATAGTGGTTTCACTGCTGAATGGGTTGTCTAAAATCACGACGCTGTTCGCCTCAACAAGGTAATCAAACTCCGATATATTCCTGTACCACTGCTGCAATAGACTGAACATTGCCCTGCCATCTTGTTTGATCTTCTCGGTGTATTCGTCCTCGTCCAAAACGTCAAACTCGTAGCAGTGAACGATATCGAGAAGAGCCGCCTTGGTTTCCCCTATGTCCACTTGCGTACTCGTGCTGATAAGACCCGTAGTTTTGTCCCTCTTCATCCCAGCATGTGAAAGTGAAAGGACTGTAACGAGGGGAAGGGTGAGAGAGAGGCCATCTGTGTCGTGAGTTCCGTACCAGGTAGCCGCTCGCAGATCTTTGCAAACTGCAGACACCTTCAGACTATTGATTTCCAACTTAGGATGAGGGGTCGTGTTAACTTCAGCAGTCGCTTTTGGATGCGCATCTTCGGACTCCATCGCTCCAACATCCGAATCTTGAAAGAAATTGTGTTCGAACCAGGGCAAAACGTCGATACGTAGCGCAATCCAGGGTGAAAAGGTTGAGTCCCCAGCCACCGTCAAGTCCATCTCGAGTGCCAGAGATTGGCTCCGGAAGTTGTAGTAGCGGTCGTGCAGAGAAAGCATTTTATCGGACGGGGGAACATTGTAAATGCAGTGGTGCTTGTACGGAGTGTCAACGGAAGAGTCGTCGGCCAGAGACCAAGCGAGCTTGACAGTTAAATTTGCGGTGGGGATTAGAATAAGGCTGTGACGGTCGCCCGTATTGAGGTGCGTGTCACCGTCATTGTCGATTTGGTTCTTAGGATCGTGAAATACGTCGAATCGGGGGGAGGTGGAAGTGCTAGAACGGTCTCGAGTGCGATTGCGGCGGCCCATTTCCATAAAAGGGTAGGAAATCCGCGGAAGGGAAAGCACAAGGTCCCCTACGTCGACGGAGAATTCGGAAGTGGAGTAGAGCATCCGAGTTGACTCAGACCTTATCATGGCGCACCAGGAGGAATTTTCCACTCGATCAAGCAAATGACGGAAGATGAAAATGTTGGTCTGTATATTTATTTTCCCATGAATCCAGTATCGAATATTATCCCACCATCCTATCCTGGGTTGCAATTTAGCAGCTTGCACATCACTGGGAGGAGGAGTCATTCTCTCGATGACCTTGTCTAGAAGCAGCATGTGAGGAATCATCACCGCTCCGTAATTCACTTCAAGTAGGGAAGATTTCAAATTAAGATCGATGTAAACTTTGGTCGGAATGCCAAGGAATTTCAGCGTCACGCCGTTGCTGCGAGGACGCGTGCTCGGAAAGAATGAACTTATTGGATGTTGTTTGTGAGTTGGAGCGGGTAAAGAGGGAGAAGATTGGTGAAGGGTTGTCAAGTAAAGGAAGCCATTCAGCTGACAATTCTGAAGCGCAAAGAGCGGAATCTCTCGTGATAGAGGGTGGATCGAAATCACCAGGTTCCGAGCATTAAGCCTAAGCTCTCCTCCCTTGTTGAGACCATATAAATTTTCATTAGGATCTTCATCCAGCTCATTGAGGTGAGTCTTGGTTAGGGAAGGGGGAGTAAAGCGGTCGATCTTGAGAGTAAAATCTTCCATGCTGAATCGCAGGCGGTCCACCAAATTGTTGCTGTCGTTTATAGGACCCTCAAGACCGATGAAATTGAAGGTGTCTATTGCTACGTCAATCTCCATCAGTTGGTATCCTATTTTTGACGTCTTGGATACCTTACATTCCCTGAGCCCCTGGAATAGAGCTGTCGTGAACTCGTTTGCTGCGTCGATGAACCTTCCAAGGTGAAGAGTTGGGGCGACAGTCATGTTAAGATTGTTTATGTGGATCGTGAAGAGCTCAACGAGGGGATCGTGGGCCGTGTTTGTCAGCAAATCATTCATGCGATTGTTTTCGTTCCCGTCGTCGAAGTTATAGTGCTGAAGGGCACTCGTATGGTACTGGTTCAGCTCTGATGCAGTCGCAAGTCGAAACACATCATGAAACTTAATTTCGTCAAAAGTCATGAAAGCTGGCATGTGGTCGTTGACGTCCATCACGGTGTGACCAGCTGTAAGCTGTACATTTGGCTTGGATTGACCAACGAGTAAAGCCACATCTGCATTTAAGCCTCTCATCTTGACGTTCATTTGTTGCTCTTCCGAGAACTTGACATGGACGTTCGTGATCACGGAAGAGGACATTTTGACGAAAATTGGCGCCTTTTCGGAAGGGGTGCGAGGAAAGCCCCCGTTAAGTATCAGGCGAGTGTGTTTATCTGTGGTGGATTGGAGCTCAATAGAAAGCATCACGCACCAGTAGAGCTTGCCGCAGAGCTTCATCGTAGCTGCGCCCTCAGAAGTGACCTGAATGTGCTTAGTATTCTTGTGTTCGTCGCGTTGGGCGGGGTGGACGACGCAATTGAAGTGAGACGAGGAAACGAAATCTGTCCTTAGCGGCTGGCTATTGCTGTTGTGTGCAGACCCGAAAGAAACCAGGAAGGTGTCAGCGGCAACAGTGATGGGGTCTATCGGTCCACTTTTGGGAAGAACTCCGCTGATCCTGGTGCCGAGGCCCAGAGCACGAATCGATACAATTTCGGCGTTTTTGGTGTGTGTGCTATTTGGATTGTTTTTGTCCGAGGAAGATACGTCAACAACGGGAAGAATGACATTCGGGAAACTAATCTCCATGCTACTCTCGATCATGGATATACTCAGCGTTTTATTTCCGTTTGTCGACCCAGCGTTAGACGAGGGGGGCGAATCGACGCTCGAGAGTGTCATGGAAGGCGACACAAAGTCCATCTTGTAGACGATGTATCGAGGAGCATCGGGAGGGTACGTGCCAAGGTGATGGCCCACATCGTCGTGCAAATACAAAGTGAAGTGGGAAGATGTAATGGAAAGATTCGTCTGGTAGGGCGGCGGAGGAGGAGATGTTGGCTTTTTCGGCCGCATTGGGGGCGGTTCTGGGAACTTTTGCGGCTCATAGTCGTAACCACGAGATCGCTTCATTGTCGACAATCGCCCGAACCAGCGGACAGTGCACGGCTTCAATGTTAGCTCCAAACCATCTGATGCAAAGTCAATTCTTGTTTCAGTTGAAGTTATTCGGTGGGTCGGAGAGAGAATAAATGATTTGTTCCTCCGATGACGAGTGTGATGGGTATGAGCGTTTTCGGCCAAAATCTTGGTGCTGGAAAAGACAACGTCACTCGATTTCCAGAATGTTGTTTCACCAGTTTTCAAATAGGGCGAGGAAAAACAAACCTCCACAGTGTAGCGGGGGTGAGACTTATTAGATGACGAGGGGGAGACAACTGGAGTATCACTTGTCGAGGAGGTGGTAGAAATAGAAGTTGGGATGTTCATCCCCCCCCGAATTGAGAATTTTCCCGTGTCAAATACCAGCGAGGAGTCGGCGTGATTGTGACGCTCAACAAGGTCGTTCGCACCATTTTTAAAGTCATAATCTGGTTCACTCATCTCTGGCAATATCGTGCCAGATACACGGCCGCTCAGAGAAATTTCCTTCAGCGATCGCATTTCCTTAAAGTCGTCCGTTTGTTGGCGGGGAAGGGGGGGGCGATAGTTGGAGAAGATTTTGTGCACATTTTTGGCCGTCGTAATGATGGAATCATTTAGAGCGTGCTTTCGCAGACTTTTCAAGGAGGTTTTAAACACCACATTAAGCTCACTTGACGTTGAGAGGGAGAGGAGAGGGTACGGGTATATCCCCGAAATTATGATGTTGGTTACAAAGGGGTTTTCGAAGGAAAGGGCAACGCAGTCGTCGTCATCAACACCGCCATCGTCACCGCGGGCAATCATTTTAACGCCCCCTATTGTTATGGAAAGCCTCGCCTCGTTGCGCGGAGAAATGCGGTGCCGCATTCCCACTTTCACGCTGTCGACTGAAGCGATGTTGGTGGTCGTCGACATGAATTTGCCGCTGCCGTCCTCAGGATTGAGGTCAGCGTCAATGACGCGCGTTGTCTGGGAAAAAGTCGCCCCATTTACTGAAAGTGAGAAGAAACGGGCAAGCAAGAGAGCGTGTGTAAAATTCTTCAAAATCGCGTCCGGCTTGGTCAGCAGAGGCAGGGTTTCCCCAGGTTCAGCAGAGTCAGTGTCATTTTCGTCATTTTGGTTTGCAACCGGAACAGAGGAAGAGGAATACAGATTCGTCGTGAACTGAACCGAGAATCCATGAAAGGAAAGGCCAAATGCTGTTTTCACAAGGTCTGTGTCTGTGCTGTCATCATTGTCATTTTCATCGTTGCCGCTATCTTCATCTGAGTCTTCGATTTTTTCACTGCTAGATAGAGATATAAGCCATCGCCCAATATATTGCACAATCCGCACTTTGTCGACTGTCACAACTATTGTCTCTTCCTTCTTCCCAACAATTGTATTTTTCGAGTCGGTGTATGTCCGGGTAAGTGTGTAGGTCAAGGTTGGAGAGTACATCGTCAACCTATAAATTGTTATCGAATTGATTTTCACAGAGTTAATATCAGTAACAGTCGTTTCTGTGATATCGCCACACACTTTCTGCCTCCTTTTCCGGAACGCACCCATCATATGCGGGAGTATGAACAATGTTGATACCACAGTTCCCAGAAAACGGGGTGTAAGCAGAATAAACACCACCACCGCGATGAGGCATACCAGTTCAAACAGCATTGTGAAGTCGACTATGTCATTGTTTATTTTTGAGCAACGCAAGTAAGAATTTATTTATTTCACCATTTTTGCGATGATAATCAACTTTCCTCTTGAAACTCGAACTTTGAAAAAACGTTCCTTTCGACCTTGATATTCTCTCTCTAGCTTTCGCTAATTTTTTTTAAATTGAATAAATCATTTACAAGCGCCCGGGCTCAGTTCATATTGCTGACAAAGCCAAGGAACAAGAAACAACAACACAACACACATTAGTTGACTCAGTTGAAATGGCTAACTCCGTCGTCTACATATTAAGTGTGTTCGTGTGCGCGCACTCGTTCCGGGCGTTATACCCAACTATACCCTTGAGACGGCCATTGAGTCAGTCTCCAAAACTGCAGCCAAGGCCACTGCTAAGGACAGAGCTGCACTTCAAGGAAAAGGACGAGCCGATTGTGGTGGGCAGAAACAAAACAGCGGTATCAGCATTCGCTGACTTCGACTTCGACAACCCGTTTCCCATGGACGAGAAGGCCGGGGCGTTCAATATGACAAATTTGATGAAAAGTGTTGGTACATTTCGAGAGCTTGCTACTCCCTACTTTACTGAGAGTGAAAACGGGCGGACAGCAATTCTTACTGTATTGGGGTTGACACTGTTGAATTCTGGCGTTTCTGTCCTATTCTCTTACGTCGGTCGCGACTTCATGTCCAGCTTGAACTCAAAGGATACAGCGGAATTTGGGGTGATGTTACAAAAATATGCTGCGGTGCTTATTGGATGTGTGCCTGTGAGTGTAATTTATAGGTATCAGCGAGAAAAGTTGTGTCTAAACTGGCGGGAATGGATGACCACTAGGGTGCTGAATCTGTACAAGCGAAATAGGGTCTACTACAATATTGAGCGTTCCCCATCCTCAACTTTGATTGACAATCCCGACCAGCGCATAACAGAAGATATCAGGTCCTTTACCACCTTCTCTCTCACGATCCTCATCACATTGACGAGGTCGGTGATTGATTTGCTGAGTTACTCTGCAATTCTATACTCGATCAAGCCTGACTTGTTCCTGGTCATTGTAGGATACAGCATCTTCGGGACAGTAGTAACCTCCGCAATCGGTGGGAAGCTCGTGCCCTTGAACTTCAATCAGTTACAGCGGGAAGCAAATCTTCGATATTCTCTCGTCAGGATACGCGAAAATGCCGAGAGTATTGCGTTCTACGGCGGCGAGGAGCTTGAGATCAAGGGGGTGGTCGAGAGGTTGGAAGGAGTTGTGGAAAACGCCATGGCCGTAATTACACAGAGCCGAAACCTTGAATTCTTTACCACAAGTTACTCGTACTTGATCCAAATCCTCCCGGTCTCAGCCGTCGCCCCCTTGTATTTCGCCGGCACAATCCCGCTGGGCGTCGTTACACAGACGACCGGAGCTTTCAACCACATTCTAAACGATCTGAGCATTGTGGTGAACTCTTTCGAAGGGCTGAGCGCTTTTTCGGCCGGTGTGGAGAGGCTGGGGGAATTCTTGGAGGCCATCAGAAATTTTGATGGCGAGCGAGTGGACGATGAGGGTAGCATTATGAGTTTCGAAGACGTTTCAGGGGAGAAGAACGAGGCAGATAAGGCGGTTAAGAAGACAGGGGAAAGGGAGATTGTCAATGTCAGCGGAAACAAGATAGCAACCACGACTGATTCATTGTCACCGGCCGTAATTTTTTCTTGCGACGACCTGACCATCAAGACCCCAGACCTCCAACGAACGCTAGTTAGTGGCCTGACAGTGAAGTTAAAACCGTCTTCGAATCTTTTAATCGTCGGTTCCTCTGGATCAGGGAAATCTTCGCTGTTGAGGACGATAGCGGGACTATGGGATGGTGGAAGCGGGAGCATTTCTCGACCGAAACTTAACGAGGTTTTCTTTTTGCCTCAAAAACCCTACTGCACGGTGGGATCGCTCCGAGACAACCTCTTGTATCCCTGTATAATTTCTGAGGACATGGTTTGCGATTATGCAGACGATGACAAACTCCTACGGGTATTAGATGAAGTTGGGCTCCATGATCTCGCTGCCCGGTGTGCGCAGGAGGGAGTCGACAGGCAGGATGGCTTAAACACGGTGAAAGATTGGACAAACATCCTCTCTTTGGGAGAGCAACAGCGTTTGAGGTGAGGAGGCTGGCTGGAGGTTACCACCACCATCATCACCCAGCTTCGTTCTTGTCCCGCCGACACTCTCTCACAAACAAAAATTACTAACGATCCTCACTCACCCTACCCCTCAATTTTTAATCCGACACAGCTTTGCCAGACTATTGTTGAATCCCCCCAAATTGGCCTTGTTGGACGAGGCAACTAGCGCGCTGGACGAGAAGAACGAACAGACCATGTACGAAAATATCCAAAGAATTGAGGGTCTTACATTTATATCGGTCGGGCACCGCCCCTCTCTTTTGAAGTATCACAACAACAAGCTCATTTTGGGAGGCGACGGTGGAGGGGAGGTGAAAAAAATTGGAAGGGTCGAGAGAGCTCGAGGGTGATTTAAGAACGTAGGTCGATGCTAAGTAGGGGAATAATGTCGGAATGAGAAGGTTGTACAGCATTAAAATCTGCCATCCCAGGGTTTTTGGGTGCCTCTGCCGCCAATTCGGCTGTTATCATTGTATCTGTTCGTTGAAGTAATCTGCTGTTTTAAAAGCATAGCACGGCTGTTTGGTGGCGGCTTGGGCTTGTTGACAATGTTTTTACACTTCGGAATATGTCGAGCACCGGCTGTCTGGTTGAAGTTCCGCCCGCAATGTGGACAATTGACGTAGTCTTTATAATCATTTTCGTCTCGTTCCGCAGGAGGTAGATCCATAACATCGCCGCCCTTGTCCAGGAATCGTTGAACTTTTTTTGCTTCACGTATTTTTTTTTGGAAATCATTGTGTTTGTCTCGCCATGACGACGACTTAGAAGACTGCGACGTTGGCTGCTGGAGTCCGCCAAGAGCATACTTTCCCGAGTTTCCCGAGGAGGTTTTTTTCTTTCCCCGTGACGGGCCGCGTGTCTTCTCAACATCTTCGAAATCCTTTTTTTTCTTTCCCCGTGACGGGCCGCGTGTCTTCTCAACATCTTCGAAATCCTTTGTCCGTTGCTCCTTGGTATCAAAAACCTCGACCTTCCTCGCGTTGAGTTTTCGGCAGATTTTCTGGTGAACTCCCAATCGATCAGGGGCAAACTTTCGATTGCAAATCGCGCATGACATCCGCCCATCGGAATCTGTCCCCATGCTATGGGGGGGGGTCGCTCGCGTGGCTAGAGCCATTGCCACTGGCTTAGAAGACATCATTCTGTTTCCGCTGTTATTGGCGGCAAAGCTTTCAGTCGTGACAATGGAAATTGTCTTCACCACACCACCACCTGATTCAATTCTCTTATTCCTCATTACGCGAATCCTCGCAGGACATCGCTTTTCATGATGCTGCATATCATCCTTTCTCACCATTTCATCGCACCATCGGCATGGAATTTCTGCTCTCTGCTGTTTCTTCTCGCATGCCTTCAGGTGGAAGGGAAGTGAGGCTGGGAAGAATTTTTGGGAGCATAGAGGACAGCAAACTGTGTTTTTTAGCATCGTCTACCGTTCGGGCGGTGATCTACCAGACAGCGAGTAAGACGAAAGCACAGTGTGAAGTTGGATTATTTGAGAAGTTTTTTCTTTCTTCTGTTGCATTTGCAGCGGGTTTTAATAGGCAATATCGGGAAAGAAAAGTATTGTCACGTGTTGTATCGAAAAGTTATTTTATTCTAGATTGGGGAAAAAGTAAAAGAGAAGGTTGTGTTTTTTAAGTAGTGCCGATGAAACCCTATTCATGTATTTCCCATACAGCATCACATGGACGATACAAAAACATGTAAGCTAGTACTCCTCGGCAATGGATCAGTCGGGAAAACATCAATAATTGAGCGTTTCAGAACGGACGGCTTCATAAAGATCTACAAGCAAACGGTGGGGTGTGACTTTGTCGAGAAAACACTTGATATTCGAGGTGCCCCTTGCAAGATATCCGTCTGGGATATCGGGGGGCAATCTATAAATAGTGACAACCTAAAAAACTACGTTGAGGGGGCCGATGGGATATTTTTCTGCTATGATGTGACTGACTCAAAGAGCTTTGATGATCTTGGTGACTGGCACGGAAAGGTGGAGGAGCTTTATGATAAGAAAGATGCCGCTCTTGAACGGGAATTTGCGCTGAAACAAAACCCCGAGAAAAAGAAAAGCAGGCGAAAGTGCCCCAAGGCCAAGAGGGCAAACCTCTATTTGACAGGCAACAAGATTGATCTAATTGCTCAGCGGCAGGTGACCGAGAATGCACATGTGAACTTCATAACAGATTCAGGATTGAAAGATGGATTCTTTGTTAGTGCTGGTAGCGGTGAGAATGTCCTGACAGCTTTCTACAAAGTCGCCGCTGAGACCTTGGGGATTACACTTTCAGGCTTTGAGTTGGAGTTCACTAAGAAAGTGCTAGGGGTGAAGATTTTTGAGGATGAGGCGGGGGGGAAGGGGAAGTTGAAGGGGAGCGCAAAAATTGAGGAGGAAGATAAGGCCAGTCACGAGGCTGTGATGGCCATTATGAATGGTGAAGGTGGTGGCGGTGGTGGGTGCAACTGTGTCTTGCAGTAATTTTGAGAGAGAGAAGTAGATTTCAACTGACTGGATTGGATGGAGGTTGTTTTTCAAATTCGCACACTTTATATTTTAGCAACAAGAGCATTCAAACAGTACATTCAGGCCAGCATTACCGGACGATAGCTGCGACGGCGTTAATTGCCCTCTCTATTCGGTAGACAAGAGTTCCATCATCCCACTTGGCGGTTCCGATTCTTGCAATGGCCTCCAAGAACTCAGGATAAATCATCTGTTTCTGGTGAGAACTTCTCGTACCCTCCGCAACAGCCTTCTTTTCTTCCTCACCAACAGCTGAATCATGCTGCGAGCCGCTAAACGCCTGCCTGACCTCCTTTAGAGTGAGCTCATCATTGGTCTTTGCTGTGGTGCGTTCAAGCAGTTTGGCATCCTTGATGCAGTTACCGAATTCCTGAATGTTCATACTGTTCTCCCCACTTTGGACTTCCGAAGTGTCTGCAAAACGGTCCCCATAAATGCTGAAAACCTTGCTGAGTTCCTCTTCCTTCTCTTTGAAGATCAGAAGCACCTCATCGCTCGCAATGGCGCTCTTGATGGAAGTTCCGGCCAAATTTGCCTCAATGTACGGTCTCAAGTGATCCTCAAAAAGCTTGGTTAAGGCCTCCACAGGGTTGAGCTTTGCTGCCCTCTTGCCTCCACGTGCTGCAGCCACTGAATTGGACCTCCCTCTACCGCTGGTGATGTATTTATGCACTGCCACATTCACCAGTGAAATAAAAAAGTCGTGCTGATGGAACTCGTTGTTGGAGTCTTCGTCGGTGATCTTGCTGCTCGTGAAGAGCTTTTGGACATGGTCTGTCTGCATGTTCTTCAACGCTTCGCACTCTTTCATGAAATTATTGAATTCCATGAAACTCATGGTGCAAACACCAGCATCCGCCCCAATGGCTGCCGCATGCTTGAACATATCGCCAAGGGCGAACAAATTTGTTGTGAAGAATTTGCGAATTTTGTTCTGCATCTGGTAATCAGGCACAATATTCTCCAAAACGTTGCCCGTCGTCATCCGGTTCCACTCATCTTTCATCTGGTCGACGACGTCGGCCTCATTGTGAAACTGGGGCTTCATGACAACCCTCATCTCGTTGATCTTCTTCCTCGCCTCCTGCAGCCTGCGCTGGAGCTCATCTTCCTCGGCCGCTTTACGAGCCTCTTCGATTTCGTCCATTTGCTCTTTGAGGGCACGTTCGCGGGCCTCCGACTGCTGCTCCGAAACGTTGAAAGCGATGAACGCCCACTTGGCTAACTGCGGTGTTCCTCGATCATTGACGCTCACCTTCTCAATCAACTCAATCGTTACCTCTTGTCTGTCCTTCAAATGGTCCTTAAGCAGTGCGTCAGGGTGATAGAACACAGACTCGTCGGTGTAAATGGTGTTGGGCATCAGTTGGGTGTTGTGGGGCTTGGGAGCATTGGTCTGTTCTCTGTTGCGGAGACTTCCATGGGGAGAGGTGGTGAAGCGGGTGGAGGCGGCCAAGCCGAGCCACTTGAATGTGCACGTACCATCACCTACTGGGACGTTGAACTTTTTCTCCTTCGATCCGTACACACAAGTCACAGAGAGCTTCATTTTTTAGTGTTGCTGTTGTCGTTGCCGGGTGGGTGTTGGGGAGTATGCGAGAAGGTAAGACGCGTTTTATGAAAGTGACGGGAGTGGAGAATATTGTTGTTGTTCGAATGGGACAGAAAATGGAATTGTGCGGTTATTTTTTGATGAATAAGTTAAGTTGGGAGAGAACCCAATGCATTGCAATTTGTAATTCTCCTATAATAGTCCAAGGACTTGTGTTTTTTCGTGTTTCTCTCCTCTAACTATTCGGATTTTGGGTGTAGATATAGGTTGATCAACCGTCCACCACAATCTTTACAATTGTCCTCAGTGGTGGGGGGCACGCTTTTGACGATGAGGGTCAAGACGCTCTGCTTGGTGGTATCGGTAACTTTCTCCCTATTCCTCCTGCAATCCTTATTTTCCCTCCGAATCAGTTTGGGTCTTTCAAACCTCCGCACCAACACCGTCGGGGACGAGAACCGCGCAGCACAGGCTAGGGGCATCATACATAACACTTGTTCAAAACTATCCGTGCACGACTATGGTACCAATGAGGGAACTCACAAACGCACCATGAAGAGTTATAGGAGCGTGTTGAATGACCACGTTACTTTCACAATGCTTACATCCGAAGAGAGGATTAAATACTATCTGAACCAGTGGAGCGACACCAGCTGCTCGAATCCGGCTTGCGAGTATGCCCAGCGAAACTACCTCGACGAGAATCCGAAAAAGTTCCCCACGGTGAATTTATACAGCGACGAAATGTACGTCGAGAACATCTACTGTGTCGACTTCTCTTCTTACGAGCAGAAAGCCATCACTGACAAAATAAACCTCATGGCAAAGATGGGGGTCGGGGATAATTTGTATTTGTATTTCCATGAGTTCATCAGTCAGATGGAAAGAGCGAAGACGCACCTCACGACGCACAAGTTGGAAATATCTCGGGGTGCAATCGACTCGACGGAAACCCCCCGGCTGTCCCAGTTGCCGGTTAAATTCGGGGACGACAAGAGGAACATCAACCTGCCGATATTGAGGAAGACGAGGCTGGCGGGGACGGACGAATCCGTCATACTCTTCAAGATGGGCGGGTGGAGACATTGGGTCGGGTTACCGAACGTCGTTCTGGCCGACACCGTGCCGTGGGAGGAGAAGAAGGGCATGGCTGTCTGGAGAGGAAGCAGCACGGGGGGCTGTGCGTATCCCAAGCAGATTTACCTCGATCCCAAGGACGATCCCAACCAGCATTACTGCCCCCGGGCTCAGATCATCAGGAGGATACCCTGGTACGATGAGAAATTCGGCGACATCCTCGACGTCGGCGTGACGTCCTACGTTCAGAACGTCGAACCGCTGTGGGGATACAAGAGCGAGATGAGCCGCTTGGAACAGATGAGTCACAAGATGTTGATTGTGGTGGAAGGGAACGACGTTTCTACGTCCGGCAAGTGGGCCATGACAACTACCAGCGCCATTTTAACGACCAAGCCCACTGTCAGTAGCTGGCTCATGGAAGAACTGTTGGTGCCATACATCCACTACATACCAGTGGCCGATGATTTCAGTGATCTAGAGACGCAGGTACAATGGTGTCTCGACAACGATGAAAAATGCGAGCAGATTGGACTCGCGGGACGGTGCTTCATGGAGCCATTTTTGGACAACGAGAGCGAGGAGGAGATAATTGTGGAAATATTGAAGGCGGCGGAGACGCATAATAGCAACTTTGATCTCTGTGAGGACTTGCAGTCAAGACGATCGACCATTGACGATTGACAATTGACAATTGACGATGATCTGAGATGACGGGGGGATGGATGGGAGAAGTGGAAGTTATCGCGAACACGTTGACACTGTTTGGAGAACTAGAACAAAAAAAGAAGTAAAAAATAGTAAAAAAGAAGTTAAGTTAGAGAGCAGCCTCCATTCCATTGGAAAAAATAAATAATCCCTTCTTCTTTGAAAATGCCGCTTTGCCGGCACTGTGTCCATGTCCATGTAAGTATGTCCCCTTCCCAGATCAGGCACCAACGTCCGCTTCCGTCAGCTTCTTCCCCCCCCCACTCAAGAATGTAGGGTCGAAGAGCAGCAGTTGCTTGCGACTGTTGTTGTTGTTTGGAGAGGGTGTTCTGCTCCTAATGTTTCACACAAATTTCAATATGTATCCTACCACACCTTCAACTCCATTACCCCCGGAGGCACTCATCGTTTGCAGAAATAAACCAATGTCTAGCGAACTAGAGTTGTCTGTTGGGAAGTAAGCAAGAGCAATTGCATGCTTCTCGGCCTCAGTTCCATTTGCTTCGTTCACTGCCTGATTATATTTTCCCAAGAGTCGCAGGACTAATTTTCGCAAAGTGACGCATTTGTAGCGATCACGAAGATAGAGGACGACATCAGAAAATCCAGCAGAATTTGCCACGCTCGTCAGGGAGGTGCACCCGTCAAATACACCATCGCCCAGCTGCGTGAGCCCGTCCGGGAGCGCCACGCTCGTCAGGGAGGGGCACAAGGCAAACACACCATTGCCCAGCTGTGTGAGCCCGTCTGGTAGCGTCACGCTCGTCAGGGAGGAGCAATAAGTAAACACATTATTGCCCAGCTGTGTTAGCCCGTCCGGCAGCGCCACACTCGTCAGGGAGAAGCACCCGAAAAACACATTATCGCCCAGCTGCGTGAGCCCGTCCGGGAGCGCCACGCTCGTCAGGGAGGGGCACAAGGAAAACACACCATTGCCCAGCTGTGTGAGCCCGTCCGGCAGCGCCACACTCGTCAGGGAGGAGCATTCACGAAAAACATTATCGCCCAGCTGCGTGACCCCGTCCGGCAGCGCCACACTCGTCAGGGAGGAGCACCCGAAAAACACATTAGTGCCCAGCTGCGTGAGCCCGTCTGGGAGTGCCACGCTCGTCAGGGAGGAGCATTCACGAAAAACATAATCGCCCAGCTGCGTGAGCCCGTCCGGGAGTGCCACGCTCGTCAGGGAGGAGCACTCGAAAAACACATGATTGCCCAGTTGCGTGAGCCCGTCCGGGAGCGACACGCTCGTCAGGGAGGAGCACGAGTGAAACACATTATCGCCCAGCTGCGTGAGCCCG
>ERZ651776.1966-NODE-1966-length-23469-cov-6.368673_pt1 | contig 23469 bp, 20 predicted proteins | sample MGYA00514761_ERZ651776 | MGnify/ENA metagenome assembly ERZ651776 | reverse complement strand
AGATTTTGTAAAAACTTTGAACGACTACCAGAGTCAGTTCAGACAAGACTTACCGTCGAGAACGACGACAAAGCATCTATGTATTCAGTAAAAGATTTATACGAAGGTATTCACAAACGAATCGGAATACCAATTGTGTTTGATTATCATCATTACAAGTTCAACACCGGAGAACAAACAGAACAAGAAGCATTAGAAATGGCGTTATCAACTTGGGGTGATATCAAACCAGTAGTTCATTATTCAGAATCTCGTTCTGAAGAACAATTAGATGAGTCAATTAAACCACAAGCACACTCAGACCTTATCAAACAATTACCAAACACTTATGGTAATGATGTGGATATTATGGTAGAAGCAAAACACAAAGAATTAGCAATTGAAGGATTTATAAAATGAATGGTTGGATAATACATAAAAAACAATTGGGAGAAAATCACGAAGTAGACAGACTCGTTGAAGAGTTTGAAAAACAAGATATTAAAGTTCGTGTGGTTAATCCACAAGATGTAGATATCTTTGTTGATAGAGATGATAGAAAATCTATTATCGTTGACGGAGTTCCAAGAAAATTACCAGACTTTGTATTACCGAGAACCGGAAGTGGAACAACTTACTTTATCAAAGCAATCATCAGACACTTAGAAAGATTAGGTGTTACAATGATTAACGGAAGTGATGCTATTGATAATGTTAAAGACAAATTATATTCACAACAAATATTAGGACAATCAAATTTACCAGTACCGAAAACTATGTTGGTAAAGCATCCTATTAATGTAAAGTTAGTAGAGGACAATATCAAGTATCCAATGATAGTAAAAACTTTAAGTGGTTCATATGGTAGTGGAGTTTTTATGGTTGAGGATAGAAAACAATTTAGACAAATTATGAAAATGGCAGAACTATCTAATGCCAGATACAACATTATTATTCAAGAGTGTATTGAAGATTCATTAGGAAAAGACTTGAGAGTATTAGTGGTTAATGGAAAAGTCGTTGGTTGTATGATGCGACAATCCATTGATGGAGATTTTAGAGCAAACATCACACGAGGTGGAGAAGCAATCCCTTATCAGATTGATGATGACATTGAGTGGATTGGTGGTGAGTGTGCAAGATTATTAGATTTAGATATAGCAGGTGTTGACTTATTATTTAATGGTGGAAGTTATGTAATATGTGAAGTTAATTCTGCGCCAGGATTTAAAGGTATGGAAAAGTATACTAAGATAAATGTTGCAGAACAAATGGTAGACTTTATACAGAAAAAGATAGGAACTAAATAGTTATTACTATAAAAGGACGGAAACTATGAAAAGATATTTTTTAATATTTATAACACTATTTACATTACTTAATGGATTGGTTTGGGATAATCTATTCAAAGGGTATCGTGAATACTATATGCAAATGATTGATTCATTGGAAGATGATAGAGTCAGAATGCAATTAAAGATTGATGAATTAACAAACGGAGTTCGATTGGACGGACTCGATGTTGTGGTTACAATGTATCACCCAGTAAGAGGTCAAACCGACAGAACACCAAACATATTAGCAGACGGAACTAAAATCACAATACACAAAGCATCAGAATACAAGTATGTTGCGGTTAGTCGTAATTTATTGAAACGTTGGGGTGGTTGGTTAGATTATGGTGATTTTATTATTTTAACCGGAACAGACGGAAAGAACGGAGTATACCAAGTCAAAGATACAATGAACAAACGATTTGTAAATCGTATTGATATCTTGGAAAGTCCAGGAGTTAAACCATATAAGTTTACAGATGCTAAAATCAAGAAAGCAAATTTAAATGAGGATATAAAATTTATATCAAATTAAAAAAAGTTCTTGACAACGGAACAAAAATGTTGTATATTAGGGTTATATAAAAATTAAAATAAAAGGGTTATATAAATGAGTTTTGAAAACTTTTTCGGTGAAGCTGAGTTTAACTATGAAGCAGAGAAACAAAAGTTCATAGACAATATGGACTTTCTAAAATCAATGTCGGTTCAAGAACAAACACTTTATAAAAAGTGGCAAGAGTTCAACAAGGACGAAAAATTAATGTCACAGATTACATCATTAGATGTTATATCAAGTCAGTTGTGGAAACCAACTGATATCAATAATTTAGAACAAACCATACAAGAGATAAATGATTTACAACCAATCGTAGAATACACACAAGACAACGCTAAGTGGACATTGGTTAGACAAGGTATTTCTTCTATGGAGTTTGTCGCAAATCCAGGTCGTAATGTAAAGTTCTTTGTAAAAGATAGTATTACGAATAAATACTTAGGTGTTATTTGTATGGGTAGTGATGTTACCAGTATGGGTCCAAGAGATAACTTTATCGGTTGGACAAAAGAAAATAAATTCCAAGACGGGAAACTAAATCATACTGCTATCGGAACTTCAATTATCGCAACACAACCATTAGGTTTTAATTTCTTGGGTGGTAAGTTGGTATCGGCATTGGTTACTTGTTCAACAATTAGAGATAAGTGGAAAGAATTGTATGACCAAACATTAGTCGGAACAACCACAACTGCACTCTATGGTATTCATTCACAATATAACGGAATACCACATTGGAAAACATTAGGAGAAACAAAAGGTAAGATTAGTATCAAGCCAGATGATAGTGCTTATAATGTTTGGCACCAATGGTTGAAAGATAACAAAGCAGAAAAGTATGAGAAACTTGTGGAACTTCGTCCAAATGGACAACCGCAAACAGGTATCAAACAAAAAATTATCCAAATGATTTATCAAGAGTTAGAAATCAAAAGAACAAAGTATGAACACGGATTTAAACGAGGTGTTTACTATGGTGATATCTATGAGAACGGAAAGTCTTTCTTACGAAACGAAATCAAAGAAGATGAATTGATAATGAAAGAAAAGTATGAATTAGATTATGACAGAATTATTAATTGGTGGAAACCAAAAGCAATAAGACGATATGAAAAATTACACAATGAAAATAGACTCAAACCAGAATCATTATTTTATTCTGATATCATTGGTATGAGTTGGGAAGACACAAAACAAAAATATTTAGGAGATATTGGAAGATGACATTAACAGAACAACAAATAACAGATAACTACAAAACATTAAGAAAAATTATCAATGATACATTTAGTGGAGATAGGTTAGAAAAACTAAACAAGATGTATGATGACTTAGAGGATAGAATGGTTGTAGCACCAGCGAGTTCAGTAGAACATTATCACAATTCAAAAGTTGGTGGATATGTAGAACATATATTACACGTGATTAGATTTTCACAACAAATCAAAAAGGTATGGCAGGATGCGGGAGCAACACTTGAGTTCACAAATGAAGAATTAGTTTTTGCAGCTATGCACCACGACTTAGGTAAATGTGGAGATGAATTAGGAAACGAATTCTATACACCAAACGAATCTGAGTGGCATATAAAAAACCAAGGTAAGATTTATAATGTAAATCCAGATATCGAACATATGGATGTTACGGATAGAAGTTTCTTTTTATTACAACAATATGGAATTAAATATTCCAAAGAAGAGTTCTTTGGTATTAGATTGGCAGACGGAATGTATGTAAAAGCAAATGAAGCATATCTAAAAACATCAATGCCAAATATGATGTTAAGAACACATATACCAATTATTATTCACCAAGCAGATATGATGGCAACTTATCTTGAAAGAGATATGTGGAGAAATGGTAACAAGAAAGAAGCCAAGAAAGTTGAGAAGTCGGTAAGTAAAATTAAAGAAGCAGTCAACACCGAAGTAAAAGAAAAGTTTACCAAATCAACAGACCCAAAAGATATATTTAACGAACTATTCGGAGAGAAAAAATGATAGGATACATATTACTAAGTATAATTGTTTTAATGTTAGGTTGGACTACATTCAATCTAACGAGAAAAACAGAACGATTAGAAACTTGGATAGAAGATTACGCACAACGAGTAATTACCACACAAGAAGTATTAAAAGAAATTGATAGTAAAGGTAACTTTGAAGCAGACGACGAAGTCGGTGTTATCTTTACAGCAATTAAAGAAACCGTAGATGAATTAAACGAAATAACAGAAAAGGAATTATAATGCCAAGAAAAGCTAAAAAGGGTTCACCAAGATATTACTTTACACAAGATACAGAAAATGCTATCATCAGACATAATAAAGAAACTCGTCCACATATGAGAGAACGAATCTATAATGAACACATTAGAAACGCTTTTGAAAAATTGGCAGAAAACATTATCCATACATTTAAGTTTTATTACTTTGATGTTCCGAGTGATGATGTTAAACACGAGGTAGTAAGTTTTCTATATATGAATATGCATAAGTTCGCCGAGGGTAAAGGTAAAGCATTTAGTTATTTCAGTATTGTTGCTAAGAACTATTTGATTCTACACAACAACAATAATTACAAAAAGATGAAAAATACTGACACCGAAGATGCTGGTGATTACAAACGAGACCCAGTATCAGAAGCAAATCATAAAGATTTAGTATCTGCTAAAAAAGAATATATGGATTTGTTTGTTGATTACTGGACCAACAATCTAACTACCGTGTTCAAAAGAAAACAAGATATTGATGTTGCTAACGCAGTTATCTATTTGATAGAGAAACGAGAGAACATTGAGAACTTCAATAAGAAAGCTCTATACATTATGATTAGAGAGATGACGAATTCAAATACACAACACATTACTCGTGTCGTGAATGTGATGAAGAAACATCACGTCAATCTACAAAGAAACTATTTAGCCACAGGTTCCATAGAAACCAAGTGGACAGGTAGTTGGGAAAATCTATAAAATAAAAAAGGGCAGTATTTCTACTGCCCCTTTTAATCCACCTTTATTCTTACTTACTATTAAGTAATCCTAATATCACCAATAGTGATATAAATCCAGCGAATCCACTTGTTGCAAATAAATTCACTAAACTAATCAGATTACCAATAATGTCCATACCGAAGAACCCGCCAACAAAAATCAATTGAACGAGAACCCCAAGACCAATAACAGATAATAGCACATCTTTAAGACCTGCCACTACATCTATTACCATAGCCATAGTATTTTTCATATTCGTTTCCCCCTTTTATTAATCTAAAAGACTACAAATTCCGTAGTCGTATAATAACTATATACCAATCTAACAAAAATTAAATGATATATAAATATATATCCCTATTTTTTAAGTTTTATCTATTTATTATTAGATTAAAAACAAGCAAAAATAAGCAAAATTATGTCAACAGATTACGAAATATTCAAAGGAAAAACACTCGGAGATGTGTTCAAAGACATCTATGATAATTCCCATACCAATAAAAAACAATTAGAAGTTCTAATGAAAGAGGTAGTGGGGTTTATTAAAGATGGTGATACTGCCGTGCAAATAATTCCTATGTTAAAGGAATACTTAGAAATCAATGTAAAGAACGATGAGCAACTCGTCAAACTAGCAACAATCGTTCAAAGAATTACAGCAGCTGAAGGTAGAGCAACAGCTGATGGAGATGAGTTCGGATTATCCGAATCAGAAAAAGAACAATTAATGGACGCAATAGAAGAAAATGTTCAAGAGTTACAAAACAAGCAAGACGAGATTATTCAAGATATCAAACAGGAAAACTAATGGCTTTTCAAAATACTAAGTCTACTGGAGGTGGTTTAAAAGACCAGTTCAGAAATGATGTAGTTACTACAAATGAAATGCAATTGCAATTAAAGCAACTTGCGACTGACGTGGAGTTCTATGAATTAGAACCATTTGAAGTAATGGATATTTACAGACCTAACGCAGAAAATAGAATTAATACTCCCGGTGTTGTAAAGGGTAGGAATGTAATTTCAGAAGCAAGTAATAAACCCGATGAAATGAAACTTTATTATCCACTAAATCCAAATATCTTACAATATCCAGTTGTCGGTGATATATTGGTTGGTATGTCTTATAAGAGTAGAAGATACTATATAGCAAGTTTACAAGAAAATTTATTAAATGTTAATCCTAATTTTCGTGAACAATTCAATCAAAGTGGAGTGGGTGATTTAGAATCAATAAGTGCTAAACAACAATCAATTGGTGTATTGAATAGTGGTAGAAAAATAAATGATTTCAAATCAGGTGAATATTTTAAAGATGATAAATCACCAAGACTTATAGGTTCAGAGGGTGATACTATTATTCAAGGTAGATTCGGACAATCAATACACTTAGGTAGTAATCAAATAGCAGGAAAAGAAGAATCACCAAATGTAAAAGTTGTAGCAGGACTACAAATTAGTGAAGAAAGTTTACCACTTGATAAATCATCTATGTATATGACTACTAAAGAGTCAGTCAGATATTCAGAACCAACTTTAACATTAGGTACACAAGTCGGATTAAATACCGATTATTCAGAACCACAAATAATTTTTGATTCTGATAGAATTATACTGAATGCTAAATTAGATGACATAGGAATATTTTCACAAGGTGATGTTCACATAAAAGGAAATAGCGTAAACATTCACAATAATGAAGCGGTTAACATTGTAACTAAATCATTAGTAGCAGATACATCAGCAGGAGTAAAGAAAGATATAACTAAAAAACTAAATGATGTAGATGGTGATACAAAGTTATTACCAGAAAACATTTTACCAATGGCAGAATCTATGAAACCACATATAGCAGCTATTAACAACGGAGTAATATCAGCGGCATCAAAAATATTACCACCCGTAATAGCACCAGGAACACCAAACCCATTAAATCTTTTTGGTCATCTACAAGACTTAAGGTTTTTTCAAAATCAATTACTAGAAGTAAAAAAGTTTTTTAAATTTGAATGGTTAAATAAACGAGAGTGGAAAACCGTGTCTTTGAATGAAGTTACGGAAGCACTCGGATTAAATGAATTAGATTCTCTTCCTGAAGATAACATAGTTAAGTGGGAAGAATTTTTTGATGATGTAGATGCGGCAAAAGCTAAAGTAGCAAACATACAAGCTCAGGCAGCTGCAGCAGCTGTATCGGTTGCGGCATTAAATGCAGCATTCGATGCGATACAAGGTGGTGGTAGTAGTGTTGAACTAATAGTAGAAGCACTTGACGCTTACGAAGCAGACCCAAATAATCCACCATTAGACACAACAGATATCAGAGATATCATTTCAGATGGTGCTGATGCTGAAGATGTTAAAAGATACCTTGACTTTGGTGGTTCACCACAAGTTAGAGAATTATTAATCAGTTCTCAAAAGAGGGAGCAAGATGCTCAAAAAATGTCTTCAATGGGAATAATTGCAGACTTGATTAATGAAGGAATGAATTTATAACTAAATAGGAGTAGTAATGAAGAAAAATGACTTAGTAAAAATAATCGAATTAGTTGTCCGTAAAGAAGTTAAAAAGCAGATGACCGAGATATTTATTAACGAAGATAAAGAAATCAGCTTATCAGAAGTTATTTCTAAACCAAAACAAAAAGCTAAAAAAAGAAGAGTTAAAAAACAATACTCAAAAAATTCAGCATTGAACGAAGTATTGAACAAAACCAATCCATTAGGTCAAACTGACGATTACCCATCATTGGGTGGTGGAGTATTAGGTTCAAACAATATGGCAGAAGTATTGGGTTATGGAAATTTAGGTGGAAAGCAAGATAAAGAAACAGCAAGAGAAATGGCAGCAGTAGACACAATTAAGAAAGCTGGAGTTAGTGTAGATTCAGTTCCAGAAGGTGTACAAGATGCTTTAACTCGTGATTACTCTGGACTAATGAAAGCAATTAACAAAAAGAAAAAAGGTGAGAACTTTAGACCATAATGGCAAGTGTAAGAGAAATAGATAGAAATGATGATGTGTATGTTGGAGTTAGATTTCCATTAGGTTACAGTCAAGAAGGATTTTTGTTTAAGACAAAAACTATATTGGAACAAGCAAAAGCTAATATGAGAAATCTATTATTAACATCAAAGGGTGAGAGAGTTATGCAACCTGAGTTCGGTTCAACACTAATGGATGTGATTTTCAATCAAGGACCAGATATTCAGAATCAAATTGATGAAGCTATTAGAGAAGCAGCTTCAACTTGGTTACCTTATGTCATTATAAACGAAATATCTATGTTTGAAGAAAACAATCAAGTTGATGTATCAATAGATTTTTCAGTATCATTAGAACCAAATTCTTTTGAAACATTAACATTTAATTTTAATATTGGAGAATAAAAATGCCGAGGCAAGTAGACTACGGAACACATAAAAAGTTAGTAAAGAAAGAGGTAAACTATCTCGGTAGAGATTTTCGTGATATTAGGCAAAACCTTATTGAGTTTGCAAAAACTTATTTCCCAACAACATACAACGATTTCAATGAAGCATCACCAGGTATGATGTTTGTTGAAATGGCTGCATATGTTGGTGATGTATTAAATTACTATGTTGATAATCAATTCAGAGAAACATTATTACAATTTGCAGAAGAAAGAAAAAATGTATTGGCAATCGCCCAATCATATGGATATAAACCAAAATTAGCAGCACCTTCTACTGCAACATTAACTGTTCAAGTTGATGTTCCTGCAAAAAATTTAGGTAGTGGTAACTTTAAAGCAGACTTAGATTATGCAGGTATACTAAGTTCTAATTCTACAGTAGCATCAACAAATGGAACTGAGTTTAGTTTAATGGATGATGTTAATTTTAAAACATCAAGTTCATTAGACCCAATGAAAGTAGAAGTATTACAACCATCTTCAGGTAATGTTCCGACAAATTATAGATTAACTAAAAAAGTTTTAGCAAAATCAGGAATAAGAAAAACAGAAACATTTGCATTTACATCGGCCAAAAAATTTGACAAGATAGTTTTATCAAATGATAAAGTGACAGAAATTGTATCAGTAACAGATAGTCAAAATAATATATACTATCAAGTTCCTTTCTTAGCACAAGATACAGTGTTTGAGTCAGAAGAGAATACAACACTCAATGACCCATCGTTATCACAATATCAAAATGACACACCTTACTTATTAAGATTAATCAAAACAGCAAGAAGATTTACAACTTATGTTCGTGATGATAATAAAATGGAAATAAGATTCGGTAGTGGTATTAGTGCAGACGCAGATGAAGAAATAATACCAAATCCTGATAATGTTGGTTCATCATTAGGAACAGGCATTTCAAGATTAGATGAAGCATTCGACCCAACAAATTTCTTAAAAACACAAACATTTGGATTAGCACCAAGTAACACAACACTTACCGTAACTTATAATTATGGTGGTTCAGTTGAGGATAATGTTCCTTCTAATGCTATTAATAGATTTAGTAGAAAAACATATACTAATAGCACAACAAGTTTAAATAGTGATACACAAAATACATCAAATGCAACATTAGCATTGTTCAATGAGGAACCTTCTTCAGGTGGTGCAAGTCAAGAAACATTAACAGAGATAAAGGAAAATGCTGCAGCATATTTTAATGCACAAAACAGAGCAGTAACAAGAGCAGACTACATAACAAGAGTTTATTCCTTACCACAGAAATATGGAAACATAGCAAAAGCTTATGTTGTTCAAGATGAACAATTAGAACAAGAAGGACAATTGGAAGTTATCAATGGAGTAGCAAAGAAAGTTAATCCAACAACTATTCCCAATCCGTTAGCACTAAATATGTATTTATTAGGATATACAGGAGATAAAAAATTAACTCAAGTAAACAATGCAGTAAAACAAAATTTAAAACTATATCTTTCACAATATAGATTATTAACAGATGCGATTAATCTTAAAGACGCTTATGTTATAAATATTGGTGTTCAGTTTAACATTATAACTCGTAGAGGATATAATAAAAATGATGTATTGTTTAGAGCAATACAACAAGTGAAGAGTTTCTTTGCAACAGAAAAATGGCAAATTAATCAACCAATCGTGTTGAGTGATTTAGCATATCAGATTTCATTAGTGGATGGGGTAGTTTCTATTGTTCCACCAGAAACAAATAATCCACAAAAGAATTTAATTGTTATTACGAACAAACATTTAACATCAGACAATTATAGTGGTAACGTTTATAGTATTGATGAATCATCAAAAGATGGAATCATATATCCATCATTAGACCCAAGTATATTTGAACTGAAATTCCCCGATACAGACATCGAGGGAAAAGTATTGGGAGATAAATAATGCATTATTTTGAATTTGGAAAACGAGATACAACACTTTATTCGGGCGGAACAACATCTTCCATTAATACTGGATTAGACGAAATATTAGAAGTCAATAAAGTCGTTCAACAAAATGGTAGTATAGCAAACGTATCAAGAATCTTGATGGACTTTGACTTAGCATACATCTCGGAATCAATCCAAAGTGGTGTAATGCCAACAGGAACAAAATTCTTTTTAAATTTATTCGACGCAACATCAGAAGAAGTTGAAGCAGAACAAAAATTACACGTCTATATGGTAAGTGGTAGTTGGAAAGCAGGAACAGGAAAACTTGACCATAATCCAGTAACGGATGATGGGGCAAGTTATCAATATCGTAATCACGCAGCAAAAACACCTTGGGTAACAGGTTCAGTATTGACTGAGGGTGGTACTTGGTTTACATCAAGTATTGACGCCAATCAAGAGTATGGAATTAGTTCTTCTTTCGATATTACGTTTGACAAGAAGGATGTCAGAGCAGACGTAACGGACTTGGTAAATAATTTTATTTACTCAAGTTCAGTTTATCCGAACAACGGATTTATTATCAAAAGAGAAGATAGTGGTTCTTATGGAAACAACAACGCAACAGCAAGTTTTGATTTCAATACAGGACAAGAAGGTGATTCAAGTCGTTTAGGAAATCTAAAATTCTTTTCAAGAGAAACACATACAATATATCCACCTAAGTTGGAAGCAGTATGGGACGATTCAGTTTGGTCAACAGGAAGTTTATCACCATTAAGTTCAACAGATTTGGAAAGACTAAAAGTTTATTTTAAAAATTTAAGACCTGAATATAAGGAAAAGTCAAAAGTAAAACTAAGAGTAGTTGGTAGAGAATTATATCCAACAACCGCTTTTGCTACAACACCTGCAGAATTAGATGTAAAATATTTACCAAGTGCATCTGCTTTTTATTCAGTTCGTGACGCAGAAACAGAGGAAGAAATAATTCCATTTGGAACAGGTTCAAAGATTAGTTGTGATTCAACAAGTAACTTCTTTAATATACAAATGGACGGACTACAAGCAGAGAGAAATTATAGATTTGCTATCAAAGTAATTAGTGGTAGTAACACTACTGATGAGCAAATTAATTTCTATGATGATGAATTTGAATTTAGAGTGGTGAGATAAAATGCCTTATTTACCATCGGACGCAAGAAAAAAATCTGAAGAATATAATAATATTCTAAGTGGAGATGTCATAGAATATCAGAATACAATTGAAGACCTAAAGAAGTCATTAAATATATCAGGTTCAGTAGTTGATGCGAAAGCACCACTAAGAAATTCAGAAGGAATATTACAATCATTTGAGGGTTCAATAGATGGATTATCATTAGAAGAAGATTTTCAACAAGTTCGTTTAGAAAACAAACAACAATTCTTTACGGGACAACTTGATAATAGTTTTAGTTTCTTTGGAGCAGGACAAGATGGTTCAACAACAGATTCAGAAACAGAGACAACAAGCAACCAAATAACTACGGAAGTAATTGAGTTTCAAGCAACCATAAGAGATTATTTAATTCAAGTCATCAATGAGTATTTTAATGAAGAAAACACACCAGATATGTCGACAGATGCTTTACACGAAAAGATATTGAAATTTTTTAAAGAAAACAGAAAAGATAAAAAAAATGTTAATGCTGATGGTTGGGAAGCATTTAGAATTAATACGAAAAGAAACGTTAGAGGTATAAGTGGTAGAAGACTACTCGAAATATTTGGAGATTTAAAGAATTTTCGTTATGATGAAATAGTTGAAGACCATTTATACAGAACACTACAAGGTCAACGAATATGGTTACAACTTGGATTCCCATACATAATAGATAAGAAACTTGATTAAGGATAACAATGGCTTTAGAATACGGATTCACAGATAAAGAAAAAATAAACTATTACCAACCAAGTAAAGTTTATAGTAGTTTTGGTAAAGATACTACCAATGACTATATTGCATTATATGTCTATGATATTAATGACAATCTGCTCGTAACGAGAATAATGGGATTGGATGAAGTTGAATTTACCAATGATGGTTCTTTTGTTGATTTGGATATTGGACAACATTTAAGAACGTTAGGTTTTAGGCAAGGTGACTTTAAAGTTACTTATAAATTTTTAAGACGATTGGCAGGTAGACCAAGAAGTATTTTTGTTAAAGATAATGGAACTATATTTAAAGGTGAAGCTGAAAGAAAAATAATTAACGGAGAAATAAGATACTTTCAAAAAACATCTGATGAACAAAAATCAAATTCAGAACCTATGGAAGTATTTATTAAAGAACAAAAATATATAATTTCTCAAACTTCACCTGACAAAACAGAATTAAATATCACAACTGACAACTTAGTTATGAATGCAGAATATTTAACTGACTTTAAAGAAATGAATGCTATGATTGAATATAGTGCAATTGAAGCAGATAACTCTGGATTAATTAAATTTGATTCAAAAGACCAAAATGTTTTAGAGTTTGATATCAATTCAAAGGATAGAGGATTTACACAAAATATGGTAGGTGGACAAATTATTATACCAAGTCTATACAAGATTACAGGTAATGAAGATACAACAAATGAAGATACTTCATCACCACAACAAGACCCAATTACTGAAGATGAATATAGAGAATTAACAACGGAAGAGTTAATTCAATTAGCTTCACAAGGTGATGAAATGGCAGATATGACACTTCAAGAACAAGCAGCAGACGAACAATACTAATGGCTAGAACAAGAACAGAAGAAAGAATGGGAGAAACTTACGGAGAAGCATCCGAAGGAAGAAATCAAGCGACTTCTAATAGAGCGCCAGCAGGCGGTGGTGCACCACGTTTACCAAAACAACCTAAGATAGAACAAATAACTGAAGCAAAAGATACTTCACAGCCAGGTAATGCCGCAGCAAATATTGCAGCAGCATACAAACCAAAACCACCAAAAGCTGTAACTGAAGCAGAAGTAAAATCTGAAATAGTAGCAGTATGTTTGAGAGGACAACCATCACCATCACCAGTTAAACCATTGGTTATTCCAGCACCAGCAATTTTACCACCACCACTAATTACAAAAAACTCTACTAAAGATATAGGTGTTCAAACACCAATGCAAATAAGGTCAGAGACAAATTTAAGACCTGATGGGATAACAGAAATACTTGGACCCGGTGGAATAGTATTGGAAGAAATCGGTGGAGATGGAAGAGTTATCGTTGACCCAATCAAAGATGTAGGATTTGACCCAAAAAACCCACCACCAGCTATTGAAGCACTTAGAGAAGATTTTGCAGAACACGTAGCAACAGGTAAAGATGAAGCCGGAGAAGTATTTGAGGCAAAGCCAGACACAAAGAAAGCTTTAAAGAAAGCTGGATTAGAAAGATTTATTCCTAAAGTTCCTAAAAAAGTTATTGAATCCACTACTGAAAATGAAAGTGGTCATAAAGGTGGTACGGCAAAAGAAAAAATTATAACCACGACTCAGGCACAAGTAAAATTAACACCAAGAGATTATGTAGCAACAATTACAGAAGTCTTAGATAGTAATCGTGTTCGTGTTTCGTTATCATATAATGATGGAGTAAATCAATATCAACACAAGGGTGATGATGAAGTAGCAAAGAAATTTAAAAACTTCCGAGTCAATTATATAAATAATAATATTGAACGATACAAAACCTATATGGTAAAAGATAATCAATATTATTTGATTACTAATGAGGAACTTGGAGCAAGTGGTAAAGAAAGATTTGTCAAATTAAAACAACCACTACAAGGTACAGATGTAGATGATAAAGTTTTATTTGTAGAGAAAAGATTGCCAGACTATAAAGATGTCGTTACATTGAATCCATTTGTAGAAGCAGAAGACAATAGTATATTTTTAAGAATACCAAATTTAAATTCAGTTGATAATCCAATTGACTTTCAAGGAACGAATTATAAAAGTCACGATGGGTTGTTAAGTAATAAAGATGATGACGCAAGAGATATAGAAAGATTATTAACATCAGGTAGTTTATTAGATGTTCAACCAAATATTGATTATCAGAAAACAACAACTGATTTATCAATAGAAAACGATGATACAGGTTTTGGAAACTTTGTTCATTTCTCAAATGCAGAAAGAAGACTTATTAATTTTAAAGAAAAATTAACATTGATTGAAAGTCATAGTGCAGCTAGTGCTTCATTAACAACAATATCAAGTTCTGCTAACACAAGATTAGATTTACAAAGAAGAAAACAACGAGTAATTAATTCTTTTGACCCATATGAACATTATTTATATTTTGAAAGTTCATCTTATGTTAGTTCATCAGACGGACAATTTCACGATACAGCTTGGCCTAAATCAAATTCATCTTCACCATATACATTACAATCAACAGGAGATGCTTCAAGTTGGTACAATAATATGATATCAAGTGCTTCTTCTTATGACCAAGGAAATATGAATTCATTAAGAAATTCATTACCATTACACATTAATCAAGATACTGAAAACAATGTATTCTTAGAATTTATGGATATGGTTGGTCAACAATTTGATGAAATATGGACTTACACAAAATCCATTACGGATGTTAATATAAGGGTAGAAAAGCTATCAGAGGGTATATCAAAAGATGTAGCACAAAATTATGCACGAGCACTTGGATTAAACTTAACGAGTGGGAATGATTTGGTAAATTTACCTGAATATTTATTGGGTAATGATGTTGATGGAACTTCAGTATTTGAATCACCACAAGAACAAGTTACAGAAGAAATTTGGAAAAGAATTTTAGCAAACTTACCTTTCTTTATTAAATCAAAAGGAACGGAAAGAGCATTAAAAGGATTATTAAATTGTTACGGAATACCGAGTTCAATATTACGAGTAAGAGAATATGGTGGGCCTGATAAAGGAACACGAGTTAATTATGAAATTAAAAGAAAGTTCACACGAGCAACAGACTTTAGGTCTTCTCAATTTGTTAAATCACATTGGAAAACAGCCGCAGACGGACAAGTTCCTGATACAATAGAAGTTAGATTTAGAACACCTAAATCACAAGACCAAGTCATATTACAAAAAGATAATGACTTTGCTATTTCATTACAAGATAATGGTTCAACGGATGATTATGGATTTTTAAGATTTGAAATAAGTGGTTCAGACCAAGTGTATGACCAATTTATAACTTCATCGACATTACCATTCTATAATGATGACTTCTGGTCAGTAATGTTAACAAGAAAAGATACAAGTGGAAATGAAATTACCGATGATAAGATATTAAGTCAAAGTGTTTATGAATTAACAACTAAACAATATGATTCAACAAGACAAAGAATTTTATACCAATCAAGTGAAAGTTTACAAACACACACTTCAAGTTTAGCAACTGATGTAAACAACATAACAGGTAGCCAATTAAATGCAGCATACACATCAAGTGGACACATTTATCTTGGTGGTAGTGGTAGCGCATTTGGTGCTAACACATTTACAGGTTCATTAATGGAGTTTCGTGTGTGGTCAGAACCATTGAGTTCAAGTGTATTTGATAATCACGTTAGAGCACCAAAGTCATATAACGGAAATAGTATTTCATCATCATACGATAACTTATTAGTTCGTTATGAATTAAATGATAATAAGAATTTACAATCATCACCAACCTTTTCAAACTCTGCACATTTAAAAACATATGAGTTAGGAACTTCTGGTAGTGATGTTAATGGATTTACAGGTAATTTCTCAAGAACATTAGTAGACCAAGAAAAATTAAGAGTACCGGATATTGGTGGTGTTCGTAGAAATGCTACAAAAGTTAGAATCGAAGATACAAAAATTACACAACCATTAGTTCACAATATTAGAAAAGAAAAGTCATCAGATGATTTTGCACCAATAGATAGTAATAAACTTGGTATTTATTTTGCACCAACTGATGTAGTGAATGAAGACATAATGTATAGTGTAGCAGACTTTGACTTTGATGATTTTATTGGTGACCCAAGAGATGAATTTAGAGTAAATTATCCAGAGTTAAGAAGTATTCGTAGGGAATATTTTAAACGATATCAAAGAACAAATAACTTCTTTGATTATTTAAGAATACTAAATTTCTACGACTCAAGTGTATTTACACAAGTAAAGAATTTAGTTCCTGCCAGAGCAAAAACTTCGGTTGGTATATTAATTGAACCAACTATTTTAGAAAGAAGTAAACAGATTGTTGGAGATAGACCTGAATTTGATAATCGTTATTTTGAAAATGCAGGACACTTTGGTGAGGGAATTAAGGTAACAAGATATATAACAGGTTCAGCTGATAATTATTTCGAAACAAGTGGTGAATACAATACATACAATGGTGAAATTAATTTAAATAATAGTACAGGTTCATCATTAGGATTTCTAAATCAACGCTCTTTAATGGTGTTGGACGCATTAGACCCACGAAGTGAATTTGGTTCATTATACGCAACAGCAAGTGTTTCTCGAGGAACAAGTAATAAAATATTTACAGAAACATTACAACCAAATTTAACGGCATCAAGAGCAGCAGAAAATAATCAAGAAGAAGTATTCTTTTATTCAAGTTCATTGAGTGCTTCAATAGGAGAGTCGGTAGCATATAGTTCATCATTTATAACAAGTGATTTACAGAGTATTGCATATGATTCACCGCTATTTAGAACATTTTACCTCGGAACAAAACTTACAAGAGATAACACAATAGATGGAAAAGAACCTATTGAGATTAACCAAGTATCACCAACAACAATAGTGACACAAGATTCAGACATAACTAAACTAAGAACGGATTAAAACTAATGGAAAATTTAACTTTCTTATATTTATTAGAGAACAAGAATAGTTATATAATTTCCACAGGAGCAAAATAAAATGGGATTTTTAGACAATACGAGTATAACAGTAGACGCAATTTTGACCAAGAAAGGTCGTGAACTTTTGGCAAGAGGGCAGAACGAATTTAAAATAACAAAATTTGCATTAGCAGATGACGAGGTTGATTATAACCTTTACGATACAACACACCCAAATGGGTCAAACTTTTATGGGGCAGTGATTGAAAATATGCCTTTATTAGAAGCGTTCGTAGATGAGAATCAGCTAATGAGATATAAATTGACAACACTTCCAAAGGAAACAGCAAAACTTCCTATATTGGAATTACCTTCACCTTCATTGACTTTCAATGGAGCAGGACAAACTCAAACCATTACACCAAACACTCGTAATGGTATTGATACATCATACATATTCATATTACAGAACGCAGAAATAGCAAATATTTCACCAGTAGGTGTCGCAGTTTCTAGCACATCCCAACAAGCTAAACAAATAGCAAAAACGGGTGGAGTTCTTCAAGAAGAGTTTGATACATTTCCAAAAGCTGGTGGAACAACAACTCCAGTATTTATGAATGAAGGAGAAAGAAAACGCTCAATCACAATTACTGCTAAGTCAGTTAACTTGATATCAAGGTCAATAACAGCACAAACTTCAACAAATATAACGGTAGTAGGTAATAATTCAGGTGCACAATTTACCTTACCAATAACCGTTAAAGCAGACCCAAGTAAAGTATAAGGAGTAATTAATGTCAACATTTCAAATATTTGATAAAGAAAATGATGTAGTTGAAAATCAAAGAACAACTATCTCAAGTGGATTATGGACAGGTGGTTCAGGAACTTTAACCGCAGCATATACACAATCTACAAATGGAAATATTACAGGTTCCTTTTTAGATATCTATAACGAAGACCCAAATCTATCAAGTTCAGCAGAAGTCCAATACGCAGTTGGATATGCACACTTTGACGGAAGTGGTTCAAGAGGTAACACAACTAAATTAACAACAGGTGGTAGACAATCAAAAGCATTGTATAGTCAATTCAGAAATGTATTGTTAGCACCAAACACAGATAAGTTTGAATTTACATCTTCACCAACAGCATCAGGCGATAAAGACTTTTATTTTGTTTCTTTTCAAAGAGCAAGACAAAGAGAAAAGATTGACCCAGGAAATTGGGAATTACATTTATCAGGACTATTGCCAGCAGGTGATACAAAAGATACTAAAATTAAACTAATCGATGATAGTGGAGCAGGAGCAAATGTTACCGTTAATCAAGGTGGTAGAGTATTTAACGTTGTTAGTGGTTCAACTGCAGATGGAGTTAACGTAACAGCAGCAGCTGAAACAGCATTCGGTGCATTTGGATTATTTTATCCCGACTTAGGATTAATATTATTAAATGCTAAGATGGCTGAATTGAGTGGTGGATTATCACCAAACCCAAGAAGTGCAGATGCATTTGACAACAGACCACAAGCATTCTATAACTCAATTGAATCAGGTTCATACTTTGCAGCTCGTAGAGAAGAAGAAATTAGTTCAACGAATTACTTTGTTCGTGTTAATAACAAGAGATTTAACTTTAGTTCTAATCCAACATTTGCAACAGGTTCGGATGGTTCTTTAACTCAAGCTACTTTCTTTAAAGACCCTAAAACTTTTATTACACAAGTTGGTCTTTATAATAATGAGAATGAGTTATTGGCAATTGCTAAGTTATCTCAACCTTTACTAAAGTCATATTCAAGGGAAGCTATTATTAAAGTGAAACTTGATTTTTAGGACAAAATAATGTTCAAAAATCTTGAATTACAAGAATCAACAGTTAGACCTTTTAAAACTCATAAGAACTTTACATTTAGTAATAATGATAGTGGAAGTGGAATATGGGGAATAAAAGCTCGTAGTGGTTCTTTATACAATTACATAAGCGCATCAGACGCAGTGACTGAAGTCGTATCGGGTTCAGTAACAACACGATATTTTTCATCACCAACTTGGCATATGTTAAATCAAACATTTTATGCTAATCATATAACAGCAAGTTATAATCCAGGACTTATAAGTAGAAATCTAAATACATCTGCTTCAATACTAAGTGTTGGTAGAGATTTATTTGGGGAAGAAATAAAACCAGGTAGTCTTGACTTATCGGTAACGATTGGTAGTGTAACTTTTGATATTAGAGATGATGGAGATGGTAATCTTTATGATAATGCACACTCTGCAAGTTTCTCAACATTTAAAACAAACAAATTTACAAGTGGTAGTACAACTACTACAAATGCAGTAGGTAGTGGTAGTGAAGTCGGTAATATAATGTATGGTCAAGGACTATTAGTCTTTACTGATACAGGTTCTTACGCTGATGCAGCAACATCACCATTTACTTTAAAGTATCAAGCAACTCATACAATATATGAATACGAGTATCTTGTAAAAGCAAAACCCTTTGAATTTAATACTTCAACAAATATCAGTTTAACACCTGGTAGAAGTGGTAGTATTACAGTAAAAGAGGGTGCGGTTTCAATGTCTAACTTCTTCCCACCAAGTCACAATCCAAGTGGTCACGGAACAGGAAGTTATGCAACATTCTATAATGCAGCATCTGAGTCATTACCAATGGTAACTGGTTCAGAATTTAAACCATATGTGACAGATATAGGTCTTTATAGTGAAGATAATGAACTATTGGCTCACGGAAAATTAGCAAAACCTATCAGATTAAGTGATGATATCGAGACGACTTTTGTAGTTCGTTTTGATGTATAATCTTTGTAAACTTTATATTTATTATTGAATTGAACCTTAACGGAGAACATAATGTTTCGTTTTATGAAAAAGATGGTTATAACGGCAGTTATGTTTGGATTTGTCTTTACACAAAGTCCAATCATAAGGGTAAAACAAATTGGTGAATGGAAAACACCAGAGTATTGGTGGAAAGCACAAGAGACTGTACAATTACAGACTTTTTTAGCTGATGATATATCAACACCAGCTTTAAAAAATAATAATTTTGATTCTTGGAGAGATGATATTTTAGAAATAGAAGTCACTCTTGATGATGTAGGACAAGATATTACATCAGTTAGATTTGATATTGCATTTGATAATGATTTAATTACTTGGGTTGAAAACGACGGAACCAATCAAGAAACATCAGTCAATGCTTGGAGTCAAGGAAACTCACGAGTAATTGTGGGTTCACATATATCAGGTTGGACTGAAGGTGATGAAACATCAAATGGTTCAACGGACTATTCTTTTGAAGTAGTTCACTTTTCTAATGTTGGATACACAGACGCTATCCAAAGTAGTGGGAATGAAACTTCAGCACAGGATTCAGGCTATGATTGGTTAAGAGTCACTATGGTAAGTCACGGAAATGATGCTGATAGTGATGGAACACCAGATAAAACATTTGGTAGTGGAAACGGAAACCAAGCACAAATTCTTAAATTAAAATTTAGAATCAATGATGTAGTAGATAATTACGAACCACGTTCATTTAGAATACCTACACTTTATAGTGGTGGAACTGGATACTACACTTTTGTATCTGATGATTATTTATTAGATTATAAAGTTTACATTGACGGAAACTTCGATGCAGCAGTAGACAATACAGGTAATGGTGGAGCAAGAGGAGACATTACTCTACATCCAAAACTTGTTGATGTTGAAGGTTTCGGTAGATATATTGGTGAATGGGTAGATGTCAATGGTGACGGAGTAAAAGATAATGGTGATGACTTTGAACAACAAACTTATCCTTATTGGAAAGTTGTATTCGAGTTAGATGAAAATAATCCTGATACAGACGGAAACGGAACCGATACACCATATCCTACTTGGTACAATATAGAAAATGTTGCTGATGATACAAACACAGCAGATGAAGATTTATCTGATGATGTTATCGGAGATGGTAGTGGAACATATTACTATCTAAAAATGACCGACACAAACGGAATAACAACATTAGCAGACCAAGCATTACCTGATAAAGGATTCTTAGGAGTATCATATTTTGATTACACCTATACGGATAAAAATGGATATTACAATATTCAATTACCACGAAACAATACTTATCGTGTTTCAATCTGGCCACCAGACGCAGCAGACGATATTGGTCAACACACACAATTAGAATTGGATAGGGGAGCGATTACAAACATTAATGACGCAATCGCCGCATTTAATTTTCAATCTAATAAATTTGAAAATTCTAATGATATTAAAGTAGATTCACCAAGTGCTTATTTAATTGGTGATGTAGATGGAGATGACTTATTTCAATTGAATGACGCATACTTTATATGGGCATATGTAAGTGGAGTATTTTCAACATCATATACTCACGTTAATGGAAACTCATATCAACAATGGTCAAGTATTGATAATTTAAAATCAAATGGAAATGCACAAACACTTAGTTATTATCAAGCACTTAGAGGTGGTGATACAAAACAAAGAAGAGAGTTTACATTATTTTTAGATGATGACTTAGCACAAGAAACAACATCACTAACAAAAGACGCTGGTGGAGTTGCTTGGTTTAATGCTTTGATGGATGATGTCGTAACAGGTATGGATACTTTACAAGTAAGTATTGGAGCAGGAACATCAACCTTTGATGACCCAGATATTACAACAGACGGAGATATAAATCCAGACTACACTTATGATGATGTCGCAGTTTACTTTACTGGTGATATGAATCTAACAGGAACAAAAGTTCAAGAACAAGGTGGAGACGGATACCAAGACGCATTTGCAGGAACAACATATTATCGTTGGGATACACATACGGTTCAGAACGGAAGTTCGGGTGATAACTCTTGGAATCAGAATTGTGTAAATGCAACTTGTGATGACGCACCAAGTGCTTGGACATATACCAACACAAATGGTGAATATGACGGAGCAAGTAAAATTATGGCTACAAATTCAACACCCGATGTAAGTTTATCATTACCAGACGATGGAAGTGTTAAAGTTCAAATGGGTAATCAAGTTGTAGTTCCTTTGACAATTACACCTAATTTAGATGCGTTAACAGGAGAACCTACTAAGATAGCAGGTTTTGAATTTGAGGTTAGATTTGATACTAATCAATTACAATTTATTGACGCTCAAACAGGACTTTTACCAGGACCTTGGATGACTTATCTAAATGAAAGTGAAATTGATGATGAAGGATATAAAACAATTTCATTCGGAGCATTAGAAAATTCACCAAACAATGCACCAGAGGACTATTATTTGACTGAAGAGTTAGTTGGACTACAATTAGTATTCAATTCACAACTTAATGAAAATAATAATCAAGAGTGGACAGAAGCTGACTTACAATTTGTAGGAAAAGCTAACGCTGGTAATCCAGCGGGTGATGACTTGTTTATGAATAGACAAAGTGGTAAGATTAGAATATGGAATAAGTTTTGGGCATTCGGTGGTGGACAACCATCAGAAGATGAGATGACTTATGTTTATCCAAATCCATATAACGATAGTGAACATAGTTCAATTAACTTCCAATTCTATATGGAATCAACTGGACACGTGATGATTAGTATTTATAACGCTAATGGACAAAAGGTTGGAACTATATTAGACGAAGTCGTTAATGACGGAATGCACACATACACTTTCTCAGACTTACCAGACGCAATTGGTGAAGGTGGTTTTGGTGGATATGAAGAATTAGATTCTGGTATTTATCTATTCGTAATGGAAACAGAAAACAAAATCAAGTCTAAGAAATTTACAATAATTAAATAAGGAGTATTATGAAAAAACTATTAAGTTTATTAATTTTAACAGGAACATTATTTGCACAAGCAAATAGTATCTTTACACTTAATCCAAGTGTAAATAGTGCCGGTATGGGTAATGTCGGTATAGCACACGCAGATGTAAGAAATGTATTTCACAATCCAGCTTTCGCAGGACTAAAAAAAACACATTATGAAATATCACACGTAAAATGGTTACCAAACCTAGCAGATGATATGGGATATCAAAGTATGTTACATACTTCAGATATGGGTTGGTCAGGTGAAATATTTTACTTTGATTACGGAACACAAACTGAAGCAGATTTTGGTGGTATTATATTGGGTGATTTTGAATCCGCATCATTTAGAATGAGTGGTGGTTATGGATTTGGATTCAACGATTGGTTAGTCGGAGCAAGATTAAATTTCTATCATCATAATTTTATAGACGATATTGATATCGGTATGAACTATGGATTTGATATCGGTGCTTACAAAGAGTTCGGTAATACATCAGTCGGT
>ERZ651776.1964-NODE-1964-length-23477-cov-4.356197_pt1 | contig 23477 bp, 20 predicted proteins | sample MGYA00514761_ERZ651776 | MGnify/ENA metagenome assembly ERZ651776 | reverse complement strand
AAACAAAAAAAACCCACCCCCCCCCCCCCCCCCCTTCTCCCCCCAGTGGATAATCCCCAAGGGCGGTTGGGAGTCAGACGAGTCGTCCGGGGAGTGCGCGGTCCGGGAGTCTTATGAGGAGCGCGGGGTGTTTGGGTACCTCGGTCCGACGGTTGGGGAGGTGGGGTTTGAGAGTAGGAAGGGGGAGGGGGGGGAAGGTGGGAAGGGGAAGGAGAAGGGGAAGGAGAAGGAGAAGGGGAAGGAGAAGGGGAAGGAGAAGGGAGATCACGAGACGGAGGGGAGGGAATGTGAACGTGAATGTGAACGTGAACACGAACACGAACACTCCCACGACGGCTCTGTCGTTCGTGTCTCGAAGAAGAGGTGCGTGCTGCGCATCTACGTCCTCTACGTGACGGACGTCCTGGAGTCCTGGCCGGAGCACGGACGGGCCCGGAAGGTCGTGACCATCGAGGAGGCCATCGAGGAGGTCAGGAGGCCGGAGCTCAAGAGGGCGCTCAGGGAGGTCAGGGAGAGGGGACTGCATTTTAAGGATTGGGGGGGAGAAGGAGAACGGGGGGGAAGGAGAACGGGGACGCGGGTTGCGGGTAGCGGGTAGCGGGTAGGCTTTTGTAATGGACCTTTTAAATACCCTCTTTTTTGTAAGAACACGTGAATATCTTCTGCATTCACATCCTACGTTTGAAAGAAATCATCGAATCAAAGGGAGTCAAAGGGAGTCAAAGGGAGTCAAAGGGAAACGATGACTGTAAGGTCGCTGGTCGTTGTCGGTGATGGTGATCTCCTCAAACGATGTCGAAACGACGTCGAAACGATCGTGTCGAAACGACGTCGAAACGACGTCGAAACGATGTCGAAACGACGTCGAAACGATGTCGAAACGATGTCGAAACGATGTCGAAACGACGTCGTTGTCAGCGGGCGGGCGGTGTACTACGACAGGGGGAGGGGTGGTGGGGGCGGGGGCAAGGCAGAGAAAAGGAGGGAATCGAATCATATTGTATTGTTGGGGTTCATGCCATAAAATATACTAATTGTACACAGTGATGATGTGATATTATTTGAAGTTGCTGCAGAAAATTATCACCAAATTCGGACTTAAGGTTGGACCCTAAATTCTGTAACAAAAAATAAAGTGTAGAAGTAAATGTCCTCCTTCCAAACCGACGGTTGGGATTTTTTTTACAGCCCTAAGGATCTAGAACAATCACGTCTGTTAGGTGGGAACCGCGTTTTTCGGGGCTTCAGGATCATCAAAAATGGCCAAGCGCCCGCCCTCCTCCCCAGAGAGAAATGGGGACGAAAAGCGGCTGCGTAAGAATCCGTCCGTGAGTCTCGATCCCGGTTCTAAGCCTCCGAGCCTTTCCGAGATCGTCAAGGTAGTCGGTGGAATAATTGAGGAACTCTGCGGCCTCGACAGGGGGAAGGATCTGCACGACAGTGAGGGTGTCAAAATTTGGGCCGGCGGGCTGCAGAGAGTCATTGAGAACTTCAACCTGCATGTGTCTTGTATCTCTTCCTCTACCTACCTCCCCCATTCTGAAAAGACGGGCAGTGGTGACCAACATTTGTCGACATTGTCATCTGAGATATTAAATTCACAGGAACAAGTGTCCCATAATGTTTCGAGAAGGCTAGAAAATGGTGAGTTTTTGAGTGCGGTCCAAAGATGATGAGCAATCTTGTAAAACGAAATCTATACAATTCTCTTGACTAATACCGAACACTGCAGTGCTTGCTCCATCTGTAGAGACAGTAGAGTTAACACGAACAAAGACAATCAACAAGGACGGTTCGGAGACGTGGACAAAGACTTACGGACAGCAGATCTCTGACCCTTCGTTTCTCTCGTTGTGCGAGGATGTAATCATAAGAAACAGTGGCATGCGTGAGTACGGCTCGCAGATAATGCGAAGACAGGGAGAATGTGTTGGAAGAATTTTTGTTATGACTTGATGTGATTTGACTTGATTTGAGCTAACCCTAACCCTTACCCTACCCTGACAAAAACACGCTTTCACATGCAGTCCTTAAGGTGACGGAGGTGAACTTCCGGAAGGCACTTCGAGCTATCGAGGATTATGAAAAAGGCAGAGAGGGTGGGGTGGACCGCTCAATGTACTGAAAATGGATAAAGCTTGAGTAAAATGAAGACGGCAAGAACTTTAGTGAAAGGTTTTCCTCGTGCTGGAAAAGCACCCACCACCCAGGAGAGAATTAAATAAATCGCGTTAAACCCCATTCGGTCATTCTCTGCTAGTTAATCAGGCATCGAGAAACACTGTTGTACAAACTCGTCCACGTCCACCCCCTTTGCATGCGTATGCGGCATAAGCATCACCCAACCCTAAGTTCCTCATCAACCCTAAGTTCCTCATAAATATCAAACCACTTATCAACCTCCTCAGTCGACAGCACAGTGGTGAGTGCTACCCGTAGGTAGAGTTGCCCCTTGTACTTGTTATATACACTCTTGAGAGCTCCCTCCTCTGCCCCGTGATGGAGCTTATGGAGCTTCAAGATGGTATCCTGTAAGTCCATGACATCGTAGCCTGTGTAGTGACGAAGCGTTGGTGTCCAGACCAAGCCTTCATGTTTCCTCTTCAGGGTGGCCCTCGCAAGGTACACAGCTGAGGCAACGAGTTCACTTGGGAGTTTATTGATAAATTGGTAGTCGAGGAGTACTAACTCAAGGAAGTAATTGACGAGCATCTGAGTCGAGGAGGGGATGTTAGTTCAGTAGATGGGGTAGTTTTGCCACCTTTGTTTCCTTGCTTCCTTGCTTCCTTGCTTCCTTGCTTCCTTGCTTCCTTGCTTCCTTGCTTCCTTGCTTCTTTGCTCCTTGCTTCCTTGCTTCCTTGCTTCCTTGCTTCCTTGCTTCCCCCCCATAACTTACCTGCTCGACCATACCTCCCCCCGACGCTCTAACAAACCTGCTATTAAAGTGGTACATCGTCGTTCCCGCCAGGCGAAACTCGAGCGCTCCGACGACGTCACATTCCATTTTCGTGATCTGCTGGCGAGTGTAGGTATTATCGCTGATGTAGACAAAGTCGTCAGCTTGAGGGGGGTGGATCTCCTCATACTTTGCACTGATAAGCATACATGCGCAACCTAAGCATTGCAGCATCGATCGATCCACATCCTTGACCATCAGATATCGATCGACCAAATTGACTGCCTGAAAAAGAGTCTGGCTCTGCAGCCTGTATTCTTCTGTGAGCTCGACGAGCCAATCCACCAGGATTCCCCTCATAGACTCGGTGAGGCTCTTCTGTCGTTCGATGTATCCGTTACTGATGGCATACTTTTTTTCGTGTTGGAAGCACCAATTGTAGTAATCGGAGCCATAAGAGTCGAGGAATACGGCGCTGGATACGTTATTCGTACTGGAGTTGCATACCCTGGTATTTGTCTTGTGTTGGTTCATCATCGTGAGCTGCTCGAGATGGTACAGCTGCCTGCTAATATTATTGTCTTGTCCGGCACCCGGGAAAATACAATACGGTCCGGAAGATGACGAAGAAGTCGTTGACGAGGGGTCAGGAGAAATACTGTAACCATGGATGTCGAAGCGGTCGATGTCGACCACTCCAGGAGGGAGAAGGGAGTTGCTCTTGTTGTCAATTTGGCTGGCTGCTAAGTTCGCCTTGACCGAGGTGAGTGGGCTAGAGCTTTGCAGAATTTGGGATGGTCTTGACGTATCGGGCGATGGGGTCACTTGGCTTAAAGTGGCATTATTATCGGTTTGTGGATAGGGTGAAGATGTAGAGGCCGAAGACTTGGGCTTCTTGCTTGAGGAGGAGGATGTTGCGGGGTCTTCGATTTCGGTCGACGAGTTCTACATTGACACATTGACAGTTGACGAGGATTGGTTAGTGACTGATTGTTTCGATGGATTCGCATGCCTCAATAGCAGCAAACTCACCTTTCTCTTCTTCTTCGACTTCTTTGGTTTATCCTTCTTGTCCTTTTTTACATTCAAGTCACTATTCAGGGGATCGAGGGTGGAGGAGGATGCAGGAATCATCACTGCAGTACGTCCTGAGTGTTTAAGGGGGTGAGTGATCGCCTTATACAATAGCTACCAACTAACGTGGACTGTGGCTTCTCAACTGAGAAAGCCGAAGCCTAATTTGGGGGAATGGTTACACAAAAATGTATATACTCGTCACTGACTCCGGATTACACCGTGAACCGAGGCATGCTGAGCTTACTCCCCTCGTGATTCGTCAGAAACCTCCAAATAAGGTACACGCGGAAATTGGGCGGGTTCACTACGAGAGGAGATATAGGGACCAAACCTCAAATTACGGAAGTTTTGTGCGAGGTGCGCATTCTAACTTACCTGATTGAAGCCTGATTGCAAGATTTACGGGTTTTATAAACGATAGCTGCGTCTTCTTTGGGGTTTTTTTTTTTCCTGGAGGGAAGCCAAGTTTCCAGAAGTTTTTTGGGCATCGCGAGCGACCGGCCGGACACCACGTGGTAACCAAAATTGACAATTAAGATAAATTGAACTACACCGGGCACGTTTTTGTAGTGGTCTGAGGCAGTTTATTGCGCCATTGGAGTCTTAGATTTAACGACGGGGACAACATGACGAAGAATGCAACGACGACAACGACAACGACGAGGACGACGCCAACAACCACGGCAACAACAACAGAAGCCTCAGATGATTGGGAGATACCGACGCCTACGCCTGCGTCCTTCCTCACTTTAGTCTCGGTCCCTCTCCTGGTCGGTTCTGTCGTCGGATACCGGCGCCAGTTGGCTGAGGACAAAGTGAAGCAGGGGAGGGCAGGTGGGATAGGAGGGGGCCGTATAGGGGGCCGCGGTGGTCCTGGTGGAGGAAGGGGAGGGGGGAAGGGGAAGGGGAAGGGGAAGGGATTCAACCCTGCGATGCACGCGGGCCGTGCGCTGATGGTTTCTACTGGATTGACGCTTTCAGGCTTCGGTTTGTTTTTTGGGATGTCGTCATATTTTCTGGGATATAAAGGAGTGGATGATTGGGTGAATGGAGGTAGAAGGTTTGGGGGGAGTGTTAGGAGGGGTTTAGAGGGACTTTTGGGTGAGGAGAGGGTCGGTGGAAAGGATGATGATGAGAGAAAGGAGGAGGAGAAGAAAATTCGAGGGATGACACTACAAGAAGAAAGCCAGTATTGGGGAGAGAGGATCTTCGGGAAGGAAGAGGAAACTGATCGAAAGGATGGGGGCAAATAAGCCTGCCCAAATGAAGCCTGCCCAAATGAAGCCTGCCCAAATGGAGCCTGCCTGTCATTCGTGAAAAAATCGAGAAAATACCCTTCCAACTCGGCTTCAGAACTCGCTCAATTATCGCAACACGCTGTTTTTTTTCATGAATCGTTTCCATTTTTATAATCCGCAAACTCAAGGGGGAGACGAGACGAGACGAGACGAGACGAGACGAGACGAGACGAGACGAGACGAAGCGAGACGAGACGAGACGAGACAAGGCGAGACGAGACGAGACGAGACGAGACGAGAGGATTAACTTCAAGAGAAGGGTGTCTCTCTCCCCGCCTTCTCAAGTGTCTGCCACCAAAGCTTTACACCCGCACCGCTTTAAGAGTGAAAAAAAAAGGCCAGAAGTTAACAACAGTAAAAGCAGCTTTTTGCCAGACAAAATTTGCATTCCTTTTTCTTCTAACCACTTTCAATTTCTTCACTTAGCAGCCCTGACGACGATCCTCTTGACGGCCTCCCTTCCTACCACCGCAGTGTAGGTCCCGGCCGTGATAACAGCGAGAGATCCCATCTGATGCGCAGCGGCAAGTGGCATGGGAACGTTGTGAAGGAGTGTTGTTATGCCTAAGGACATTTGCGTGAGGGAGAGGAGCCCTACTGCAGATGCCCCAGTCGTGACTTTGGGAAAGTGCTGCTTGATGACCCCAAATGCCCTAGCCCTCTGCCCCAAAAATCCCAGACCCACTGCCCCCCCGACAGTAGCATAGGCCAGCATCCTATGGTTGAATTGGACAGAACTACCATCCTCGGTAAACTTGCGGAAGAAGCTTCCCCCATAGCTACTGGCATCAAAGTAGGAGGAGGGGGCCCAGCGACGGATAAGTGCGTCGGTGTTGTGTTTGTCCTTGTTATTGTTGTCTATTCGTGTGTTGCTAGTGCTATTTCTATCGTCCTCGTAATACTCATCGAAATGAGGCCAGTAGTTGTGCGAGTTTCCGGCATCTTGCCCGCTGACGAGCGCGCCAGAGACAGCAGTAGTGAAGGCCAGGGCGGTAACAACTGCGCTCTTTCTGTAGATAAGTGAGAGCAGCTTGTGAGCCCGTGGGCTGACCTCAATTTTCTTCAAACCAGCAGCACCAGCAGCACCAGCAGCACCAGCAGCACCAGCAGCACCAGCAGCACCAGCAGCACCAGCCAAACCACCATCAAACATCATTTTCAATCCCGTACTCAAACAAACGACATAAGTCGCCAAGGCCATCCCCAGGTGTGTGGCAAGCCGCTTGGGGTCGACTCGAATTTCACTCTTGTCGTTTCGGCGATCTTCCCCCAAGCCCGATTTCACCATCCACCAACCGACCAAACCCTGCGTGCCGCCCATGGCACCAATCAGAGCGATGCGGGGGCCGTATCCAGGGGGTATTTTCCTCAGAGCCGCGAAGGCGAAAGCGGGCACCAGATACAAAACGCCAATCGTCCTGCCCATCATCCTGTGCCCATACTCGTAGTAAAATATCATCTTGAACTCGGAGAGCGTCATGGCCTGGCGCTGGGAGAACTCGGGAAAGAGTTTGTAGCGCGAGAACTCGGCCTCCCACTCCGCGTCGTCCTGGGGGAATTTCTCCCCCGTGAGAGACCAGTCCGTCATAGAGAGACCCGACTTCGTTAGACGAGTCAAGCCGCCGATGTGGATGATGGCCAGGATGGATGATGGCAACACTAAGGTCAGCCAGCCCGATACGGGGGTCATGTTCCCAGCGAGAGCGGCTGAGGTCGTGGCCAGAGCAGAATTTGCAGAATTTGCAGAATTAGGAGCCAATGTAGACAGAGGTCGCCGAAGCAACGTATTCGTTTTATAAGTGGCACGCAGCATTGTGGAGACGAGGCAGACGAGGGGGACGAGGGAGACGAGGGAGACTCAGACTTAATCAAGACTCAATCAAGACTCAATCAGATTGTGCACTCTGAGGAATACTCGATCAGATTTCTGACAGTGCAGATGGATTGTTAGTTCTCCCGTACAAAAGCCGTCTTTTGCACCGGAGACTGAGTTGGAGGAAGTGAAAGGAAGGTTCCTTTTCGTTTCCCGAATACCGCGAAAAAAATTCACTCAGTAGCTCTCACAAGAAGACTATTCCACGAGAGGAGCAAGAATCGACCAAAGCGCAAGCAGATACTAGAAACCAGCGTGATTCCGGGGTTTTTTCAAGCGATCAGAGCTAAATAATTTTGAAGTGTAGCCGTTCGTGCACTTTTGTTGCGCGTGATTCAAATAAAATGAATAGAGTGGGAGTATTTCTTGACTTATTTTTTTGCCAAAAAATATTAAGGAAAAGGTGCAATTCAGCTCGGTCCTCTTGTTTTTGCGCCTCGTCCAGCGCGCTCAGTAGAGAGAAGGGTGACTGGCTAGTCACTCCCGCTGCTTCCTTCTCTTCCTTTCCCTCTCCCTCTTCCCCTCCCTGATACACGACACTCAAATGACTACCCCCCCTCAACAACCTCCTCAACTACCCCCTCAACAACCCCCTCAACTACCCCCTGATGTTGAAGAGCTCCTTCGCCGAATAGAGATTTTAGAGCGCATAACAAGCAGCCGAACGCAAGCAACCCAATCTGCATCATTCACGGACCGTTTGGGTCCTACCTTCACTCCTCCTCCCTCCCTCCACATCCCGCACACGACTCTCCCCAACAATTCGAATTTGAACAAACTCCAGAACGCGCATACGATCGGCGCGCCGGGTGGTGGTAATAATGGCACCAACAGCAACCGTGATGTGGTTCTGAAGGAGCTTCAAAAACGAAACGATGTCAGGCGTCGGCTGGAAGTTGTGATGCGGAGGAATGATCTCCAGACGACTCCGAACCCAAACGTCGAGCGGCGGCAGCAGAGAACGATGCAGCGTCAGCAGCAGCAGTTGAACAATATCAGCAATATCAACAATATCAACAATATCTACCCCCCTCGCGCAAAGTCCGCTGAGAATTTTGGTGGTATTGCCGCTAATTTTGCTAAATTTGGTAACCCTAAATTCAATTCCGGTGGCATTGCTTCGGATTCGAATTCATTGGGTTTGCATTATCGTAATAATGCGGCTTCCAATGTGGACGCCAACTCCAAGAGCGTAGATGAGGGGATGCTGCTGAATATTCTGCAAAATTCTAACACAGCGAGAAGCAATAAGAGCGACGGTGACGATGGCAACAGTAACAAGACCAACCTTCGGGACATGTTCCAGCGCCCGAGTGAAGACGAGCAGAAGAAGAAGAAAAAAAGACGGAAGAAGAAGAAAAAAGCAAAGGGCAGTGATGACGAGCAGCAGAATAAGCCAACTACGCACCCTGTTACAATTCCAATGCCGATGGCAAGTCCGATCTCAAGCCGCCTCTCGCCAACCTCTCTTCTCTGGTACATGAAAAGCGAACTTTTCGGTGGAGATGACGACACCTTTGAGGACGACGACGATGATGATTTCGATTCCGAAAATAAGGCAAACGAGCGCGACTGGCGTATTATCGACGATAATATCAGTAACTTTATGAGTGTGCCGGCTAGCCTTGAGAAGCTGATGAGCTTCGGGTTTGGCGTCTCGATAGATGCGTTTTTGAATGTCATTGTGGTTGTGCCAATTCAGGTGAGAGGTGCTACATCACATCACATCACATCACATCACATCAATCAACCCTCCCTTCAACAATTTCCGACCATGTATTTTTTCCTAACCACGCACTCGTCCAACCCCTCTCGCTTAGTTCTTTCTGGCTGTCACCACAGCATTCGTTACACTTCTTCTACCGCGATCCTCTCTCCTTCGGTTCCACCGGCGCAACTTGTACCACCTCATCCGTGGCGCGGTCATAATTATCTGCTGCGGAACGTTGCAACAAATCCAGATCGGCTACTTGTACCATTTCATTCGGGGACAGGCGATGATCAAGCTGTACGTTTTAATTGCCATTATGGAGGTTTTCGATAGATTGATGAGCAGTTTTGGGCAGGATGCTCTTGACAGCCTCTACTGGAACACAAGGTTCCGTCCATTTCACCGCAGAGTTGCGCTTAGCGTCGTCGTCGTTCTTATCTACTCGATCGTGCACTCCCTTATTCTATTTGTGCATATTGCAACCTTAAATGTTGCCATGAATAGCGCTGATCAGAGTTTGTTGACCCTCCTTGTTAGCGGGAATTTTGCTGAGATAAAGACGAGCGTCTTCAAGAAATTCGATCGCCAGAATTTGTTTCAGCTGGCGTGCAGCGATGTCGTCGAACGGTTCAAACTCACATTGTTCCTCCTCTTGGTCCTACTTTTGAATGTTTGCCAGGACGGCTCGAGCGAAATGTTCCGAGAATTTGCCAAGGTCGCCGCCATAGTTCTTTTTGGCGAGTTTCTCGCTGATTGGGTGAAGCACTCCTTCATCACCAAGTTCAACCGCATCAAAAGCACTGTTTACGACGATTACGCGCTTGTTTTGGCTGGCGACCTTACCGGAATAGGACACGAAAATGTTAATTTGGATCACCATCACGCTATCGTCAAGAGAGTTGGGCTTGCCCAGATTCCATTGTTTGTGGTCATGGTGCGCTTCTGTTTGGAGGCAGCGAAGGTGAGTGTGAGAGAACTTGCTGGCTTTTTGCCCGCAAGATGAAACCAGGTGATGCAAGGATGGCTCACACATGCTCCCTTTCTCTCGTCTCGTTGAAGTATTCGACGACGTACGCTCATCTAAGTCGCTTCCAGATTGCCCTTTACATTTTTGCGGTCTTCACAATGCTGATTTTTTCCAAAATGCTTTTGGGCCTGTTTTTATCAAAGTGGAGCGCCTCAATTCTTTCCGTTGAGGTGGATGGGGAAGGCGAGGGCGTCGAACTGCAACAGCATCCGCCGATCAGTGCGGTGCCGAGCAACAGCAGCCTCAACAACTTCAACTCTACCGAGACCGATCACGCGGTGCGCGGCATTGTAGCTGGGGGTGGAGGTGGAACTTCAGAATCCAGTGACGAAGAGGAAAGGGACCAAGCCAAGAGGTTGCTAGGGAAGGGATCACCGCTCAGTAGGGTGGTTAGGGAGGGCGAGAAGAGCAAAAGCAACAACAGCAGCAACACCAACTCACCCAGGAGTTTAGCGCTCTCGCCGAGGTTTACAAGCGCCAGCATAAAGGATCTTGTGGATACCGAATGTTTCTGTCGCACTGACGGTGATGAAAACGAAGAACTAGTAATTTGAGGAGAGTAAAGAAACGGCAACATGAAACATGAAAAGAAGAAGTTTCAGACCCAAACATTCAATTCTGTTTCTACTTTAAAAAAAAGTTCCCTGTCGAATTTTACCTAGTCGCTACATTCTTCTCGATAAAATCGCCAAAAACGTTCTTTAGTCCCATACAACTGACGAAAACTCCCAAGAGAGAGACTTGCCCCCCCTCGACCTTAAATCCGAGGTTGAGTTTATTTCTTGCCGTGTCGAAGGTCATCTCAACGAGACATTTTACGCCTTCTTTCTGTGCGCAAAGATAGAATTTCATCGTTCCCTCGTCAACAACCCCGCTAGCAACAACAAAGAAATTATTGCTGGTGAAGTGTGCAGTGAGAGTGTGGAGTAGAGGCGTCTCGCTCGTCTCGCACTCAAATTGCTCGTGAAGAGGAAGGGAGTCCCAGAGGCGAGAAAAGTCGCGAGGTGAGCAGGAGACTAACTGGTCTAAGATTTGGGGACGCTGCTGGAGATAGTGGGAGTGCTGTAGTTGAGTGTCGTGGGCGGCTCTGAAGGTCGCCGCAGCTCCGTCGAAGTATGGTTGCTGTTGCACGTGGGGGGAGGGAGGAGGTTGGTCGTAGTACGCACTTTGGCTGTCATTCAGTGACGAAGTATCACTCTCGTCGTCGTCCTCGTCCTCGTCGTCGTCGTCGTCGTCGTCCTCGCTGCTGCTGTCGCTGTCATCATCGCTATCGCTATCATCGCTATCTTCGCTATCGCTACTCTCGTCTTCCTCTCCCACTTCACTCTTGTCGACCCATATTCTAAAGAAATAAACCACCAAAAAAGTGAGCACCGGCCCCAACACATCTGTGACAAGTTGACACCCAGTGACCACCGCAATCACCATTCTGACGCTCTTCGTCTGGCTCCTATTATTGGCCCTCCCGATACCGACCCACACCAATAACCCAATTACAAAATCCACGACCTTAACTATCATGTTAAGGGAGAAATACTCTGATTCAAATGCGACTTTGGGAGCCGAGAATCCCCTCTTTGCGCGGAGTCTCTTTTTCCGTTTTTCGTACCATCTCTTCCCGACCTCGAAAGAGCTAAGGCAACCCAGCGTCGATAGGAATTCGCCCCCGTCGATGTTCCTGAACCAGGCCAGGAAAATTACGAATGAGCTCACAGCTTTGGCTGTCATTGTTACATTGAGGGGCAACAAAGTGCTACCTCCAGCTGTGAAGATGTTACTATAGTAAAGCGTCTGTATGGTGATGAGAGTTGTCATTCCAAGGATAAGGGAGCACACAAGATGCAGCCACCCTAACGCAATGGCACGCCGCTCAATCACCCGGCGCAGCTTGTTGGTATTCGACGGAACATGAATCGTGGGTAAGAAGTATCTGGTCGACTGCCACAGTTTTCTCAAGAGGGATCGGCCGCGTTTTGATGATTGGAGAATCCGGGCGAGGATCAACAATTTCAGACCCATGTTGGAAACAAGTGCAATTGAAGAAACAGTCGAGATGGAATTTGGGGCGATTTTTACAATGTTTGCAGTTGCCGAACTTTGCTCGTTGAGGAGAGATATGGGCGTCTCCGACGCTATCAACCAATCGAGGTCCAGAAATAAGGAGAGGCCGATGACAGACAATACCTTTATAAGAAAGTGACGTTTCATTGTCGTTTTCTTGGTTTTTGGTAGGTCCATTGTCGACAATTCACCGTCGTCCTCCATGACCCCTGGCTGGTTGTTTCTTCTGCTACCGTTGCCTACACTCCAGCTTCTTTCATCGTTAATATTTCCATCATCCCAATCATCCTTGATGCTAACACTTATCCAAAGAAACATGAGAGCAATGTAGCCATTGTATCGGGGCATCGCGGGGTACATTTCGATCGCCATGTTTACGACAAAAGATGTAAAAGCTAGCTGGGCAGAGGTGCGCCCATTTAGGAGGACAGTGAAAGCATTGCGAGAAGCAAGGCGAGCGGAGGCTTTTGGGGTGGCAGTAGAGGAGAGAAGAGAGCGAATGTTTTTCAGGGTGGACACCTGCTTTTTCTTTCTCTCGCTTTTATTCTTCTTCCCCTTATGGTGGGGGTAAGGGGCGGAGGGTGAACGGAGTGGACTGTTCGACAACATATGTTAGGTTTCAGGCAACAAATTTTGGTTTGTATTCAAACAGGAGAGAAGGTGTGGAAAGCAAGTCGGAGGTTTGATTTTTAGGAGTTTGGTCAAATACTTCTCTCTATGCAGCTACAACAGGCGAGGGCGGTGCAGTAATTTTTAAGGGGAATGGTTGCTGAGGGTAGTTATCCTTTTTTCAGAGAGAGAGAGAAAAGAGAAAAAAGTGGAAAGTTAGTTTGTAGACTGCTCGCTGACTCCACTCAAACTAAATCGCCGCGAATCGCCTCTTTTGACGCCTTTTATCTTAAATCATCTGAAGGTATTCCACCCCGCACCGGTATCTTTCTCTTTTGGTCCCTTTTAATAACATCAAAACAAAACCAATCCGTGGAGTCCCCATTCCCGCAAACCCCAAAAGGTTTTATTTACTGCCCGATTACCCTTGTAACATGGAAGATGATCCCGTCCCTGGCGATATGAATGATCCGCGGAACCGACGACGGTCCCTCGGAGCCTTTTTTGGCGGGGGTGCTGCAACCAATTCGCCTAACCCTAACTCAGCAGTCGCAGGCTTCCCGAAGACCTCGGATGGTAGCGCCAGCCCCGGACCTCATCCAGACAGCATAGGTGGAGGGCGCCGACGGAGCGTAATGGGGGGGGGTGCCGATAAAAATCTCAGTGAAAATAAACAGATGGAGACTGACATCATGATAAGGAAGGCAAGTATTGACTCTAGCGATGGGTCAAGGATGATGACAGGTCGAAGGCCTGCAGGGGTGTCAAGTCCACAGGCATCAACACAGTCGGGACCGATGAGCCCCGGGATTTACGGTCCGAATGGACAGCTGCAGGAGGTTGTTCAGTCTTCAGGGCTAGTCTTCAGTGAGCGTGGGGAGTTGCACTTTGTCCTCTCCAAGCCAAAAATACTGCCGCTCAAAGGAAAAGTAATCCAGAAAATGGAAGAGCGAATGAAAGAGGAGGAGGAAGCTAACGCGGAATGATAGAGAAAGTAAAGAATGTAGATTATGTGATGATTTGGTTTCTTAAACAGCAACATAAATCGAATCACTTACCCATACAATATGTCCTATGTCCAAAATGGAAGAACAACCTCACTCGCTAAAGCACACACTTTTATGCTATATTTACCAAATCAAACAAATCCTCACAGCTAAACCCTAAGCCTCGACAAAAAACGAACAGCACCTGGCAAGGGGGCTCACTTCTTCTTTTTCTTGGCCTTCTTGGCTGCTTTCTTGGCCGCTTCTTCTGCCTCCGCCTTTAATCTTTCCTCCTCCCTGGCCCGTGCCTTGGCCTCCTCTTCCATTCTTTTTTTAATTTCGTTTTCCATTTCTTTTCGCCTTTTGGCAGCTCGCAGAACTTGCTGCTCTTTCTCCCACCTCGCCAAGTCCTCCTCTTTTTCCTTCTGCTTCCTCTCCAACATCAAAATGCGATCGTTCTCGTCCTGCTTACTCTGCTGAAGCTGTTTTAGTTCTTTTGCCTCTATCGCTAGCTGTTGGTTTTCGTCCAATCTGCCTGAGATGAAATTCTGGTGGGCCTGCGACAGTCCATTGTTGCCAAGCTCTAAGTATAAGATGGTGGAATTCCTACTCATTCCATTCAGCATGATCTGCCCACCTTCGCTACCGATATTGCACCTCCACAATGACAAGGTCTTCAAAGTTTTATTAACAGTAAGCATCTTGGAGAGGGCAGCAATGCCGGATAAGTCATGCCCTCTCGAATCTGTCTTGGAGAGCAAGTTGGACTCAAGATTGATATGCGCGACAGTTGTGTTCGCTTCTAAGCTGTCGGCAAGAGAAATGCATGTCTTGGGGCCGAAATTATTGCTATCCATGTCCAGCTTCGACAGGGTTTTATTGTTCCGCAGAGCTCGACCGAGGTAGGCCCCGGCGAGGTCATTGAGGCCCATCCTTGAGACGTCCAAGGACATGATTGAAGTGTTGTTCCAAAGGGCCTTGGAGATCGAGCGTGATGTAATAGCATTGAGGTTGATTCGAGAAATCTTCGGAGCGGTATTATTTTGGACCATTTGAAGCCAGAATTCTAATCTCACGTCCTTCTCAATCTCAAACTGCTCTTCTTGAATCTGCGACTCCATCAGCATTCGTCGCTTCTGGAGCCCTGCCTGCTTAAAGGCGAGCTGCTTGGCCTCGTGGCGCTCCTTCCTCTTTGCCTCGACAAAGCTCTCGTGCTCTTTGTCGAACTCCGCTTGGAGGGTTCTTGAATCTTCTTGGTGGAAGCCCTTAATCTGTAGACCCATGCCCCTCCGCTCCAGTTCCTGTCGAATGTCATGAACAGTCATTGCACTGGCATCCATTGGCTCGATCTCGAAGTCATCGTCGTCTATTTGCTGCTCTTGGCTGTCCTGGCCTTCTTCTAGATCCTCAAACTCAGCGAACATCCGCTCATTTAGGCTTGCCATTGTTGAGGGCAGTTAGTTGGGGAATTTATAGTTGCAGTTTTGTCAACCGAACTTTATTTCTTCAGGCCGGCTTGATTGACCAAGCAAATCGCGCGCTTTACAGTCTTTTTTCGTTGAAATAAGTGTAGAACCAAATTGGTCGTATTTAGGCCGTTGTTGAGTTGAGTGTCATCCGACCAAGTTAAATCAATTCATAGCTTGGAATTTTGCTCAGCCGATATCAAAAACCATGGATAGAGGACGCAAGGCCATGCCGGTGCAGAACAAGGCGTGCAATGCTCGCTACGTTAAGTCCTGCCAAGAAATGCACAGAAAAAGTGAGTTGTGTTGAATCTTCGTTCCCTGGGTTGGGGGTATAACGTTGAGTGTTTCGGCCCCAGAGTCGGTGAATAGAGCAATCTTGTATCATTTGAACATATCTTGCGTTTTGAGCTCTCCTGGATCCACCCCAGATGTCCATAGTTTTCACTCTTGTCCAAGTTCCAAACTAACTCCCCCTTGCTTCTCCCCTCCTTGCAGAGTTGCGCGAAATGAAGTGCTCAATCGATAACAAAATGCCCGCCACTGCCTCGCACTTCAAAACAAACGCCAAAAAAAACGCGATAATGGAGGAGAGGTTTGCGACTATTGAGCGGGAGAACCGCATGCTGTTGGAGAAGATGTCCTACATTATGCGTTTCAAGGGGGGCATCGACAACAGAAACGACAGCTTGCAGTACGGGCGGAGCCTGAACAAGGATAGTAGGAAGCGAGAGTTGCAGAAGATCACGAAGCAGAACCAGCTTATCCTTAGACGGATCCAGGAGGCAGCCCCAACCTTTGACCACCTTCAGTGGGCTGAAGAGGCAAGGGTTAATGACGGCTTCATGCAGAACATTTGTGAGTTCAAACCCAAGACGATGGCCCGGTCAAAGCTAGGAATGGGAGACGACGGTGCGGGCTTGGATGAACTTTAGGTTTGTCGCCAGTGTGTTGTGTTTGTAGGATGGAGTGATTGACAGGGTTGTTTCAATTTGATATAATGAACCAAAATATCGGTGAAAATGGGGGGGGTGATTTAAAATGTGTAACATGTAAAATATGTACAAATGCTGCGTGTTTAATAAGCCGACACAAGACACAAGTATAGGTACAAATTTGCTCGCGTTACTTATATCAACATAAAATACCATCGTGGGTGCCGACTCCTCCACATTATCCCCCACATTACCAACCAAATGGGCTGCCAAATTTTTCTCTTCCGCTCATCCTTGGTTGCGGACTACAGCGATAGACGTAACCGCTGCCCTTCCCCCCCAACCCCTTGGGCAATTTGTAGTGTCCAGGTCCCGGGATCTCATCATGAACCATTCTGGCTCCTATGGGCGCTTGGTCCCTCCCACTGTGTGCAAATCTAATGTTCGAGAGTGTCTGCTTTGTGCTCTCGATTTGAGTATCGCATGCTCCGATCCCGCAACCGTACTCTCCTGGCCCTACATCTGCTGTTGACACCAAAATTAGCGGTGGTCTCTTTCCCCTGCCAAATTTCCCTGGCATAAAGTTCCTCTTCGTGCTCAGAGGCTGTCGCTCGCATGAGCCAGGCAGATTGTAAGCGCCAGGGCCTGGTGCAAGCTTGGCCTTATCAGCGGGCCAGCGAGATTTCGGGATGGTGTATTTAGGGGCAATAGATTCCTGGGGGTTGACGATTTTCGGCTTGTAGTGGCCAGGGCTGTGTTGCAATTGTTGTTAGTTGCAATTGGTTTGTTGCAATTGGTGTTTGTTGCAATTGATGCAAGTTGTGGGGGTGATTTTCGTATATATGTCATTGATTGCAAAAATTGTGTTAGGGAAACGATAATTGAGACGATACATAAAAACAAACTCTGAAATCGAGCCTCTTCGAACTCACCCTGGCTCCATGATCGTAGTAGTGTCCTCTGCTTTGCTCATGTTGCTCCCAAATTTCTCCCTGCTCCTCAAAGAAAACTGTGGTGCTGTCCTTATCTTGCTCTCGGGAAAGTTCCCAAGCATGGTCGTTTTGATGTGATATGCTCCAGGTCCCGGTGCCTCCCCGGTAGTCTCGCTCAGCGGTGGTCTTGTTGAGGTGCCAAACCCTATTTCTGGTGCTGAGGGGTGGGATGCATAAAAAGAGTCCATCAGGGTGCGCCCTATGCGCTTCACACGGCCGGAATGCTGGGGTTTGTTGTCCATTCCCATAAGCATGTTCGTGGCAGAATTGGAGGTCTGCATTGTAAGCGTTTTTGATGGTTGCCTGGGCTCTTTGTTTACCTGATTAGTTGCGGGGTTGGGAAGATTGGGAGTCAAGATGGGGAGAGCTTTTTGGTCTTTTTCGGGTCAGATGGGCTATTGAGGGGGTTATAAGTCGAGGGGGGGGTTATTTCCTTTCTATTTGCGAAGAGATAGCTGTAAAATCCAATGGGCTGTTGAGTTGTTGTTTTCCGGAGTTGATCGTTCCAATTCAACTCTCTCCCACAGGGACTCTTTGCGAGAGGACCCCATACCCGCGCCCTGACCTTTCATACTATCAAAGCTTACCCCAGGAGGGTCTTATTTTACCCCAAGTGAACCTTTTAACCTTTATCCCAACATGCCGAAAAACAACACTCTTAGGGGCCTCATGGGCGTAGATCCTGCCACCATAAATGTGAAAGATGTGTGTCCCGATAAGCAGCTTCCCGAGTGGATCGGCCAGTTCCAAAAAGGTGAGTGGTCCATGCTTGTCCTCGTTACGCCAGCTTGGGGCAAACAACTGCTGTCAGTCGAAACGAAACGCCTGCTACAGACTCAAACCTCTGATCTGGTCAACGCAAGAAACTAACCGTAATCGTCTTATCTGCTTCCGCCCATCCCTCCACTACACCGCAGCCAAAGACCGTGATGCCAAGTCCAAGCGCAAAACTGGATCCTCTGACCTGCTTGAAATGGCTCAGGTAGACTTCAAAAATATGAAGAAGTCGTGGAAGACACCGGTTCAGCTGCAGCAGGAAGACCTGGTCCGCGCCCGTGTGAAGAGTAACCGCCGTGCAGAAGCGATGCGTGAGTTTCCTGGCGACATACGGAGGAGCATGGTTGCAGAGGATAGTGGGGTGGCAAATTATCTAATCAGCCAGGATGATTTCTGTAAGCGGAAGGAGTTTGCACCTGCAACGGGTAAACCCGATTTCGACTCTACGGCTCACTTTTTTGACGAAGACAAGTTCTACTCTGCAAATCCTCCCTCTCCTCCCGTGGATGAGGAGAAAAAAGAAGGGTCAACACCGATTGATGATGACCAATTTCTTCGTTTGGACCAGAGCAAACTTCCCATAGAGCTCTATGATTCCTCACACTACCAAGAAAAGGACAAAAGTCCTGCGGAATGGTTAGAGTCGAACAGCGGGGCCAGTGCCTTGAAGTACGACGGCAAGGAGTGGAAGTGGAGAAGCGTTAGAGTGGATTCTTATGATGAGGAGAACAAGGCATTTGCTGTGACTTTTCTGCCCAGTAATGTGACGAAGAATGTCACGAGGTTGAATCTCAAGTTTGATGAAGAAGATGAAGCTGCTTGGGAGAGGGTGAGTATTTGTGTAAAGCTCTTCTTGCGTCCAAGTCATCCCACTCACTAACTAACACCAAAAACACGAATCAACTCAAAACTCAATACAACACGCCACACCAATATCACCACAGCGCCGCAACTCTGCGTTCGCCCTCCGTGATGTTACGAAGCAAAAGCTACGTTTCGCTCACTTTGTAGAAAAGCAGCCAGTCAAGGATGTGCGGCCAATCCAAAAGAAAATTCTACGCGGGATCCACCAAATGGTTGCTCACGGTCTGCCTAAGCACTGCGAATTTCCGACACCTGGAACCCCCGGCTCTCTCCTCCTACGTAACCTCACTGGAGAAGTTATCCAAAAGTACACGCGCTCTATGAAGGAGGCGATCGTGTACCACCTACTTGAGAACAACGCTGAATTTTTGGAACGGTATAACTCGCTGAAGCTGCCTTTACCTCCTGCTAAGCTCCCCTGTCCGTATAACGCCAAAGTCCCCATTCCAGAACACAATTTTGCTCAACACTGTTCATATACGAAACATGGACATTACTGTAGCATAAAGGAGGTACTGAAGACCTTTGTGTGGTTGAATCACCAGTGGGACAGCCAGTTCAAGGATGCATTCTTTGTGGACGTCTCACTTTCGTCCCTTGATCTTCCTACCCAACTCTCGGCCTTTGACGATATGCAAATGAAGCACTGCAAAGAAATGGGAGAAAAGTTCAACCTGGACTGGCGGCGCTCCTTTACGGAACAGCTGGTTGACAACGTGCAAGACGTCTACGATTTCTTCCAATCCGATAAGACCGTCTACTCGAACAGCCCCTTATCCCGCCTCTTTAAGCACTCGGAGCTGCGGATGGCCCAGCATCTCCGCGACACAGTTATGCAGTCTCTCGACCAATTTATGGACATGATTAAGCGTTTCTCCCCTGAAGGAGAGGAGGCTTCCACAGACCACATGGCTCCTCAGGATTCTCACCGTGGTCTTTCCGGTCGAGCTCCCTTGATTCAAACTGCACTTGTGGTCTCTGATTCATGCATCGAGCTCTCTCCGTCTCCTGCCGAGATAGAAGCCTCGTTGATTGCCTGCGTTGACAGGATGCTCTCTTTTGTTAGGTCCCTAACCTCTATTGACAGTGATTTGATGTCGCTGCTTCACCTCCCCTCGCGAGTTATCTTCAACGTTGATGCCAACGATCCCACTGCTGCCGTAGCCGATGAGCTCATCAAACATTGCAAGGAATACATCAAGGAAAAGGTCGCTGCATCCACTGTTCAGCCGCAAACTGTCGCCACGAAATACGATCAGTACTTTTACTTGATCGAGATCGACACAGAGGAGTACGTTGACAACTTTATTGAGGGAATTGTTGAGAAACCTGCTGATCCTGAACGTGGAGTGATGGAGGATGTGATTAGAAAGCCCACTGTTGATGAGTATTTCCAGACTATAAGACAGTTTCACGATGCGGCTGTTAGCGTTCGCTCTATGGGCTTCGACCAGGAGCTCTTTTGCATGGTTGGTGTTGACACCACTTCTGCTCAGACCACTCTCGTGGAGAAGGCACTCGAGATTCGCGATGCTTTCCTCGAGCGAATGGTCACTGAAATTCGCGACGAAAACCTTGACATCACCGACGAGTACGAGAACATCCTATCCCGAGTCTCTGAGAAGCCCGCAGATGAGGTGGAGCTTTCTGCTCTCAAGGACTTCATCGTAGAGTCTAAGAAGACTGTCGAAAATCTGCAACAACAGGTCGCCTCTGTGCACTCTCGAATCTACAATATGGATGAGTTCAGCTATAGCATCTCGCAGGAAGACGTAAACTTGATGTGGGGGATTAAAGAATACCCTCGCAAAGTCGAGCACGCAGCTGCTGACGCACTTGAAGCCCTTGAGGCCGACAAGGTCAAGATGATGGATCAGCTCGCTCTTGAGAAGGAGAAATTCGAAGAGCTGCTAGAGTCGTTCGATAAGGAGGTTAAGAAAGTCGTAACTTTTGGCGATTACGAGGCGATGGAACAGAATGTCGAGTCTGTCAATACGCTCATGGACTCGGTTGATCGTGCCCTCGAACAGGTTGAGAACTTTAACATGCGTGAGAAAGTCTTTGGGTTCCCTCCCACAGACTACCCCATGCTCATTGCCTGCAAGAAGGAGTTACAACCGTTCCATAAATTGTGGAACATGATTAGCGACTTCCATTTGAGTCGTCAAGAGTGGCTCCATGGCTCCTTCTTGGAGCTTGACGCCAACGAAATTGAGAACAACGTCACTGAGTGGTGGAAGTTGTCATACAAGATGACCAAGACTTTTGAGGATGACGCGCCTGGGTCTGCAGAATGTGCTGGAAAGCTTCGGGAAGTCACCACAGAGTTCAGGGAACACCTCCCTGTCATTCGCTCCCTCGCCTCGAAAGCCCTCAAAGACCGCCACTGGGACGAGATCAGTGAGAAGCTCGGGGCTCATATTGAGCCTGACGACGAGTTGACACTGAATGCTCTCCTTGAGCTCGACGTTGCGAAGCATATCGAAGAGATTCAGGAGGTTTGTGTCGCTGCTGAGAAGCAGTACGGGTTGGAGAAGGCCCTCGAGGCTATGAAGGTCGAATGGCAACAGATTGAGTTTGTTGTCAAGGTCTATAAGGAGACTGGAACTTCCGTTGTAGGTGGGGTTGACGACATTATCACCCTACTTGACGATCACATCGTTAAGACTCAAACGATGCGCGGGTCGCCTTTCATCAAGCCCATCGAAACTCAATGCAAAGAGTGGGAGTACAGACTCAAGTACGCCCAGGGACTTATCGATGAGTGGATTAACTGCCAACGAACCTGGATGTATCTTGAACCCATCTTCAGCAGTGACGATATCATGCGACAGCTGCCCACCGAGTCCAAGCGTTACCAAGGTGTCGATGCCCTCTGGCGTAAGGTCATGCTGGACTGTACCGGCGAGCCCAACTTCATGTTTCAGGCTGACCCTGAAAAGCGCCTTGAAGAAAAGTTCAAGGCTGCTAACAAGAAGCTCGACGAGATCCAAAAGGGCCTCGCCGACTACCTCGAGACTAAACGTCTTTATTTTCCTCGTTTCTTCTTCTTGTCCAACGACGAGCTTCTCGAGATCCTCTCCCAGACTAAGGATCCCCGTGCTGTACAGCCGCACCTTAACAAGGCTTTCGAGGGTATTTCGAAGGTGAAGTTGGAGAAGGATCTGAAGATTACGCAGATGATCTCCGCAGAGGGCGAGAAGGTGGACTTACACAAAGCTGTGGATCCAGAAGCCCCTGCAAACAAGGGAAATGTGGAGCGATGGCTCCTCATTCTTCAGTACATCCACTGGGAGACTCTCCTCGACCTGACGAAGGCTTCTCTCAAGGAATATCAAGAGATCGATCGCCAGGAATGGAGTCTGCATTGGCCTGCTCAGGTGATTCTCGCCGTGTCACAGATCTACTGGACCCAACGCCAAGAGGAACTCTTGAACTCAAAGGGAACCGAGGGTATGAAAGAGGGTATTGTAGAGCAGACTGCCTCCCTCGGGGGCATCGTAAAGATGGTGCGTGGAAAGATCAGCAAACTCGATCGTAAGACTCTCGGAGCTCTTACGACCATCGATGTCCATGCACGCGACAGCTGCGTCACCATGGTAAAGAATGGTGTCAAAAAAATCACCGACTTCGGCTGGCTCTCTCAACTTCGTTATTACTGGGAGAAATCGTGGGCCGATAGCCAAGGAATAAAGTTTGGCGAGGGAGGGTCCACCTCTTACGTTATTGAAAAGGACGTTAATACTGTTGTTGCTCGCATCGTCAATGCTAAGGCCCTCTATGGTTACGAGTACCTTGGCAACACTATGCGCCTTGTCATCACTCCCCTTACTGATCGCTGCTACAGAACCATGATTGGGGCCATCGATTTGCTCTATGGAGGTGCTCCAGAGGGCCCTGCAGGAACTGGCAAAACTGAGACTGTGAAGGATCTGTCCAAGGCAGTCGCTATTCAGTGTGTGGTTTTCAATTGCTCTGATGGCCTCGACTACCTTGCCATGGCTAAGTTTTTTAAGGGGCTTGCCGCCTGTGGGGCGTGGTGCTGCTTCGATGAGTTCAACCGTATCAACGTTGAAGTCCTTTCTGTCATTGCCCAGCAAATCTTAACAATCCAGGCTGGAAAAGCCGCTAAACTCACTAAATTCCAGTTTGAGGGATCCTACCTGACCCTCAACCACAATGCAAACCCCTTCATCACCATGAACCCTGGTTACGCCGGCCGTGCTGAGCTTCCTGACAATCTCAAAGCTCTTTTCAGGCCTTGCAGTATGATGGTCCCCGACTACGCTATGATTAGCGAGATTCGCCTTTACTCCTTTGGGTTTGAGGTTGCACGCAGCAACGCGCAGAAGCTTGTCAAAACCCTTCAGCTTTGCAGTGAGCAACTTTCTTCGCAAAAGCACTATGACTACGGCATGCGCGCTGTCAACAGTATTCTTGTCGCTGCCGGTAATTTGCGCGAGCAGTTGGGAGAGAACCCGCTATGGGATGAGACGAAGATTGTCCTACGATCTGTCAATGATGTCAACTTGGCCAAATTCACCGTTGAGGACCTCCCTCTGTTTGCGGGCATCACCTCCGATCTTTTTCCGGGAGTGGTTCTTCCTGAGTCTGATTACAGTGCCCTTTTGCCTGCTATCGAGCGGTCGTGCCTCCAGGGTGTCACTGTTGGGCCTGGACGCACCTTCTTGCTTGAACCCAAGCCGCAATTCACCAGAAAAATAATTGAGCTGTACGAGATGGTCATGGTGCGACATGGCCTTTGCGTAGTAGGACAAACTGGTAGCGGTAAATCCGTCGGAACGCATGCTCTCGCGGAGGCGATGAGTCATTTGCGTGAGAGTGGAAACGAGAACTACAAGAAAACCCAGATCTTCACCATTAACCCCAAGTCTGTGCTGAGCG
>ERZ651776.1960-NODE-1960-length-23505-cov-7.205651_pt1 | contig 23505 bp, 15 predicted proteins | sample MGYA00514761_ERZ651776 | MGnify/ENA metagenome assembly ERZ651776 | reverse complement strand
CATGCGTATTCACACGAACGAGAAACCGTACGAGTGCGATGTGTGCGATAAAGCTTTTCGTAATTCTAGTCATTTGAAAAGCCACATGCGTACTCATCGTTAGCTCTGTTATATAGTCCTAGCGTACGCATACACGTTGTGATAACGACGTTATTAAATACCGAAGATACAACAGAAGAATCAATGTTCATCGAACAACAACATTTTTCGCGACAGAAAGAGAGACCCCTCTTCTTTTCTCTTTTCCTCTTCTTCTTCCTCAATTTTCTTCAGTTTTCTTCTTATTTGAATTCTCTCTTCAGAATTTCCACTCTCTCGTCGAACACATACTACACACAAACAGAGAGAGATACAAAACACGCCAAAACAAGAGATGGAAGCAGACGAAGAGATGGCGATGTATGGAGAGGAGGAATACGAGATTCCAGAAGAATATCACCACCGAGAAGAAGAGAGCGAGGAGATTCAACATCATCACAATCAGATGTTCTCCCCGCACTCATCCATAAAACGGCAAAGTTTAAACGTCGTCGTCGGACCGAGTTCCTCCCAGGAGAATGCTCTCACTCGTCCACCATTCGGCGAAGACGGCGATAACGACGAAGACGAGGACACGACGTATTTCGCGGAAGAGTACCACTTTGGTGATATTTTTGCGGCGGTGAAAACGAGACACTTGCTCGCGACTTCGGCGCCGAAACGGTTCGAACGCGTCGCGCTGAGAGCGAGCGACGATTTGAGAGCGGAGGCGCATCGGTTGAGACAAAGTAACGCATATGATAAACGGGAAGAGTCGAAAGGTTTAATCGAACGCGCGAATGAGTTGGAACGAGAGGCAAAGACATGGAATTTAGTGAACCATTTGATGGGCGACGCTTTATACGAAGACAGGAACGGGTTCGAGATTGAAAAGACGAGAACGTTAGCCGCGAATAGAGAAAATGGAAATGGATACACAGGAGACGTCCTCTTGCCACCGATGGATGTGAGAGCGCGATTGTTCGTTCGCGATGAGAAGAGAGATCCTGTGTTGTTTCGGACGCAAAGAATCGTCGCGTGGTTGGAGGAGAATCAAGCGACCAAGTTACGTAGGGAAGCGTTTGATAGTAGTAGCGGACGGGGTGAAAGTGCGAATAAAAGTACTGCTACTACGTCTCCTGGAGCTTTAGCCGCATTAGATGCGGATTGTGGAACGTTTAAAGAAACAGCGTTGGCGGTTGAACAAGGCGCGACGCAAGATTACGAAGAGCGCGAGCTGTCGCAACGGTTAGATATGGACGGCATCGTCCTGGGTGGCGGTGATTCTCAAAGCAACAACGCGGACAGAAGATTAGCGTCGCACTTTTCATCCTCCACGTCATCGTCGGGTGCGAAGAAAGGAGCGCTAGTCCCAATCGACGCGCAAAACGAAACGAAACTTTTAAAACGATTATGGCAAATAGTGCGGTCGGGCGATATCGAACAAGCGAGAGAGTTGTGCGTAAAGTGCGGACAGCCGTGGCGAGCAGCGTCGTTAGGTGGTGCGAGTGGATGGTCATTCGTCCCCGTTGGTGAGAACTGCGATAAAGAACGCGTGCGAGACGATGCGCGAATCCATGCCGTCTTGAGACGCGAAAAGCCGGGTAACAAACACGGAAGCTTTGATGAAATTCCATTACACGTCCAGAACGAGCTCGACGAGGTAGACGAGCGCGTCGTCAGCGAGTGTTTGATGATGTCAACGAATAATGTGGATGGTAGCAATTCTAATAGTTCTAACAATTGCAACAGCGCACTAGTCGATCGTCGGCGGCTGTGGAAATGGACGTTACACAAAGCGTCACGACAGTTACTCCGTAAACTGGACGACAATAGTAATACCGCGATATATGCGTTGACGCCGAGCGAACGCGAAAGGGTCATCTACGAAGCAGCGATATACGCGAGTCTTTGTGGCGACGTTGATGGGATGATGTTAGCAGCTGCGGCAGAGTCGGACGAATTTGCCGCGGACGTGACGAGCGGTGATAGCTACGATGCCATCTCGTGGGTGTTGTTTCGATCTATAGTCGATCACTGCGTGGATAGGAAATTGATGAGAAGATGGGACGAGTCTGTTGTCGGAGAGTTCTCCTCCGAAGATCCCAAAGAAGATGATGTTGCCTTCAGCGTAGGCCAACTGATTCGCGAGGCGAACGATTCAGATGATGATGACGATGAGGACAAACAAGAAAACGACGACGATGAATATGGACCACCTCGATGGCCGACGCGAGAAGTTGTGGAGAGTTGCCCACCCACTCCACAGGCCGCTTTTGACGTGTTGGAAAAGCTACTCAATCGAGAAGGACTGGAAACACACCGGGTGATACAGAAAGATTTAGCGCTCGGTAGTATCGATAACATCATCAAAAACGTTTTGTGTGATAAGGTGTTCCAACCGGATTCTGCTGCAGATACGGTGGAAGCGCAACGCGCGTTTCAAAGATTCGCTGCCAATCTCGTTTTGAGTTTAAAAGACGTACTCATCGCCGAGACGGATAAAGAAAGAGAAGAATTGCAAGAACATGGCGACTTTTTTGGATCGCGTGGTTTGGATTTTAACTGCGACAAGATTGTTGGGAGATATGTGGTCACGCTCATAACGGAAAGACGCTACTCCCTCGTATCCTTGTACGCATCGCAGCTTTCCGCGCACGAACGCGCGGAAATCCTGTCAAATTTCTACGTTTTCCATTGTTTGTTGACGTCTCCGAACGCGAAAATCAAACGTCACGAAGAAGCGTCGAATTGGATTCCACTTGAAGGAGAAGGCAACAGAAGGAACATCGTACGCATGACGCTCGATAAATCAAGATTCGAGGAGTATTCGCATTGTACTGCGAGATGGTTGAACTCTATTTCTCAGTGGGCGACCAGAGACGAGAACAATAACTTCGTTAAAGAAGCTCGATCGTTCGCGTGTAAGCTCCTTCGCGAACGCGCGCTTCGACGTACGTATGGTGCTATCGCGCAGACTTTCGTTGACGCAGAGGCGAGTACGTCGTCGTCATTCGCGCAAATTGGGAACGATGAATTTTTCAACGGAGAGCTCGACGCTATGGATTTGATCCATTTTGAGGTGCACCCATACCTTCTCGATCCCGAAACGGTAGATTTTGAAATGGATAAGCTCGATTCTAAAAACGTGCGCGAGCTGAACGATTGGGTGCAGTACTTTGAATGTTGCGAGTTGTTCAAGAAGTGGCGCGCGAGCGCGAAAAGGAATTTCGTGCCTCCAGAAGATGAAATCGAAGACGCGTTCGACAAAAATAGTGTTGCAAGCGCAAACAGAGCAAGGAGGAGTGAACGCGATTTAGCCGTAAGACCGTTCCACGAAAGTGAAAAGAGAGAATGTGACTCCGTTCTGGCGGCAAAGTGCGTTGAGAGCGTCTTGAGTCTTCTCGGTGGCGATAATTGTGCGTGGTTAAAAGATGCATTCGACGATGAGGAAGGCGACGAAACAGAGGAGGAATCTTCATCCGACGAGTTCTGGTTCCGGTTGACGACGGACGTTTACGACTTTTTCGACGTCGAACACGAACTTCTCGCATCCAAAGCGGACTCCTTTAACGAAGCGCTCAAAGCTGCGCTCGGCGAAGAGCGCATCGAGGAAGATTCGCTCGCTGCAATCGAGGACTACTCCGTATATTGCGAAGCTAAAGGCGAAGAAACGATCGGTATTCGCGCGTTTCTCAAGCTTCGATACCTCTCTGCGTCTACAAACAAGAAAGAGGTCAAGTTACGAACGATGCGAGCGCTCTCGAGAGTAATCAAAGCGCTATTCTTGGACGTCAATCAGCTGGAAACGTCCGAGGAGGAGGAGTTTGGTCGATACGACGATGAAGATGAAGAATCGAGAGAAGGTATGGACTCTTCTGCTGCTCCGTCTTCTCTATCGTACGCTTCGCGACGCTTGTGCGAGTTCGTGTGCGTTCCGAGCTTGATCATCCAAGCCGCGGAATGCGAGGCGTGGTGTGTAGGTGAAGGATACGGTTCGAAAATCGCTGAGTTGATGGCACATCCTAGATTAGATTACGCCGCGAAACTGTTCACGAAAGAAGAAATAGAGCGAACGCTAAAATTTCGCAGATTAGGAACACTTAGACAATTGGAATAAATGATCTACAGTCGCATTTCAAATAATTTACACTCGGCGTCGAACGAAAAATCTAGCTCTTCTTCCGGAACTTTTCTAAACTGACTAAATTCTTTCGCGGACAACTCTTGGAATAGCTCAAAGGCTAGTTTATCTCTCGGTTGCGCACACACGTAACATACGCCTTTTTCGGGATCAATCAACGTCTTCAAGCACCGAATCAAAGGTTCCACCAGCCGTTCCGCGAATATGACGTCCGTCGCTAGGAGCAAATCAAATTTGCCTCGTCCAGTCGTCGCTAACGCATCTAAATCCTTTTTGCTCGTCCAATCCAAAGGTTTCACATCTATCGTCTTACTACTGCTATCATCGTTATCGTTACTAAAATTCCTCTCTACGTTTCTTTGCATCAAATCGAAACACTCAATCGTATCCGTAAGCACTGTCCTTTCCATATTGGGGATTGTTTTATGAACCCAAATACCTAAAAATCCAGTCCCGGCGCCTATGTCTATGCAATCTCTTATCACGGTCTTCTGTTTCTGATTCTTCAAAACGCGCTTTCTCAAATACTCGGCCAGTGCGAACGCGGATTCCCAAACAATGCCTCCGCAACTGTTTTCCAACTCTTGCTTTTGTTCGACGCGTATCACTTCGTCGGAAACCGTTGAAGAAGAATCTATTCTGAAACTAACGATAGGACTGTTCGCCATCTCGAAGAAAGCTTCGTCTGGAGAGAGTTTTGCGAGGAGGTCTTGATACTGCGCAACGATGACGTGTTCTTGTTGTTCTTCTTTGTCTGATTCCGACGTCATTTTTGACGGTGATGATGTTGTTCTTTTGTGCGGGGCATGAACGTTATGTCATTTTACCTAAAATTATAAAACTATTAACAAAGTGTACACAAACTAGGACAAAACTAGGACCGCACAAAACCTAGTGGAGGCGACGCATGTGAACTTTCAAATTACTAGAACAACGAAAACGCTTCTCGCACACATCACATTCGTACGGTTTCTCGTTCGTGTGAATACGCATGTGGGTTTTCAAACTATCAGCTCGACTAAAACGCTTCTCACACACATCACATTCATACGGCTTCTCGTTCATGTGAATACGCACGTGCCTTTTCAAAGCACCAGATTCAATAAAACGCTTCTCGCACACATCACATTCGTACGGTTTCTCGTTCGTGTGAATACGCATGTGGACTTTCAAAGCATTAGAATCACGAAAACGCTTCTCGCACACATCACATTCATACGGCTTCTCGTTCGTGTGAATACGCATGTGGACTTTCAAACTACCAGCTGTGCTAAAACTCTTCTCGCACACATCACATTCGTACGGTTTCTCGTGAGTGTGAATACGCATATGCCTGGTCAAATCGGCCTGACTTCCAAACATCTTCTCGCAAACATCGCACTCGTGTTGTTGCGTTCTCTTTCTCTTCCCTCCTCTCTTCGTCGCAGTCTTTTCTTTTCGTATCTCATTTTGCTTCTCAACGACTTCATCAAAGTCGACATCATCATCTTCCTCATCAGGTATTCGCAAACATAACAACACCGGTCGTTCTTCTTCTTCTCTCTCTTCTCTGGCGGCACTCGCAACCACCACCGTCTTCGCGTTTTCCGCTCGTTTCGGATGTTTATTCTTTCGCCGGCTGCTCATTATGTTTCTTTACTTGTACTAAAAAAAGTGACGCAAACGACAGTCGGAATAAATTGGAGTTTATAAAAAGAGGGAAAATACAATGCAACACACGTTTCAACGAAACACCACTTAGTATCAAAGTCATCACAACAAGAAGAACAAATATACGAAAGTACGCACACCTTTAAAACAACCCTAATCTCTGCTACTATAATCATCGTGAATAATAATCAAATCAAATCAAATCAATCTCGGGCGTCTCGTCGCCAATGTCTTGGTCGAAGTCAATCTCTCGGTAGAAATCTTCGTTGAAATTCTTCTTCTCTTCGGACCAGTTCACCTCTTGCTCCCAGTTTTGAATGAGTTCTTCGTAGCCAGGCACGCTCGTTTGTGGAACCACGGTGAGCTCGCCTTTTTTGACAACTAAAACACCGTCTGGGTTTTCTCGCGCGCCGGAGATGGCGTCGTGAACTTGGAAGATGTCGTCGGAAGATTCGCCGTTGGTGAATAAAATCAACGGTTTGGTGAAATCGAGCGTGGCGTTGATGTCGTCGCCGCTTTTAGGAACTAAATAAACCTTCGTCGTGCGTTCCCACTCTCGGGTGTACGTGGACAACGCCCTCGGATCTGGGTTCGTTTCGTCCCATCCTTCCTTCAATTCGTGGTGTTGTTCCGTCCAGTGTATCGGCGCGTAGTGCGTCGGCTGAAGAGAGTTTCCTTTTACTTGACCGGATGTATCCACGCGTTCCAGTTTGGACGTGCACCGACCGGTGTATTCGTCTCTTTTAACTTTCATAACTTCGTTGAAATCCAGGCGACCGTCCTCCATTTTTGCAACCAGATAATCCACGCCGGCGAGTCGATGGAGCTCCCATTGTTTCGTATCCGGCAAATCCTCGGGGAACTTTTGCCAAAGATCGAGGTGTTCGGTCTTTCTCGTGGCGATGGCGACGTTTTGTTTTTGTTTTTGCTCTTGTTCTTCTAACTCTGCCATTCGGTCTGGAAAGGTTTTTGGACTTTCCAAAGGCGCGACTTGTTCGTCTCTCTGTTCGAAATCAAACAAAGTGACTGGTTTGGGCAACTTTTGCTCTTCCTCGTCTCCTCCTCGTTCCGATGTCGTCGCTTCTATGAAATCCTCCTCCTCTTCATCTGGCGACGAGAGCACTTCATCCGAGTAGTAATCCGGAACGTTCTTCAGACCCATCTGTCGCATGGCATCTTCTTCGGTCCAATCGTTCTCTACGAAAGATAAGTATCCAGCGGATCGAGAGTAAAATTCCGAACTGATGTGCGTGCCGTCGATGGTGTCTCCGCCGTCGCCGTCGGCACCGTCAAATCCAGGCGGATACACCGTTTCGCGTTGGTTTTCGTAATCGTCGTTTTCGTCGTCTTCCATTCGTTCGCTCGCTTCGCGTGCCATGGCTAAAAGTTTCTCTTCTCTCGTCTCTTCGCTCGCGTCTTCGTCTTCGGTCGGCGTAGAAACCTCTTTTTTCTTCTCCGCGGTTTCTTTCGACGCCGCGCGTCCGAGCGTTGCCAGGAAATCTGAATCGCGCAAAAGCGCAGCTTTTAACCCAGGAGGTGGTGGTTGCGACTTTGCCGCCGCCACGGCTGCTTTCGCGACGTCTTGCACGGAAACGCCGGCGATTTTTGAGCGTTTGTTCTTCAACGCCGCGCCAAACGTGTAATACTTGGCCGTTTCCGGCACCCACACGAAGGCTTGAGGCACGCCTCCACTCGACGCGTCGTCTAAATGACTCGAGCTCGTGCCGTCGCCCCCTCGTCGGCGTCGTCGACGTTCGTCGCTGGTGCTGTCTGAATCCTCAGCGTCGTCGCTCGTGGTGTTATCAGCCGATGACGATACCGCGCGTTTGCCTTTCATCGTAATGTTGACGTCGTCGTCCACCCAACAGAGCTTCCACCCTCGACCGCACTGCGAAATGGCCGCGTGTGAGGACTTGAACGTCACCCCCGCTCTTTCAGCCACATCGATCCACGTGTGTTTTGGCCAACTCTCGCACTGAGAGGTTTGTATGCCTTTCTCTTCCGCGGCGACTTTGACCACCGATCGATTGACGAAACCAGCCGGCCCGTGGAAATCAAAGTTAATATTAAATCGTAACCACAAAGAGACGGCATCGGCACCTTGACCGTTTTCCCAAGCTTGTTCTGGTGACCCGTACTTATCCATGGTGGCGATGTTGGAATCGTCGTCGTCGTCTTCATCGCCACTATTGGAGTTTTCTTCGTCGGTTCTCTTAGCCTCGTCGTCGTCCCCGTCTTCTTTTTGTTTCGACGACGACGACGACGATGGAGACGACATCGACGAGCTCGAAGAACCCGGCGCGCCGACACCGTCGCCTTTATCCCCTAAGCTCTTCTTCGTGCTCTCCGCCAGCGCGTCCACGTCGATGCCCTCTCCGTTCTTCAATATTCTCTCTCGAACGTACCACAACTGTTCGTTCACTTTCGAGATTCTATCCAAGGCGTCCAAAACCTCCTTCGCGCTCTTCACGACCGACTTCTTCTTTTTCTTCGTCGTTTTTTTCTTCTTTTTCTGTTCGTCCTCGTCCTCGTCCTCGTCCTCGACGTCGTCGTTCTCGCTCTCTTCACCTTCTTTCTCTCTCGCGCTTTGCGGCGGCCCGCAATCGAACCCTTTCCTAAAATCTTCCTCCCTGTGATACTTCCTCGTGCTCGGGACGAATATCAGGAGTAAATCCCCGTGAGAGCACTCCCCTCCGTTTTGTGCCGAGGATTGCCAGCACACGCGATACCCTCGACACCCCGGTAACGGCGTGTGCGCGTTTCTTAAAACCACGTGTTCTTTCGCCGCTTTCTCCCACTGGAGTTTCCTCCACTGGGACACGTTTTTTAACACGACTCTGTTTTGTTCCGCCGCGGCTCGGATGATTTTCCTGCACTCTGCCGAGGATGGGGTCATGAAATCAAAGACGAAACCGAGGGCGAACCACAGCGTCATTCCGTCGATGCCGTTCGGTTGTTCTCGTTCTTCTTCAAAGGTGTTCTTCGTGTCCTCCAAAGCCCCCAAATCGTCGTCGTCGTCGCTTCGTAAAGCGTTGTTCTTCTTCTCGAGTCGTGAAGCGCCTCTTTTGCTTCTTCGTCTTCGAAATTCGTTAAAAGTGGAGGTTGAGGACTTCAGGTTAGTTGTTGTCTTCCTCGAGTCGTCGTCGTTGTTGTTGTTCGTGGTACTCTTTCGAGCGCACCTCGACGAGATGCGATGTCGACGATGCGGACGATGTACAGGCAAAGCCGCCGCCGTGAACGAATTTTGCGACGATGATGAAACTCCCGCGCGCATTTTATATGCTCTAAACTCTCTCTATATCAAAGTCTCTCTTAAACTCTTATATCTCTTTAAAATATATACGTGTATATATACACTCCCTCGTCTTCTTTCCTCTTCCTCGGTCTTCTTACTTCTACGCAACAACTTGAAAGCGAGAGAGGGATGCTCAATATTATGTGAGGGGGTTAGTTGCTTCCAACCATTCAGAAAAGAAAGAGAAAGAAACGTTTTGCTGCGTTTTTTTAAAAAATGTACTTAGGGTTTCCAACCCTAATTTATTTTACCTTAGAGAAAGAGTTTTTCTCTCTTTTCGGAAAGGAAATGAAAAAGTGTCACTCACTCGAGTCTCTCTTTTGTCTGTCATGTGGAAAAATGTTCGTTAGATCTTGATGTGCACGTGTGAACTTTTTGTCTCATCGAACGCAATAATAGTATTTATCTAACGAAGATAAAAACGTTACGTTGAAATAATGCGGTGGTGATTTTGATGACAACGATTATGACTTTAACGACGATGACGACGACGATGCGTCGATGTTTTTTCCGCGCGTCTTCTTCCCCGTTCTGTTTCAAAGGAGGAAGACGACGAGGAGGAAGGAGATTTCCTTTTAGATGTGTTGCGACGCGTTCGTTTACTACGTCGTCCTCTCTTAGCGACGACGAAAGGAGAGATGATGATGAATGTAAAGAAGATGAGAAAGGTTTACTAGCAGGTGGCGCTTCGATATACTCAAAACCGGACGTATACGCGCTCGCGTTCGGCACGTTTCGAGATTTTCCCAAAGAGGTTGACTTTTTGCACAAACTCTACGAGTCCTCCTCAGGAAAGAAGATGCGAACGCTCTTGGAGTTCGGATGCGGTCCGGCGTGGCACTCCATCGAACACGCGAAGAAAGTACTCAGAGAAGATAATATCGCTATTACTGCGACGACGACGAGTAATAATAGTAATAAGAATCTTAGTAGTAAGAACAACGATTCCGGAATCGTTTCCGTCGCTTTAGACGTGAACAAAGAGATGGTGTCTTATGCGATCGAACGGGCGAGCGATGAGCGAGCGGTTTTGGACGTCGTGGACGTGGTTTTAGGAGACATGAGAGATTTATCGACGCATTTACCTGAAAAGTATTTAAAGTCGGGAGGGTATTTCGATTGCGCGACGTTGTTGTTAGGCACCGCGGCACATTTGTTGACGTGCGAGGACGCGACGCGAACGTTTCGAGAAGCGTTTAAATGCTTACGCGAGGATGGAATTTTCGTCGTCGAAGTCGAACATCCGATGACGACGTTGTTTAGCGGCGAGTTGAAGTATCAAGACGGAGACGAAAACGCATGGGAGGTGAGTTTAGGTAGAAGTAGAAAAAGTATTGGTAGGAGTGATGATCGTAGTAATAATAGTAGTACTATTAGAAGAGAAGAAGAAGACGAAGACGACGCGAGCGAAAGAGAGGAAACGATGCGCGTCGTCTGGGGCGACCCGGAGAACGATTTCTTCGACGCCAAGAATCAAGTTCTGCACAGAACCGTATCCGTGCAAAAATATTTCAGCGTCGACGTAGCAGCGAGAGACGATGACGACGACGACGGAGAAGAGGAAGAAGAAGACAAAGAAGACGAAGAAATAGAAGAAGAAGAAGAAGAAAATGATAACTTTGAAGAAGAAGCTGTCATCAAAGCGCTGTTCGTCCGAGACCCGCACTACGAATCCAAGGAGATTGTCAAGTGTAAGCTCTTCACGTTGCCCGAGTTGATGGCGGTTGCAAACGCCGCGGGGTTCGAGTTCATCGAGTGTTTCGGAGATTTAGACGAAACCGTGAGATTCGATTCCGAAAGCGCTCAGAACATGGTCGTCTGCTTTCGTAAAAATGGAGAACGAGAGAATGAAGAATAATATAATGTTTTGTAAAAGTGTTCGTTGAATAGACAACATACTACTAAAGAAGCAGAGTCAAGAGGTTTTTTCGTTCTCTCGTTACTTCACAAACACATTCTACTCGTGCGCTTAAAGGAGTAGAGCATTACCCACATACTACTTACTATAAATAATACAACACAAATGCGCGAGAAAGACTCCGAAACGAACAACCAACCGGCATCTTCTTCTTCATCTTTGTCTTCTTCGTCGAAAAGAGCTCCCGACCGGAAAGACGAAGACAACAAAGAAGAAAAACTCGTCAAATCCAAAATCAAAACCGAAAGTTTCCTCCCGGCGATAACGACGACCACTGCACTCCTCTCTCTCGCCTGCGTCCCTATACACATACTCACCGCGTTCGCCTCTGTAGTCGGGGTTGGGACGTCCGTGCACGTGTTGAGAGCGGCGTATAAACCGGCGATGAACCGGTGTCGGTGCCATTTGAAATCGGAAAAGCAATGGTTGGCGGAAAGTGCGAGCAGGTGAGATTTTACGAAACGTTGTTCGAGAGAAAACTTCATCGATCATCATCAAATCGAGATGTTTCTCAGCCATTCGTTCTTGATTTGTACTACATTTTTGTCGCCTTGATAATACTAACGAGGAGCGTTTCTTCTTCTCTCCTTCTCATCATCAGGTCGGCGTCGATGGTTTCCCTCGAGTCCTTCGCGCAGCGCCAATCCGAAGACGCGAAAGACGCCGAAAACGAAGCGGATGGCGCTGAAAACGAAGAAACCAAAAAAGGCAACATTAAACGACGAAAAGAACGAAGAAGATCGGCTGGTTTACACTGTCAGAGATGCTTGAAGAGAACGAGGAAAGGCGTCCGGGTGTCGTTTCTTACCTCACCCGCCTTGGTCGGTTTCGTGAGTGGCGCGATTGCGTTTGGTTTCAGTTCCGCGAGCGCTTTCGCTCTTCGTCGAGGGAAAGGGGTTCTCTTTGGCGCTTTGGCGAACGCGCAGCCTACGAAGTCTTCGAAGACAAAGAAGACAAAGAAATAATAATAATAAATAGCTAGTTGTTATCAGACAAAAGCTTTGCTGCTGCTTTTTCGCACGTGTACTCCTCGTACTCCTTCCATCCCGCTTCTCGTGAACTTCATTTGTGTTTTCAGATAAGGAGCGAAACCACTCGAGTCAACGTCACATTTTAGAGCGCACAACTCTCCTCGCGTATTATTTAAAACTTAAGAAGACTCACTTTTTACCACCAGAGAGTGCATCGAAAACGAGAGACGTTTAAAAGAGGAGACGATTATTGTTATTATTATTTGACGACTCTTCTTTCTCATCTGTATCTATCACTGTTAAAGAAGACAACAACAAAGAAGAACATCCATCGACGGGGAAAACCATCAATCAAAAATGACTTCAACGGAGAAAAAGATTGGATTCGAGGAGTTGTGTAAACACAACACTCTGGAGGATTTATGGCTCGCCATCGACGGCATCGTCTACGACGTGACCCCATTCATGGACGACCACCCGGGTGGTGGAGAAATCATGCTCTCCGCGGCAAATAAAGACGGCACGGACGATTTCGAGGACGTCGGGCACTCACCACACGCGAGGGAATTGCTGAAGAAATTTAAAGTTGGCGTATTCGAGGGAGAATTCGGCGACGAAGCGCCTTTAACGAAGAAGAAGAAAGGAGGGAGAGACGACGTTTCAATCGGAGGGAACGCAATTTTAGGGATGGTGTTACCAATTTTGGTGTTATTGTGCGCGATTGTGGCGTATTACATGGGGATGCAGCGATGATAATAGAGAGGAGAGAAAATGTCTTTCTTTCTTTCCAGAGAGAGAGAGAGATTAAGAGAGAGACGAGATAAAACGCTCGCGCATAGAAGAAGTTGAAGAAGAGGAACAAGAAGACAAAGAAGAAGTGAGAGAGAAGAAAGACGGCGAGTTGAGCAGTATCACAAAATATTACGATCGTCATCATCGTTTTTAAAAGAGAGAGAGAGAGAGAGAGAGAGAGAGAGAGAGTTTAGTATTAGTTTTTAATTGGACATTTTCCTCACAACTTTGTGTTGGACGTTTCTGAACCACAACTTTTCTCACACGTACGAACACTTTTGCAAGAACGATGAACGCGCTTCTCTTGCAAACGACGACAAAAGAAAGCAGTTGAAAGTAGTATTCTTAGTAGTGCTATTGTTTTTACCGAAGATGAACACCCAAAATCTGCATTTGACGACCCGTCTGGCGGAGTATTGCGTGGACTATTTCCACGAGATGCCCGAGCACGGGTTGTTTATATCCATCGACGAACGCGGGGAGTTCCACAACAAAGAAGGCATGTTGAACAAAAAAGGCCAACGAATAGTCTGTTTCTTTCGAATGACCAAAGGGTTCAAATCTATCCAGGGGCAGTTTAACGGCGAACGCGTCGCGAAGATGGAAGTGTTCACGTGGGTTTTAGAACACTGCAAAGATATACGAGACGCAGTCGAGCTCGATTTTGGCTTGGAAAAATTGGAGGACGTAAACCGAGCGAACGATAAAATGGAAAACGACGCGTACATTAAGCCATACAGGAAAGAGGCATACATGAGATTTCCGGACGGACACACGGTGAGAGAAAGATCCGCGCCAATTGGGACGCCGCAAGGGAGTTTGAATAGTCCAGTCATAGCGCCGTTGTTTTCCACGAGAATAGAAAGGAGCATGAACGTGTTCTGCGTGGGGAAGAATTACAGAGAACACATCGGTGAAGTAGACACGCAAATGACAAATATCAGTGCAAAAGGCGAACCGACGGTGCCTATTATATTTAACAAGAGCTCGAGATCGATCATTGGCCACGGCGAGTGCATTATGTGTCCCGATCCGGACCAGTTTGACGAACGCGTGGATTACGAAGGCGAAGTTGGGTTGGTCATGGGTAAGGGCGGGAAAGTGTACGGCGCGACGATCGTGAACGATGTTACCGCTCGTTTTAGACAGAAGGAGCACCAGCAGTGGTTTTTAGGAAAAAGTGTGGACACGTTTTGCCCGATTGGGCCTTGGATTGTTCCGTGGTTCGATTACGAAAATTCGAGTTTGATGCCGTTTTATCAAACGCGAGATTATTATTTCGCCGAAGGCGTTACGCCGGAAGGCGCGATTTTTGACACGAGTCCCTCAGAACCCGGAGGGTCGTGCACGATCGTGACCAGAGTCAACGGTGAACTGCGACAAGATTTCGATATCGCTCAGGCGCGCCAATCGGACCCGCCGGCGATGATTTTCGGCCATCAGGAACTGTTAGAAACCATCGAGAAATCGATGAAATTAGAACCGTGCGACGTGATTGCTACGGGAACACCCTCCGGCGTCGGCGCCGGTCAAAAACCAGAACCGAAATGGTTAAAACACGGCGATTTAGTTGAAGTTAAAGTTGGCGGCATAGGTGTTCTCGCGAATTACGTGTGCGGGTATAAACGCGATCCGGAGAATTTCGTCTTTGAAGGCGAACACACGGATTGGGTCGGTAGGAAACCGAAACATCGAATGTTTCGCATGTCGCCCAACGTGTGCGCTTTCTGTAACAAGTGGCAACGGAAACTGAGTCGGTGTTCGCAGTGTAAGCGAGTCTGGTATTGTTCCCAGGAGTGCTCGAAAAAGGATTGGATCGAAAGGCATCGCCAGGAGTGCAGACACTGGATCGATCAAAATCGAGAATGTTTCAGAGAGAATTTTAACGAGTAGAAAATTGAACGTTTTTTTTTGCCCTTTTAATTTGACTACGACTGATGAACTTCAAAACTTTTGCTCTAAAATCTCCATTGCATCTCCATTGCATTGTCTCTCCTCTCTTAGTACACACAAAACAACAGATAAAGGGTGGTGGTGGTGGTTAAAACGAAAAGTATGACGGAGGAAGACCCCGAGGACGGCCTGCGCGTTTTGGCGAGACTGTCTTCCTCGACACAATCCTCAACACAGTCGTCGTCTAAACAATCATCATTTTCGTCGTCGAAAACATTCTTCGTTTGGGGAACCGGAAACGAAATTCTCGTTCGAAACGAACGGGTTCTTCTTGGTCACAAAAATGGAAACGACGATTTAGAAGACGAGGACGAGATGATGCACAAAGACGAAGAAAGCGTTTTAAACGATTCAGACGACGACAAAAACGATTCAGAAGACATCAAAACGAAGTCCACGTCTTGGTCGCACTTATCCTCGAAAAACAAGCAAGAGATCGCGCAGTTTGAACCTTTGGTGAAAGATTTGGTACAAAAGATTCGTTTGGCGAGCGCGTCCGCCTCGGTCGGCGGCGCAGGCGGCGATGGCGAGAAAACGATGGACGGTGGGTCTGATTTTCGGTTAGAAGCCGCGCGAGAATTTAGCTCGAAAGCGATCGAGGTATTTCGTGAAATCGAGAAGGAGTTGGATGAAGAAATGGTGCGTTCGGTATCGTTGGCGACGGAAGACGACGACTTTGGCGCCGACGACGAGAGGGTGTGGAGACGTCGACAGCACTCACGATTGGAGCATTACGAAGCGAGGAAGAAATCTGCTTTGTGGTCTTTGTTAACCACGCAGTTCGTGGAGAACGCGGGCGAGGATTTTCCGTCCAGTTTGAGCGGTTGCAGAGAGAACTTGACGCGATGGTTTCGCGAGTATTCCGAGGCGTTTCAGCCGTTGGACGCCGAGGCGGCGGATTTCTTGAGTGTATTCAACGAAGATAATAATAGCAACAGTAACAACGCGACTAGATATAGTAACATCAAAAGCGGTTCAATTGAGCACGAACGATTCGCGCATCTCTCCGTGTTTGAGAAGAAGGATGCCTTTAACAACGAAAGTAGCGGCGGGTACGGTGGCGTTCCGCCGGCGCGGATTGAAGAGTGTAAATCGTATTGGCCGTGTATTCTCGCCATGTTAGCAGTAGGATGGACCGATGATTGCGTGAACGTGTTGTACGCGCACTCTGCGTGGGCGGAATGGCGTTTGCGTAGCCAAGCGGTGAGACCGCAGATTGAAATCCTAGAAGCGTTGATTGCCCTCATCCAAACGCGACCGGTTTTGGTTTTCGCTGATGAGGACAACGACGACGACGATATGAACGGTGGTCAAATGATGGACGCGGGAAACGACGACGAAGAACTTTTAGAAATACAACGCATGAAAAATAGCAAGTACGGCGAACGGATGATTGCGTACACGCACTCGCAATTTAAAGCCCATCGCGATCGGTGGAAAACGCAGTGTTACGATTTGTTGCAACCTCAAAACGACCGCGAGCTGGAAGAAAACTGGGCGAAGTGTTGGGGTCCAACCGCAGATGGTGCGCGTTCGGTGTTGAAAATCTTACTCGGCGACGACGCGGAATTGTCTTTATCCACGAGTAACTCTTTAGAGTTATTCGTCGCGATGTCTTTACACAAATCGCCTAACGCGACGGCGAGGAATTTGCAAACGACAAAGAAAATCTGGGACCAATGTTTAGAGCGAAAGTCGGCAAAGACGAGCAATGCGAGATTCTTAACGCCGGAAAGTGTCGCCTTCATGAGCGCGGTATTTGACGACGATGGGTTGATGGCATTCTCCACCATTTCTCGATTTGCGGATTCGTTCTTCGTTTGTCTAACTGCTTTGCTTTTGCGCAACGCGACGACGACGTTGAACAACGCGACCGCAATGACGATGATTAGCAGCGGCGATGATAAACACTACCACAGAGACGATATCACGCACGAATCAAACAGTAGCGAAGACGCGTTTGTGGAATACTACGCGTTAGAAGCAGTCAGTTCTATGCTTACCTCTGGCGTAGAAACTCGAGCGCTCGCGGCGGATTACTTGACCTTTCTCTGTCCTCGAAGAGGGAAAAAAATCGTCGAAACGATGTTGACGAATTCGTTCGGGATGCTCGGTTTGAGAGATTCGGAAGCGGTGTATGAATTCGAGCGGTTGTGCGCGGAGAGAGGATTGAATGAATTCCATCGGAAAAATTGCAATCGCGTCCTCGCCGAGAGATTCTTAGAAGAAAAAGACGAAGATGCCCACCGCAAAGGCGCAAAGAGGAACATCGATTACGGTTTACAAAACTTGTTCCAAGTCTTTGAGCACTTCGACGCGGCAAAAGATGAGAAAGCAATCGAACGCGTGTGTTCTCGGTTACTGAGAAATACCAAGTTCCTCACGCTCAATTTGCCTTCTTCTTCGAGCGCAAACGACGCGGATGCGTACTCGTACCCTCGGGGCGTCGAGTTCATCTCGAAAGTTTCCGACGCGCTCCGGTCCACGAGAGGCGGACGCGACCGCAAAGAAGGCAGTTCGGCGTCGTTTATTCACGCTCGAGCGAAGTATTGCATGTCTTTGCAAGAGTTAAAAGAGAAGAATCAGAACAAAAACGACGAGGATGTTAGTGACGAAAATTTAGAGTGCGTCCTCTCGTGTTACGAGGCGCTTTTGCGCCAACTTGGTGAAAACTGCTCGCCTCGATACGCGTGGCCAGAGTTGATTTGCGATGCGATTCCACTCTTCGAGGGCGAGTACGTGAGTTCACCTACCCTTGCGAGTGATGGAAACGACGTCTCCGGAGGAGGAGGTGGAGGAGGAGGAGGAAAGAACGCCTCCGCGCGCATCGCTCGCCTCAGAGGCGCGATCTTCGCCGTCCTCGAGAAGCTCGAAAGTTCCGCCTCTTCTCGATCCAATTTTGCGAACGACAACAACATCAACGTCGACGATGATGAATTCACCACTTCAGCGCCTCTCTCTGCAACCTTATCTCCATCTATCAAAGACGCCATCGACGTGGAAAAAATCGCTTTACAGGATCCAAAACGTTTCGAAGATTCCGCTTTGAGTTTGGCGCGAATCGCGCTCGTTCGCCTCTTGGCGAGATTCTGATGATGTCGAATTTGACGAGAATACGACATTCGCGCGAAACGAGAAAACCCGCGAAGAAGAATTCTTCCTTGTTTGTGAAAAGAGTAGCACAGCACTGTTTCTGCACACACACACGCACGCGTACAAAATAAATACTCTTTTTCATCGTTCTTACTCTCGTTTCGTTCTCGTTTCGTTCTTCTGTTTCATTAGTATTGTTCGTGATATGTTGCGAGTAAATATCATGGTTGTGAGGGGAACAGCAAAAGATGCAAAAAAACAGCACACGTGACATTTTTTTGTGTCGTTGAAAAAATTCTCTCGTTTGTCGTTTTGCTCCTTTTTTTTTAGGAGAAAAAATCATCACATTTTGAGCGCTCTGTTCTGTCACCACTTTCGAGAGAGAGAGAGAGAAAGAGAGAGAACGAAGAGACACACTATCTCGTCGTCGTCTCTCGTCGAAAGTATTCGTAATCGCATCATTGCAATAATAATACTCTCTGCTGTCGTTCTCCTCTAGAGTCTTCTTCTTCGAAATCTAAGTAGATTTAGATACGAAAGTCTCGTTAAAGTTTCCGTCCCCTTTTCTCTAAGAGGCGAACCTTAAACGGACACAAGAGTACGAAACGATGGATCATCATCATCATCATCGCCCGACGACGAGGCGCCAAGCGCTCGGTGAAATCAACGGAAACTTGAGAGGAGGAGGAAATACTAATAATTCAAAAGATGCGGTGAAGAAAGGGTACGTCAGAAAGAATCATCGCGTTTCGTCGTCAAAGCGCGTACAGTTGTTTTTATTCTTCTACATCATCTCTCTCTCTCTCGAGAGAGAGATGAGACGATGGTTTTTTTTCTCAAAAGTCTTTCCCCTTTCGCTTTTTAAGGGGGAAGGGGTGCCAAGATTTTCAAAAGTGCGCACAACTTACACTTTGTATTTATTCTTCTTTCTACTCGTAAATTATTATTACGTTTTATTACACTCAAAACAAAGCAGAGAGGTTCAGCAACACGGATACATCCGAACCAGATCTGGTCGCACGCCGAAAGCGCCGATTCAAAGTTCCTCTGAAAATAATGGCCCCGACGTTTCCATGGCGAAATCATCCGGAGGAGGGAACAAAAGCGCTCACACTAGACATAACAACAACAACACCGACCCGGAAGTGGACGGAAGAGAGAATAAGCTCGGTGGATCCTCTCGGTTGGCGAAGCACGATCCGTTGCAAACGTACTCGCAAAACTTGACCAACAAAGAGTTGAGAGAAGTGAGAGATATCGACGCTTTGGATAAGCAAAACCCGTTGGCGGTGACGGAGTTCGTGAACGATATGTTCAACTATTGGTTTCGAGTGGAACCGTTGACCCGAGTGAGTTGCAATTACATGAGGTCGCAAACGGATATCAACCATAAAATGCGCGCGATTTTAGTCGATTGGTTGGTTGAGGTGCACTTGAAGTTTAAGTTGATGCCGGAGACGTTGTTTTTGACGCACAACTTGATCGATCGATTTTTGGAGAAGAAGGTGGTGTCGAGGAAGAATTTGCAATTGGTTGGCGTGACGGCGATGTTGTTGGCATCCAAGTACGAAGAGATTTGGGCGCCGGAAGTGAGAGACTTCGTGTACATCTCCGACAAGGCGTACACGAGAGAGCAAATTATTGAGATGGAAAAGGACATGTTGTCCGAGCTCGGGTTTCATTTGACCGTGCCGACGCCGTTTCATTTCTTGAGCAGATTTTTCAAGGCTGCCGGAGCGGACAAGCAAATGCAATTACTGTCCAACTTTTTGGTAGAGTGCGCGTTGGTGGATTACGGAGCTTTGAAGTTTTCCAACTCTATGTTAGCCGCGAGTTGCGTGTACGTGGCGATGAGGTGCTTGAACAAAGGGAGATGGGACGCGAACATGAAGATCCACACGAGGTACGCCGAGAGCGATATTTTGGAGTGCGCTGACGCGGTGTCGAGATTACAAAGAGCGGCGCCGACGGCGAATTTGAGCGCGGTGTACAAGAAGTATTCCAACGATAAGTTTATGGCGGTGGCGAAGATTGCCCCGGCGGATGGGTTAGGCGATGACATGAACTCTTAAAAATTGTTCGTAAAATACGACAAAGTAAGTTTATGGATAAGTTGAGAAACTTACGACGACGCAGAGTCAAATTAATGAGGAGGGGTCGAAGGGAGAGCGCGCGGAGGAGAGTCCGCGCTTTACATTTACTATATAATCACATCAAATATTTTAAAAGAGAGAGAGAGAGAGAGATAAAGACTGATACGAGGAGAGAGTCAGAGAGAGAGAGAACACGCGTTTCTCGCGGCGGCGAAAGCTTCAAAAGCGGGTGCTGTTCTCTGACGACTCGCTACTTCTCTGTTGCCTTTTTTGTAATAGTAGAGAAAAGAGAGAGAAAGAAAAAGATAATAACACACACACACACGCACTAAAACGACTACTCTTCTTCTTCTTCTTCTTTAACTTTAACTTCTTCTTCTCTGTCTTCTTCTTCTTTGTCTTCTTAAACGCGCTTCGGTCCGCAGATTTTATAAACCCTAAACACAAAAAACCCTAAACTAAAGACAAGAGGGGACGCGGCTTTTCCAAGGAAGAACATCTGCATTTGCAAGACGCGCGCGCAGTACACAAACGAACACCTCATCGTCGTCTCAAGGAGGCATCCAAAGTGAGTGATGACGACGACGACGAGGGGTACGACGACGACGGGTGATGTGCCCGATGATCCGCAACGACAACCATTATTAGTAACATCACAGAAGAAAAAGAAAGATGAAGATTCCATCTCTTTCGCGTGTGCGTTACGTGATGGACGAAAAGTGCGAGAGAAACGACGCTTCTTCATCATTTTGTTTGCAACCATCATCATGGCGTCGTGTTTCGTCGGAGCGATTTCAAAAAAGTCGAAACTTTCGTCCTTCCCTTCTCTCGGCGCGAGTCCGTTAACGATGAGAAACCTCCACGAAATATTCAAAGAGTCCAACGCAAATTCGGGAGATCCGGTCATTTCTGCCTTGAAACGAGACAACCTGTTCAACGTGCAAACGTTCCCGGAACGAGCGTCAGAATACCAAGGGGATTTACACGACCAAATTGGCGCAGACGCGAGTTGGTTTCACAAACCAATAAAAGGGATAAACGAGGAAAACGAAGGGAAGTTTAAGATGTGTTTGATGGGCGGGATCGAATCGTGGGACGTCGTGTACGTGGACAACGCGCAGACGCTGACGGAACCCGGGTTGTGCTTCGGGGAGATTGTGGATGCGGATACGGCGAGTAAACCTGGAGGGTTTGCAGATTGCGACGTGAGAGTGTTTAATCAAGGCGCGTTTTTGTGGGGGAATAGGTACATCGATCCGAAGACGAAAGGAGACGAAATCAAAGTGTTCAAACCGCCGCCGAAGGCGAACCCGAACCAGGTGGATTTTTATTACGCGCACGAAGCGGCGAACCATTTCGGGAAAGAGTTGGCCGATCCGAGATCGATCGCGAATATGGATTACATGGCGACGTTTGCGATGAAAGAGAACGCGGTGTGGTACGGGTTTGGGCCGTCCGTGGAACAGTTGATTGGTAACTTTCAATCGTTTCAGATTCCGAGGGAGGAGCGAGTGCCGTCGGTGGCGTATTTAGGATTGGATTGTATGCCGAGCCGAGCGGGCGTTTTGAACGAGATCAGTAAAGTGTTTCCAGTGTCTAGCATTGGGGGATGTGCGAACAACTTTGAGAAACCGGACGGGGATCCCGGACGAGGCGGGTCGCCCAAGGCGCAAAACGCGTACTTGGCGCCGTTTATGTTTTACTTCTCCGTGGAAAACGGCATTCAATGTCCGGATTACATCACCGAGAAAATGTGGGGAGCGTTAGCGCGAGGGTCCATTCCGGTCTATTTTGGTTGGGATGGCATCGAAGAGTACATTCCGAGCAAAGATGCAATCATCGATTTGAGAGACTACCCGACGCCGGAAAGTTTGGTGGAGAAGTTGCGCCTCGTCGCGACGAACGACGACGCGTACAACCAAATGCACGCGTGGCGATACCAAGATCCAAACTCGTGGCCGTTAGCGTTCAGAAATTTGGTTCGCGAAGTTTCCGAGGATATGAAAGGCTCGTTGTGTAATGTCTTGAAAGCTGGGCCTTCGCCGAACCATCCGCGAGCGAAAGTGCAAGGGTACTGCGCGGACGGGTCGCACTCGGTCGAGGAATTTCACGACGGAACTGGCATGGAAACCGCGGTTTTGTTTGGGAAGAAAGTTGGTTCGTTCCAATACTCGTTGACCACGACACCGGGTCACGCAGATGAAATTCATATTGGCGAGTGGCAACGGTTTATGGAGAAGACGTGCGACGAGTTGAGCGGGAAATGTTACCGGTTGAAAGGCGACGAGGCGTTTCATTTCGTCGAACCCGAACAACAACAACAACAACAACAACAACAACAACAAATAGAACAACAACAACAACAACAACAAATAGAACAAACGGAACACGCAGAAGTACAACCCGAACAACAACAACAACAACAACAAGGCTTCCAAGGCGACCGCGTCGACGAAGTCATCTCGGTCGAGCCAGTCTTGGCGATGGAGGAAGATTGCGTCCCGGGCGTGCCGACGCCAGGTGTGGACAACTGCCACTCCAAAGAAGAGCAAGTCGGCAACCCAGTCGCGGAAGAAGTACATCCCGCCTTTGCGAACACGAGACCAAACTGCAATCCGGCGAAGCCGTGCATCGCGGGCGTTCCTGTAGCTGGCATTGGATGCTGCACGGAGGAAGAGCGAGCGATTCACGTGCGACTCGATGCGCATGTAGAACACAGACCGGTGGAAGTGCTCGCCGTACCTGTCGCGATGCATCAAGAACAACAACAAGAAGCTGTTGTTGTTCCGCAGCCGGGATTAGAGGTGCAGAGAGAACAGCAACCGGCGGCTGAAGAAGAAGTTCCAAAACCAAAAGTGCTCGCCGTGCCTCTCGATTGTAATCCAGATCCTGCGTGCCAACCGTTGAAGGAAATAACGCCGGGCGTTATGGATTGTTGCGCGAAAACGGTTTCGCTCGATCGCTTGTTAGCGCAAGATACGGTCGTTGCCGCTGAAGGTATCGTTGAACAGCAGCAACAGCAACCTGAAGCGGCAGTAGTCACACCAGAGATTCTTTCGCCCGAAGTCAAGGAACTCCGAGAGGAACTCCAAGAGGCAAAGGAAGAGCAAGTACAAGAAATCGAGAAGGAGTTGGAGGAGGCGAAAGAGGAGTTGAAGGAACAAGAAGAGAGTGATGGGAATAGTAATAGTGGAGATATCATTAGCGACGTGGGAGAAGATACGCCATCGTTAGCTACGGCGCCGGTCATCGAAGGAGAACAAGAAGCTCCGAAAGTTGTTGAACTACCTTCGGAAGCGGATGCCAAGTTTGAAGCGAGAGTTTTTGAATGGGGTCCCGGTCACGAAGTGGTTCCGAACGACGCTTGAGAATTATTACTACATTTAGGACGCTGTTCAGACTATTTATTCGTGTATTGCATATATTTATATTTAGCTTCGTTATTGATTTACATGCGCGCATCTACCGTACTATCTTTAATTCTTTCATCTAACGGGACGGTCGGCCGACCGTGATCTCTCTTCTAAGTTGGCTCAAATCTATTTTACCGCCGCTATTTCGAGGAAACTCATTCTCCA
>ERZ651776.1955-NODE-1955-length-23567-cov-5.168284_pt1 | contig 23567 bp, 25 predicted proteins | sample MGYA00514761_ERZ651776 | MGnify/ENA metagenome assembly ERZ651776 | reverse complement strand
ACATCACCTTCTCTTCACACGGCGATCATTGTTCCTTCCTCTCGATTTCTCCTCTCCACGGCCTCTTTACGACCTCGCCCCATCGCCTCCAGCAGTAAGCGCAGCAGTAGCAAAAGCAACGGAACCGATTACTCCAGAAATCCCGGAAAAGGGTCGGAAACAATCACTTCCAAAGCACACTCTTTTCACAATCATTCTTTCCTCTTTCCTCAGCTGAACGATCTCAAAATCAAATAAGTACATATTCGATAAGAATGGTTTTCAAAAAAGTCATCATTTGTCATTAAATTTAGGCTTCGTGTATACTCTCTTTCTTGTAGTACGTAAAAATGCGTGCATGTAATCAAAATTGTTCTGGTTGGATATTGTTTTCACTTGGATGAAATTGGAGAATGGGGCGACCTAAGATTTACGATATTAGCCACCCCGAAATCGTGCTGGGAACAGTTACACGGATAGCAAGAGCGCTGGAAGGCGTTCGGAATTCGGCATCGACAGCCTCAGGATGGAAGTCTCGAATGGTGAGATTCTCGAGAGTTGCAAGCCCGCAACCTCTTAGAAGACACTCAAGGGAATGTGCAAATTTTTGGAGTGATAACGAGCTGGTCGCGAGAAACCCTGGCAGAACGATCACTAACTCCTTCTCTTCTGATTTCTCCGAGGCAGAAGATTTCATAAAAGTATCGAGTGATTCCGTGAGAAACGCTACGACATTAGCAAAAAAATGTTTGTCGCCAGCTCCCTCGTAGACGACAAACTTTGCGATGAATTGAGTCGAATGCAGTTAGTTCGAGTGAAATAGGTGGCTATGGAGCAGGTGAATTCCTTCCTAACTTACATTCCTTTCCACCCCCCAATCACCTTCAGAAGCAAACCATCCTTCAACTCGCTGAGCCGGTGACTTCAGCGCGTCAAAGGCTTGATCGGTTGCGCTTTGTATTGTTTTTGTTTTTGGTGGAGGATCGTTGGTGGGGTGCTTAGCCGCCGTCTTGCTGAAACTACTCTCCAGTCGCCCGAGTATATTTCCTTGCGTCTCAGTCTCAGCCTCTCCCCCTTTTCCGCCGGCTTCAATCCTCGACTCCAAGTCGGATCGAATGCTCTCAAGCGAGTCAATCGCACTATCTGTCGGTTCAACGGCGGGCAAAGGGCTAGAGCGCACCTCAATGATAAAGGTAGGATATGGTGAACGCCTGGCAAAGTCTTTCTTCTCCTTGTATTCGCGTAATTTTGGGTCGTTGTTTTCATCACCCCCTGCCCCTTTCGACTCCCTGGTGCTATCTTGGAAATGAGGGTGAAGGGGAGCGATGTTCACTGTTGTACAGAAGCGCTCCTCATCAACAGAACGGCGATTGTGCTTCAGCTCCTTCCGGATCGTTTCGTCCAATGACGAAGATATTCTGGTAGTTTTGGGAAAATGATGCCACTCTCGAAGCATGTTCTTTGTTGTTTCAGAGATGGAATGAAATGTTTCGTAATAGACGCTGTATTCCTTGCAGTTCGGGACGACGAGCAGCTGTGTACGCCTAAAACCCTTGGATTTGAGAATTGCTTCGCTCTTGCCCTCTTCCACATTTTTAAAAGACTCTCCAAGATCGTAAGATGCATCAAGGAGGCGAAATGTATCAGCAAGGACAAGAAGGGGGGACTTGTGCGACGAGGCAGAGTACTGTGGGGGTGGGTGTGCAGTAAGTGTTTGTTAGTGGAAAGTCCATGTTGGTTAAAAATCGTCGACATAGGGACCCTAGCCTAAATTCGAAAAATATGACTCACCGTAATTGTTTTCCTTAAGTGTGAATGTGGAGTTCTCTTCGTAGCCTTGTTGATCCATTTTTCAGTTTCAGCAAGAACGATCCAGCTTTGGCTATCGTCGTCAACGTAGAATAGTCGAGTTCTGTCACCGCGGATTAGGGGGGAAGAACCAGAATTCTGGTAACAATGACGACCAGATTTTGTTGTTTTGAGGGAAATTTCGGTGCAGAAACCGTCCAACTCCGCCATTAACAGTAGGAGGAGTGCGGTCGCATATGAGAGTGCTTTCATGTTTGGTTGCTTTAAAAAATAAACACTTTCTCTTGTTTTTCAATTCTAAAAAAAATTTCGAGTTTTTTCAGGAGGGATTTTAAAATTGTGTACAACCTCCGAAGCTACCATCCCTTTTACCTTGAGCGTCCTGACGATGTTGCGTTTAATGCGATCGCCGCCGTGTGGCCTCTGTAAGACCTCCTCCGGACACCGTCTTTGTAGTTCCCTCCGCCCACCACCACAGCCGACCATATTTTTTTCGGATCGTGTACGAATACGACGAGTTGCTCGTGGTGTTTATGGTCGTACACTTCTGTCCGAATTCGGTCCGACTCGATATACACAACTACTACACCGCTCTCTATCGACCGTCGCTGAGCCCCTTGAAAATGAAAATGAAGATGATCTGCTGGGCAAAGAGCCTCCCGCCGCATCATCACCGAGTAATATGTATGCGCGCGTCACACCGATCGAACATGTACTTCTTCGCCCTGGTATGTACGTTGGCAGCACCTCCCCCCAAAGACTGCTCGCTGCCAATAACTTCTACTACGACAAGGATTCAAAGAAAATGTTGAATTGCACTCCTAATGGTGGAAACGCGGTAACTCCTGCGCTAATCAAAGTTTTTGACGAAATCCTGGTGAATGCCTGTGACAATCACCGGCGTGACGGATCCACAAAGCGAATTGACGTCACTGTCGACCCCGATACTGGCGCGGTGACAATCTACAATGATGGCAAGGGAATTCCTGTCATGAAGCATGATGTAGAAGGGGTTTGGATCCCTGAACTTCTCTTTGGCTACCTGCTGACGGGGAGCAATTTTGATGACAGTGAATCCAATTCTTCATCAAAAACACAACAGAAATATTCGAACACGCTAACAGGGGGTCGGCACGGGTATGGTGCCAAACTATCAAACATTTTCAGTAGCGAGTTTACTGTGACGACTTGCGATACAAAACGGAAACTGCAGTACGAGCAGACATGGGATGATAACATGTCGACAATGCGACCAGCTGTCATTACAAAGGTCGAAAAGAATGCCAGCGATTTCACCCAGATCAGCTTCAGGCCTGATCTCATCAAGCTCACTGGGACGCCCCATTTTTCCTCTGATGACTACCATCAAATGTGCAAACGTGTAGTCGACGTTAAGGGGGTGAATTCTAATCTTACTGTCACCCTGAATGGCGAACCGATAGAAATTGACTCATTCAAAGACTACTGCGAGCTCTACCGCCCTGATGTCGCCTGCGCCAAGGTCAATAACCGTTGGGAGGTTGGAGTAGCATCTTCTGACGGTAGTGATGGGAGTTGTGTCTCCTTTGTCAATTCGATGGCCACAACTCGAGGAGGGACCCACGTTGACCACATCACCGCCCAGATTGTCAACAAATTTTACGATCACATCAAGAAAAAGCACCCGGATTTGCCTCTCGCCAAGAAGCTTGTCCGCGCCCGGCTGACAATCTTCGTCAACTGTCTAATTGAGTCCCCGAGTTTCGACAGCCAAATGAAAGAGATGCTGACGACGAGCGTAAAGGACTACGGCAGCTCGCCCGTATTGAAGCCTGCTCAGCTCAACAGATTGCTGTCAGAGAATTCAGCAGTTGTCCATCGGATCGTGAAGGATGCCAAAAGCAAGCAGCGCGAGAAAATCTACGAGGTGAGGATGAGCGAAGCGAATACCTTAAAGAAACTGGCCTCAAAGATTCCGTCATGGGGGGTACTATTATCTATTTTCCCCGCTCTAACTTATTTGTCGCTTTTCACCTCGTGATTCCTACGTCTACATCGTTTGCTTCCTTCCTGATATTGTGGTGACAAACGTTCAATACTACAACAACAACAACAACAACAACAACAACAACAACAACAACAACAACAACAAACAGTCTACAAAGAAATCTTCCGGCAAAAACAACCAGCTGATGCGGATGATCCCGAAGCTCGACGACGCCAACAATGCCGGTTCTGGAGACAGCAGCCACTGCACCCTTATTTTGACTGAGGGCGATTCGGCGAAGGCGCTGGCGGTCGCTGGCCTTGAAGTCGTTGGTCGCGACGAATACGGCGTTTTCCCTCTCCGCGGGAAGCTCCTCAATGTACGACAGTTCTCGATATCTCATGTATCAAAGAACGAGGAGATCAAATCGCTAATGTCAATTATGGGACTCGACTTGCGGAAGAGTTATGATGGCGATAGCGATTTCGACCAACTACGTTACAAGAAAATCATGATTATGGCTGATCAGGATATGGACGGCTCCCACATAAAAGGTCTTGTCATCAATTTCTTTCGTTTCTTCTGGCCGGAGTTGCTGAAGCGCGAGGGCTTCATCACGCAGTTCGTCACGCCGCTGCTCAAGGTATCTCGAGGAAAGGAAGTGAAGGAGTTCTTCTCGATCGGTGACTTTGACCAATGGCGAGAGAGTAACGGTGGGAGCAAGGGCTGGAAGATCAAGTACTACAAAGGTCTCGGTACCTCGACCGCGGCCGAGGCGAAACAATACTTCCGCAAGATGAACCGCCATCACAAACAGTTTTTAAGGGGTAGTGAGGCTGATGGCAGCAGCCTTGATATGGTTTTCGAAAGGGATAAAGCGGAAGAACGGCGGTCGTGGATTTTAGACAATTACGACGAGTTTACGAACGTCGACCTGAATGCGAAAAGGGGGGTCAGCTACTCAGACTTTGTCAACAAAGAGTTGATTCACTTTAGTAATGCCGACAACCTTCGTTCCCTTCCCTCGGTAATAGACGGACTCAAACCGTCGCAACGCAAGGTTTTGTTTGGTTGCTTCAAGCGCGGCCTGAAGGATGAGGTTAAGGTGGCACAACTCTCAGGTTATGTAGCTGAGCACTCAGCGTACCACCACGGCGAGATGAGCCTTCAGCAGACCATCATTGGCATGGCCCAAAACTTTATGGGCAGCAATAATATCAACCTTCTCTTCCCCTCTGGCCAGTTCGGGACGCGCTTGGCCGGCGGTAAGGATGCTGCGTCGCCCCGCTACATCTTCACTCGATTGGAGAAAGTCGCGAGGGCGATATATCCAGAAGTGGATGACGGGCTGCTGGACTACGTAGAGGACGATGGAATCGCAGTCGAGCCGCGCATTTACTCGCCGGTGATTCCGATGGTTCTTGTCAACGGAGCTCAGGGCATTGGCACTGGATGGAGCACGTTCATCCCCTCCTACAATCCGCTTGATCTAATCAAGGTAACTCGCTCGAAGCTGGACCCCGACACCAAGCACACCAAACGTAAAAAGACCAAGCTCGTCCCTTTCGTGCGTGGCTTCAAGGGCTCGATCGACATTGATCCGAGGATCGACACCCGATTTGTTACGAGCGGGAAAATCGAGAGTATAGATAGTACCACGGTGGCGATAACTGAGCTGCCGGTAGGGAAATGGAATCACGACTTTCGGTTGAATCTGCTCAGGATGCAGGATCGGGGCCAGATCAAGAGCTTTGATGACCAGAGCACGACCGACAAGATTCTGTTTGTTGTCAAGTTATCGAGGCGGGAGCTACTCAAAATGACAACAGGGACGGGGGGATTATTGAAAGCCTTCGGGTTGACATCCAATCTGAACACAGGCAACATGAACGCTTTCAACAGATCCGGGGAAATCGTTACGTATGATAGTCCAGATGCCATGGTCGACGAATTCTTTGAGCACCGCCTGGAACTATATACCAAGCGGCGCGAGTTCCTGAAGCTCCAGGCGAAACGAGAGAATGAGATTATCAAGAACAGGGTTGATTTTATTTCGCTCGTACAAAATCCTAGCGACGATTTTGACCTCGTGCGCGACGGTGCGTCGAAGAAGTCGATCCTCGTAGAACTTCAGCAGCGGGGATTCAGCAGTATGCAGCAGATAAATCGAATTACTTCCTGTGATGATGAAATTGATTCTGGCAACGACGGCAACAACAGGTCGCCAGAAGGAGATGACGACAACTTCGATTATCTGCTTTCGATGCCTCTGACAAGTTTCAGTAGCGAGAGAATCGAAAAGTTGCTAGCGGAGAAATCCGTCCGCCAAGATGACTTGTCCAGGATTGAAAACACGACAGCCCAAGACTTGTGGAAAGAAGACTTGGACAGACTGGAGGAAATTTTGAGGGGCCGCTAAAAATGAATATAACTTTGCACATAGAAGAAGGTCGTGTTTTAGGTTGCTGAAAGGCGGGCTTCAAAGCTTAAAAATTCAAAGCATTCTTTTCAAACGTACCGTCTAATTCAATAAGTTTATCAAACGACCGACACGAAGGTAATACCAATTGCAACAACAAGTACAGTACAGCAACAATATATGACACAAACAAAACAGTCTCACTAGGCGAGGTTTTGTACCCTCCCTAAACATTCAAATGCTGAAGGATTCCCTGTCCATCAACCAACTCCTGGGCAACGAAACCAGCAGTGGCGAGCATGGCCAGGCGGCCGTGCTGGAGCTCCTTGGTTTGCATCTCGAAGAATTCCTCAGAGTCCTCAGGGGCAAGTCCAAGAGGGTCAAAGTTCAAGTCCCCAGGAGTGTAGTCTTCCCTGAGCTGGAATCCATCCTCGCCTTGAGTGTCCTGAGGGTTCTTCCACCCGACCTGCGCGCGGTAGGTCTCGACGATACCGATGCTCAGAACCAAAATCTCCCAGAAGGGTTGGGGAACTTGGGCAAAGTGGGTGATGGCAGGACCACTGATCTGGGCGTCAAAGAGGAACGAAGAACCCTACTCACACGTGCGTGATTGTTAAAATAAGAGGATTAGCGAAGTTGTTCAGCATTTATTTAGCCCCACGTCTCCATCTCAACGACACTCACCTCAACCTTCTCACCAACCAAAAAACCAATGAAGGCAAGCATGGAGACGCGTCCATGGGCAAGCTCGGCCTCCCTGAAACGCTTCACCTTGTTCTCGTCGGCACCATCCAAGAAGTTGAAAGGGTCGAACTCCTCAACAGGGGGGAGCGAGCCGGGAAGTCCATAGGCAAACTCATCGCTTTTGATAGCTGTGGAAGCCTTGGGGACCACAGGGCTCATAAAGGCGCAGGTGGCTGCAACCGTCGTAGCGAGGATAGTAAGCTTCATTGTCTACGTTTACAGGTGTGAAGAGTTGGGGGTCGGGTTAGCACAAGCAAAAAGGCACCACCTCACTGTCCAACATATGACAATCGGCTTCCAATCTCGCTCCGGATAAAGCGATAAATCACAAGAATGCCGTATAGCCATTTTGGGTGAATGTCGGATGACTAAATCGTTGCGAAAATTTCAGAATGAGGGACAGCACCCCGTAAGTGGCAAAATTGTGTGCTGACACGTGTGTCACCATTCGTCTATTCTCTGAAAAAATCGCAATATTTTTATCGTCGCGTGTGAAAAATGTATAGGGGTTAGGACTGACCTGGGGTTTAAATGAGTTTAATACGTATTTGATTTGATTACAAAAGTATTTTGCCGAGTCGTGATCGGGGCGTCGCCACCTTTTCCTCCAAAAATTTTGGAAAAAAGAAAACAAGGGAAAAAAAATCGGAGCTCTAAACAGCTGAATAATTTCGCTTGGGCCTTTTTTGGCGGCTTCCGTACCCTGCAACCACCCTCCCCTCGAGGAAATTTTCCAGAATGAATCCTGGATCGTTTTTCGGGCTGATTTTGTTTTTGCTTTTTTCGCCCTCTACATCATTCGTGAACACCTCTCCTCAACCATTTCGCACACCGGGCACACTTCGACAGGGACAATATGCACTCCTATGGCATCTCCTCCCGCGGCGAATGTCAATTACGTCAATTTTCTCAGTGCCTCCTCCACGCCGCAATTCCATCACCACAATTCAGGGGCTGGATGATGCTTTCTCGTCCATTGTTGCATCTCATGAGGAGACTGCCAAGCAGCTTTCAACTAGTCAAATCCGCAATATAATGAAAACGATAGATGTACGCGGTTCCACCTCTGCCTCTCCTTCCAACCTTCGTAAGCATGGCGTGAAAGATCTGATTTATCATCGTAAAAATTGCAACAAAAAGGATGATGGCCACAAGTTGACTCTCGCAATTGAGGGGGGGGGGATGCGAGGTTGTGTAAGTGCAGGCATGGTAACTGCGATTCACCACCTCGGCCTAGAGAACTCTTTCGACAATGTTTACGGGAGCTCGGCAGGTAGTTTAATCGGTGCATATTTCATCACTCGTCAATTGCCATTGGAAGGGCCAGAGGTTTACTATGACAAGCTCACTAATCCTGTGGCTGGCAAAAGCTTCATCGACACCAACCGCATCCTCCGTGCTGTTGGGATTGGCCTTCTCAATCCTATGCTCGTAAAAGACGTTCTCTTTAGGAAGGTTAGTCTGCTGCTGCTGTCAAAAGTCAAAAGTCAGTCGTCACAGGGCGCTTTGCTTGATTTGATCTCACTTTGGCCTTTATTCTCTCTTTATTTTTTTTCTCGCAATGTTCTATTCTGTGAACTCACAAATACTTTCGCAGCTTGGTAAACCAGTGCTCGACCTTGGCTACCTTCTGACTCGTGTGGCAATGAACGAACAGCCATTGGATTTTTCGAAATTTAAAGAGCGACAGCAAGACCAGCCGCTGCACATCGTAGCCTCCGCCTTGGAGAAAAATGAAGCAATTACTTTTTGTAACGATAAGAAGGACTTCTCCACCATGCAAGAACTTACCGACTGCATGTGGGCATCGATGCTGTTGCCGGGTATTGCGGGGCCTATCAAAGAAATCCACGGTGAGCCCTGCATCGATGCCTTGCTGTTTGAACCTCTCCCCTACGTTTCTGCAATAAAAGATGGGAATTCACACGTTCTTATCCTAAGGACCAGGGCAGATGGAAAGGATGTGAGCGGTGTCCCCAGCTACATTTCGTCAATGATTGCAAAACGGTTCTTCGTCCGCAAGCATAAATTCAAGAAGATCTACTCCCGCATGAAACACCAGCTCCACAAGCGTGAATACGCGCGTGCCTGTATCGAAACCAACACCCTAAATGATGAACGCAGAGAATTTTACGACATGGAAGGCGGTCCTCAAGTCATGACCATAGCAATGCGAGAGGGGCAAAAGGATGTAGACCGTCTAGAACGTGATAGGTGAGTGAGTGAGTAGTACGTCTGCCAGCCCTGTGCAGGACCAAACATTGCATTACATTGCTTGCATAACACACACTAACAGTATCCAACAAAATGTCAAACACACACACGCGCGTAGGAAAGAGATTTTTGAAGGAGTTCGAAGAGGTTTTGAAGCTGCATTTGATGCGCTAAAGGAAGATGGCGATGAGAGGAATGGGCAGGATGAGGCCAAGATTGTTTTCCCCGACGCTATCCTCGATTATGACCCAAAGAAATTCAAGGGATGGGCCGATTATAATGCCAAAAAGTGAAGGATTGTAGAAGAAGCCTAAAATTAAGGTAGATTCGTTATGTGTGTGTAACAGGTGACTTCGCCACGTTCTTTCCACTAATATTGCCGATACTTCCGTATGTGACGTTGTGACGTTGCGTTATTTGTTTTGTAATAATATATCGTTACTAATTTTAAAATTTCATACCTCGCTGTTTGCTTATAAATGCGCAAGGGGCCGTACCGTTCTGTTTCGATAAGATTTTCTTTTGCCTCAGATAAAACACATACTTACATTACATCATCCCGAAAACGGGTCCGCCTCGGCACATTGCCGTGTATTCTTCAGCAGTCATCCTTCCCTTCTCCTTAAATATTATATTCATTTCATTTGTCAGTCTTGCAATTTCATCTTCTAATTGTTCCTCCTCCTCCTCCTCCTCCTCCTCCTCGCTCGAGCTAATAGACTCCATTTGCCTATTCATATCCTCAACGAAGCTCCTGTCCTCCTCCCTCCATCCCTCCATTTCCAACCCCTTCCCCTCGATTCCCTTTGGCAGGTTGATGACGCTGCTTGTCAATGCCTTGTCTTCCGGGAACCAACCTACGAACCCAATGTAAGCAACCTCCCCCTCCCCCCCACTCCCCTTGTGTATCGCTACCGGGGTGGAGTCGTCGTCCGTCGATGCCAATACCCTCTCCGGTTTCGGCGCCAGGATGTAATTGCCCTTGCAGTAGGAATACTGCGAACCGACGTGGATCGAATCAGAAGGGAGGGACAGGGAGGCACCGAGGTGCGTGTAGGCCCAATGCGCTCTGGTGTAGGAGTGGAATTTCCATGAGGTCCCGAACATGAGGTTTGCTCGGTGTTGGGGAAACTTAAAAATCCCCATCCATGCAATGATGACGACGCGACCACCCCTCTTGTAGTACTCCGAAAGCCACGACCCCTCCGACACGTTCGCATACGAATCGCCAACGACGACTGTCTTGTATTGGGCGCAAATCATATCGAAATTGCCATAACCATCGACTTCGCTCCCGTCCTCCATTATGTCAGAGTTGGCAACCAAGGAGTTTGCAAAATCAGAAGCGTTGAAGACGTCAATGAACAAGACGCGATCGCCAGTAACGCGACTCGGTTTCTTGCATTTGGCCTTATGAAGTTTCCAATCACCCCTCTGACACTCCCGATTACAATACACTGCCAGTCCACACCGCCCGCATTTCTGCAGCTTGGTGGGCAGGGTCTCCTCACCGCGACCGCAGTACCAACACAAGTGGGACTGGGTTGCAGATGCGAGAGAAAGACTGGCGATGTTTGGGGTGGCAGATTTGCTCATTGCAGGGACAGGGGGTTCCGGAAGGTAAAGGAACAAAAAAAACATGTGAAAAAAACTTACTTTTACAAACAAAAATTACTTGATTCGTGGTTAAATTCGGTCATTTTCCCTTTGCGAAGGTATTCTTTGCCCGTCGAGCGCGGACTAAATCAAAGTATCATCTTTCAATCAGACAAAATGGACCCAACCGATTATCGACATCAGGCTAGCAAAAATGAAAGCCATGGCAGTGCTCCAACGAAGAACCTCATGAGGAACCAACAACAAAACTTTGGAATGAATCCCAACCAACGGGGCCTGCCGACCCTGAAGTGGGATAATGCTGTCTCTCGTGAGATTTTCAAATTCTCCCGCGGTACTATGATGGGGGCCGGTGACAATGACACATTGGATTCACTCAATGCAAATTATCGAGTAACCATAAGCCCTCTCCGCAATAACGAGAACAAGAATGGTTTAGTGTCGATAGTTTCTGCAGATACCCACATTCAGCTAAACGACGATGGCTTCAACCGCCCGCCCACTGAAGGTGGGAGCTTGAGTTACAGTAGCAGTGAGGACAAAAAAATGGACCCTCGCGCCCTTCTTGCGAGCAAGAAGAAAGTCTCTGGAGACAGAAAAGCTCAGCTGATGGACACCATGAATGAAATTCGAGACAACACAACTGAACTGTGGCTTAAGAAGAGAAAAGTTTTTCCGGAATTTCGCTGGACTGTAAAGCAGAAACGAGCGCTTCGGAAGTGGTTTGATCAGCTGGACAATGATAATAGCGGTGAGGTGGATGTCCAAGAGCTAGCGGATCCCCTCCTTTCAACCGGCATTGCAAAGACAATGATTGAGGTTGTCGATTTGATCCGAGAGGTGGATAGAGATGACACGGGCGAAATCGGTTTTGAAGAATTTTTACAGATAATGAAGCCAACGGAGGCAAATAAAAGTAAGAAAAAACGAGATGCTGAGAAAAGGTCTAGGAAGAAAATGGGGGTGATGAGGCCAAAATCGCAAATGCCCCCGCCTCAACCAATACAGCAGCAAGAACAGCAGCAAGAACAGCAGCAGCAAAACAATCGACACGAAAATCCAATAAAGAAACTCGAAAAAATTCAGAAGAACAATGGTGACATTGATCTCAAAGTTGTAGTAGCTATGCAGCGTAGGAAGTTTCTCCTTGATGCCATAGTAGGGGAAATGAGCAGGCGGGAAGAAGCGCTGAACGATCTTGGGGAGTTGCATGCCGAGAAGCGTCATATGAAGGGAAAGGCAAAGTTTCGACTGCTTCACGACATCAGAACTAAACAGAAGGAGATTGACAAATCCTTCGTCGCCAAGCAAGCTTTCATCAAAAGCATGAAGACGATGGTGGATCGGAACAAAGATATTGTCAAAGGGAAGCAGAAAGCTTTAATTGACACATACGATATTGAACGCAAGAATGCGAACGGGACTAGCTTATCGCTGACGGAAGCAATTGACGATTATAGCAAGAAATTTGACCTTGCCGCCTTGAAGACTAACCAGGCAAACAGAATAAAACTCAAGAAGCTTGAAAAGGGGGGGGGTGGCAATGGTGGTGAAGGTGTTGCTGATCATGGTGCCAAAAGAAACAGAAAGAATGACGCAGCATTCAAATTGCCTGTGGTTGTTGGCAGCGACGGTCGAGCGATGATTAGGGGAATAGTATCGAGAGGGGCGGCCAGGAACTTTGTGGAGGAGGGAAGTAACTGGTATAGAGAAAGCACTTTGAAGGTATCTGGCGAGGCAACGATCGAAAACAAACGCCGGACAGATATGCTCAGGAAAAGACACAAGCGGATGACTCAGATTGAGAAAGGTGAAAAAAATGGGGGTTTAAGGCAGAGAGGTCGAAAACGCGGAGGGGTGTTGAAGAATTACTAATGGAAGTAGCCAAGCAATTTTTGCCAAATGTTCGCCCATCCATTCCTCCTATTCATTACTATATATTCAGTTTTTCGTTTCTCTCTCTCTAATCTAGGGAACTACCCACTAAACACTCGCCTGGCCGGTCACTCTCGCTTTTAGTTGGCTGCGACGGGTGAATGCTGCTGGGGGGGGGTAATGCACGTGGCCTTGGTCTCTTCCGCCTCCTTCTCCTCCTTGACCAAAGCATCACTGATCTTTTGCTTCTTACTCAGGCTGCTAAGCATTTCGAACAGTACCCTTCCGCCTGCACCAGCCATGGGACTCACAGGAACCTCACTGACTGTTTGAAGGCGGACCCTGTGAAGAGCCTCGTGCTCGAAGCCGAAGGGGGACTGACTTCGGCTGTTGCTGGCAGAGTTGTTGGCGGAGTTGTCCACAGAGTTTACAGGAGAGTTCTTCACGGCAATGAGAAGTTCCGCGACACTGCTCGGGCTGTTGGCTTTCGTCCTCCGCTTTTTCAGCGGCCTTACTGACGCTGATGCTGATGCTGATGCTGATGACATCGTGTAGGGCAGCGTAAGGCTGGTTGGGGTGGTGAAGTCCATGTGATCAGCAGAGAGGGAAATGGGGGAATTTTCTTCCGCGGCGCGCCTCTTGTAGGGACCCTTCGTAGGTGTCATGCCGTCACTAGCAGCCATGTCCTCAATGTAGATGGGGGGGGGCACAAACCCGCCAGCGGTCATAGTTTCGGCAATGTGGGTTGACAGGAGGTTGATGGGCTCATTCTTGCTCTTGGCGTTGGCAGCCACCGAAGGCTTAATAGCAAGCGAACCATCCGGTAGGTTTGTTAACCTGCGCTTCGCGGAATTGTAATGGTTCTTGATGCTATTGTCGGTTCTCCCCTCAATGTGCTTGCTGATCTCAGCCCAGCGGTTGCCAAACTGGCGATGCAGCCTCATAAGTAGCTGCTCCTCCTCCTCAGTCCAAGGGCACTTTTTGATCGATGGATCCAACTGGTTGTGGTATCGCTCGCGGCATTGTTTGCCGCTTCGGCCGCCCAACTTGCTGGCAACCAAGCCCCAAGACTTAATTCCATGCACGGCCACCAAGGCAAGCATGGTCTGATCTTCTTCTGGGGACCATTTCTTGACCACGCGGGTCTTTCGCTGTTTCTTCGATTGGAAGAGGGGGGCACTCAGCATTGCGCTATTTTGTGGAGATTCCATAAACGTGGGTGTGATGTTTCTGGACAGTTTAAGCTGGTGGTGGGAGTTGACGGAAACGGTGTGATTGGAAGGGGGATATAGGTGAGGGAAGACGAGGTATAGGTTAGTAAACAGGAGATATTGTGCAAAATTGAGTAGGCCAGAGGAAATTTTAAAGATTCGATTCACTTGTTAAGTAGGTATTGACGAAACAAAAAGTTGTTGGCGAACTGGTCGTCCCCGGGCAAAAGGACGATTTTCTCCAGAATAAAGAAGTAAACCACAAAATAATGCAACGAGACGTATTTCAGATGCAGTGGGAGATGGTCATTGGTGGTCTTTTCCTTACCTTCCTCGAATATGGTTCAATCTTGAATTATTCAAAGCAGCAGAACATGTCACTGGTGGGCAGGGCAGTTCACAATTTTTCTGCAATTTTTCCAGTGAAAAAAGAGAAAAACCAGAAAAACACTGGAATCGGAGGTTTTTCCATTCTCTGCATTTTTTTGTCTTGTGGTTCGAAGCTTCGATTCAGGAGTCTACCGGCCTTTTTTTTTAATTATCTTCGCCAACTATTTTGGTACCTAATCGGGGCAAACAACATTCATTAATAATGAGAGAGCAAAAAAAAACATGTGATTTCCGCCACAAACTCAATCGGTACAGCTTATTATTGACACTAGTTTCAATTCCATTGCCTTATCATCCGTAGGCAAGCAAGACACAGGACAACTCGACTAATAATTCTGCGAATACTTGTATGAGCCCTGGTGATTGTTGTAGCCGTACTTGGTAGACCCATCACTCTTCTGCTTGCTCTTGCCGATGTACCCATAACCAGGCATACCAGCATTCTTGAATCCCTGGATGCCAAACTGTTGGCCACCCATTTTGTTGTTACTATGCTTGGAATAACCTCCAGCTCCTCCCATGTGCCCATGCCGATTCTTGTCGGAATATTTGCTCTTGTTTTTCTTCAGCCGTCTCTGCAGTGCCTTGTGTTCGAGTTGCTTGTACTGCTGGTTACTCTTGGAGGATTTCTGTAGGATGTTGGAGGGGCCCCCCCCAACACCGCCAATAGGAGGGAGACTGGATTGTCCATAGTTGTTGTTGCTGCTCCGCGTGGAGAGGCAAAGGTAGTAAGTAACACGACATAAATTGAGTGTGAACGGGAAATTTCGACGAGTGGGTTGGGGTGGGGTGGTTAGTAATTTTGCCTCAACTGGACTTGTTGTTGTGACCATTTCGCTTAACTGAGACTAATCATCTGGCTCGCTTGCTCACTGGCTCGCTTGCTCACTGGCTCGCTCGCTTGCTTACCTGTGGTTGTGACCGTGGCTGTGACCGTGGCTGTGACCGTGGCTGTGACCGTGACCGTGACCATGGCCATGCCCATGGCCATGCCCATGGCTGTTCATGTCGACGTTGTTGCTAGGTTTGTTCAGGGTTCGCGATATTGAGTGTGTGTTTTTCTTACTTTGCTTCGTTGTGAAGTTAGCATTTCCAACGCTCGCGCTGTTGTTACCCATTGAAGGAAACTCCTTCTTGTTACTGTTGCTGTTGTGGTTGCTGCTGCCATGCCCTCCGTCGTCCTTACTCTTGCTCTCCTCGTTGCTGTGGCTATTGCTGGTTTGTGATGCGTTTTTGTTGCTCCTCCTGGCCTCAGCGTCACGCATATCTCGAAAGTAGGGGTGTCGCATTGCCTCTCTGGCGGTTATTCTCTCATTGTAGTCGTATCGGAGGGTCTTCGTTAGGAGGTCAGTGCATTCTGATGAGGCGTGGGGAATAAGTTGGGCGATTCCAATTCCGGTCTGTTTTGGAAAGTCAAAATTTACATGGGCAGCTCCCTTCTGTTTGAACTTGGCCAGCACGTTCGGCTCCGGTGTTCCCAGAACCTGAGCCGTGAGTTGGGTGATTGTTGAGGTTGAGGTGGGAGGGTGTTAGCAAGCATTTGAACCGTTTCATCACAGAAACCTGTTGCGTTCATCTTTCTGTGCCGAAGACTTCCTGTTTCTTCTTGGCCTCACCTTGTGGATTCGGTTAATCTGGTCGACCTCGTTGGCGCCAGGAAAGAGGGGATAAAGAGAAGTAATCTCAAAAAAAACGCAGCCAGCCCCCCAAAGATCCATCTCAGGGCCGTAGTACCCATCCGTTAATAAACACTCGGGCGCTCGGTACCATCTTGTCGAGATATATTCAGTGTAGGGTTGCTTGCTATATATCCCTCGACAGCTCCCAAAATCTGCCAGCTTTAGGCCCCGCCCCAAATCACTGGTGCTCTCAATCAAAATGTTCTCCGGCTTTATATCTCGGTGAAAAATGCCCTTCCGATGCATGTGATCGAGGGCTTTCAACAGCTGATACATGTAACTCTTTACAAGCTGAGCGTTGAGATAGTGACGTCGGCCACGAATCAGTTCGTACAAATTCGCATCCATCAACTCAAAGACCAAAGCAAGCCGCCCCGTAGGTTGGTCATACAAAACTTCCTCCAAAGTAATAATATGGTTGTGAGGGGACAGCCGACGGAGGGCCTGTATTTCACGGAGATTGTTGACCTGATCAATGGAGTCAAAATGGTTCTTCATGCACTTAATGGCATGATACTTCCCATCCTTTACGTTTTGTGCCTTGAGTACCTCTGAGAAGGTACCCTCCCCTTTCTTGGCCACTAAGCGGTACTTCCTCATGGGCTAGAGGAGGTTGTATTTTCTGTTCAGCAGAAGAAAGTAATTCAGTTGGGAGAAGGAATTAGGGGATGTATCAGTCAAATTTCCGCTAGACACGCCTTTTTCTACTCTTAGGGAGGTATTTATGAAGCTTATAATGTCTCTAGGTGATTTGTAAGGTTAATTCAATTATTAAAATTGCAAAAAACTGGAAGAAAACGGCCAAGAAGAAAGAAGAGCAACTTTTCGGGCAACTTTCTTTCTGAACGAAAAAGAAGTCATTGAAATCATCAAACGGGAAGGGAGCAAAATATATGGCCTTTTATATTCGGTTCATGTAGATAAGTCCTCAAAGAAAACATTCGCGTCATTAAAAAAATTTCAGCCCCTATTTCTCCTTTCTTTCTCCTTCTTAGCGGTCGGCCCATGACCAGCCATGACTCTCCGTCTTGGTGAAGTAATCACATGGATGCAGGACGCCCCGTTGGCAGTGTGGTGCTGCGCATTGGCCTTTGAGGTAGCTTTCGCTGCGTTCGTAATTGCCGGATCGGGCGATAATAGTGAAGAAGAGTCGTTGACATCTGCAAATCATCAGGATCATTCTTATGTTGAGGGGTTGGGGAAAGGAAATGGAAATGGTGTAGTCAAGAATGGTGGTATCATTGGACACAGCGATGACAGTCATGGAGATGTCTGGAAGCAGGCCAGCAAAGCAGAAAACATCCCACTCAATACCCTCCTGAAGATGCGAATTCATTATCGGACCAACTATGGATCTTTACAACTAGATAAAGCGGACGTGTATTTCATTCCTCCCGGCAAGAATGAGGAAGTTGAGGCATCTGTTCTGTGTAGGTGTTTGAAAGCTGCCATCAATGAAAAGCACACTGATGTGGTGTCAGCCTGTTGGGAAAGGATGGTTACTATCGCAAAGTATCGGAGAGAGTATCGAACCAACGATTTTTACAAGCAGGACATGGCTTCCAAACTATTTAGGCCTGAATCTAATCCAGGTGCTGAGATGTATTTCTGCACAAGCGGTGCAGAGAGAGATAAGAACGGACTTCCCTTCATTCTCGGGCGGCTCTTGCTCTGTAATGACGATTTCATGGACCCCGCTAACCATTTGAGGGCAGGAATGTTTGTCATTGACCGACAGGCTACCTCGCTCCTACATGCAGGCCGCGTGAATGGGAAATTTCCCCGCGCTTCCTACATCTTGGATTTGACTCCCCTCAATTTTGAATTCAACGGAGGGACAGTCAGCGGAACGAACAAACCCAAGGGGAGAGAAAAAGAGGATTTTGACCACTTTAAAAGAGGTCAGGCGATTTTTAAAGAAAGGCAGAGAAGAACCAGCTTGTTCAAAAAGGATCCAGCAGCGAAAGAGGCTTACAAGGCAATTCATCAGGGAGTGGGGACACATCTGGACTATCATTATGAGTCTTTGACAGGTTTGCTGTGCCTTAAGGTAAGTGAATGAACGCCTGGGTTGCATAACATCAAAATTTACGATCGCCCTCTAACACCAATACAAAAAAACGGGATCGGCGGTGCAGGAAGCAATTAGGCTGATCACAACCAACTACCCTGAATTGCTCGAGAAAGTCTATTTTTACAACAGTCCTTTCTGGTTTAAGCCACTGTTTGCTGTCTTCAGCTTGTGGATGCCCAAAGACACTCGCCAAAAGCTTGTGTTCGTCAGGAAAGGAGAAACCGAAAAGATCCAGACCGTAGACGAGAGGAACATCAGCCGTGACTTTGGTGGGAGTGCGGCCACTTTGGGTGGCGATGCATTCATCGAACGCGCCATTCAATTTTATGATGAGGAAATCAAGACGCTGCCGTACCGTGTTGCTGGTCAATAAGAGTTTAGGCGATTAAAAAATGTGAACAATTTTGCTGTGATAGCCGTCCTGGTTGGTTGGTTGGATGGTTGGATGGTTGGATGGGGGGGAAGTCGCAAATTCAACGTCTTCACAAACCGTTACGTTATGTTCTTATTAGTTTTGGCTAGCCTCGCGCTCCTCCCGCTCTCTTTCTTCCTCTGCGGCTTTCTCCTCCTCGGCAAGCCTTCGCTGCTCCCGCCGAGCCGCAACGCCTCCCCCCTCTCCATACCTGGTTCCCTTCATTAAGATGATATTTGCAGTCATATTGTCGCGACTATTCTTCTCCAGGCACTGGTCGATAACCTGAGTCATGGGAATGGAATGTGTTGTGAGGAAATGTGTGAGCGGGAAAAAAGTACGTCACTGGATTGCTTGTCACCCCTCACTGGCAGCGCCCGTCACTAGATGCTGGTACAGGCAAAAATTCGCAGCGTCTGGTTCTTGGCTCTTGCCGCGCCTCTCCCCTCACCTCCTCAGCAATTAGCTTTGGGTCCCTTTCCCCCTCGTCCAAAATTTTCTGCACCATTTCGACACATTCCTCATTGCTGACGACGTCCCAAATTCCGTCGCATGCGATGATGATAAACTCGTCCTTTTCCGCCCGCTAGTAGGTTCATGTGTGTGTGTGTGTGTGTGTGTGAGTATTCTGCGTGATCGCTACGCCTGTTGGCTGTGAGCTACACGCATTCCGCATTTACATTGTCTGCTTACCTCCTTTGTCATGATAACGGGCAAGGCTGTGACTTTTTGCTCCTCAGCAGGCAAATCGTCCCTATCCTTGTATTGGAAGTCCCCAAGAGCTCTGCTGACGGCCAAATCGCCGTCGACCCTCTTCATGGTGACGTAACCACCCGCCTTCTCTATTCTCTCTCTCTCCTCGTTGAGATAAGGCTTGTGGTCTCGTGACAGTTCAACTGCGGTGCCATTCGTGCAGTAGCACGCTCTGCTGTCCCCCGCATTTGCGCAGACAATACTAGTGGGAGTCAACATTACGCAAATGGCGGTGCAGCCGCTCCTATCGCGTTTGTCTCTCATCTCAGGAGTATTCTTCATGTCCTCGTCGATCATGAGGAAGCAGCCCTTCATGGCTTCCCCGAGAAGTTCGTCAGCATTAACAGCACCCTGGTTCTTGTAGTACTGGAGAAATTTATCTTGGGCCCAAAGGCAGCGGACTACGTTGGCTGCGGAGTAAATGGCAGCGAACTGCCCGCCGTGGCCATCGTAGACGCCGAACAGGGAGTGGTCAGGAAGAGATTCAGGAAGGTCGTTTCCACCACCACCTGGCCCATCCGGAGGCTCGCTGGATTCAGAGGGACCTGCCACAGGGGCGGTAAGCTTACCAATCAGAGTGTGAGCGTCCTCCTAGAGAGTGGTGAGAGAGAGAATGGGGAATAGGATTGGGGAATGTGAGTTAAATTTTGTGGTGGGCCAGGGTTGTGCGTGATGGCGATGGCGATGGTGATGGTGATGGTGATGGTGGTGGGCCATCAATCATCAAAAGAGCAAGAATTTTAAGGCCGAAAGAGCGCTGGGGCGCAATATTGCGCTCTTAGGATGAGGGAAACTCGCGGCGACGCACCATATCAACACGCCAGCCTTGCATCTCAGACACGCCAAAAACTAAATCATTGTCAGCGCCACCTTCTGAGTGTTTCTCTGTGACGGGTTTGTCGAGGAGAGTTCCCATTGCGGTGGAGAGGGTGGGAGACTTTAGCGGGGAGGGGGGGGGAGGGCGGAAGTTAGGGCTAGAAGTACCAAAAAAGGGGGTTGTAACGGAGGCTGCTGGGCCAGTGTTGGGTGGCTTTTTTTACTGCGGTATGTAACCAAACTCAAAACAGTCACTGGTTTCAATGCGTTTCCGCAAAACGACTCAAAAGGGGGTAGGAGTTCCAAAAAAAAATGTGTGGAAAAGGTAAAAAAGTGAGAAAAAAAGAAAATTTTTGTCCTGCCAATTTTTGTCAAATTACCACAAAAGACTGTCGAAGCCAACAGCTTCGAAACAAGCCGCCTCAGGGGCGACATGTTTTGCCTTACTTTGGTAGTGATTTTATCGGCATCTGCTTGTCTTGGAGATGGTCTGCGTCTATCATTTGACCCCCCCCGAGGTAATCAGATTGTCGCAAAAGCCGCAGCTCAGGCCATGTCCCAGGCTAAAGCCAGAGTTCTTCCGATATTTTTGACCGCATCACTGACAATCCCCCTTGTGGTAAATGCTGACAGCGCCGACAGCGCTGGTGAATATGTGCGTGAAGTGGGAGAGAAAATTCACCGGGCTTCGTTTGTAAGCCACAGTACAGGGGAAGTATACAGTGCGTTTGAGGATGTGCGAGATATGATCCAGGATGGGAAGGGAATAGGAGGGCAAGTGGATCTGAAGGGAAATATCATGATCAATGAAAAAAACAGGTGTGTTGTGCTTTGTTGTGCTTTGCTGTGCTTTGCTGTGCGTTTGATTGCGCGAGCGATGATTGCGTGATTAAATGATATCATTCGTCTAACTAAAATCGATCGCTCATCTTAGCATTAGCGGGGAGGATCAGACTCGCTACAATAGCGGGCTGGTGTTGCTATCAGGGTCAGAAAAGGTTGGACTGACTGACCAGATTGTGGAGGCACGTGCAGAGATGCTTACCAGCAAGAATTGGAACGAGGATTGTGAGGCTGCGTACGGTTATCTCAAAGGAAAGCTTGATCCGTTGCACACGTACGAATTGCGCCCATACTTGGCAAATTTTCCGAAGCTTGTTGGTGGCGCGTACTTGGTGGCATTTATGGGGCAGCTCTTTTTGAGGGACCTCTTTCCTACTGTTTATGTTATCTCCGTAACGGCGGTGGTCTTGCCAGCCCTCTTTCTCATAGCTGGGGGTGCGTGACAAGGTTTTTGAGAAGCGCATTCATGTGCATTTTTTGTTAGTGCTGGGAAGGATTGACAAGAAAAGAACACAACAGAAATACAAGAAATCTTATGAGATTCTTTTTGATTTCTGGATGAGATTGTTCACAAGAGTTGAGTTGGTAGCCGGCTAAAAGATAACAATAAGAGTAGCCTGTCTGCAGTGTGCGCAAAGACGTGTGTATTTTTTGTTTAGTAACCCTCGGCCCAACTCTTACTGTAATCAACCTGAGTTTAGTAACCCTCGGCCCAACTCTTACTGTAATCAACCTGAGCTTTTGTCAGGGTGTCAATCTCTACATTGAGGGCCCCAAGCTGCAATGCAGCGATCTTGAGATCTAATTCGTCAGGAAGACGGTGGCAACCCGGTCCCAAATCTTTGTTTTGCAGCAAATATTCAACAGCGAGAGCCTGTCCGAGAAAACTGGTACTCATTACTTCACTGGGGTGTCCCTCCGCGCAGCTGAGATTAACGAGAGATCCATCGCCGAGCAAGAAGACGTGCTTGTTGTCTCCGTGCTTGTCGGGGTCTCCGGCGATGACATACTTGACCATCGTGTCTCTCACTTGCTCCTCACTCTTTGCCATCCGTTTGAGCTCTTCCACTTCAATCTCAATTTGAAATTGTCCAGCATTGGACAAAATAGCGCCATTTTTCATGGTCAAAATGTGATCTTTGGTGATGACAGACTTGTTTCCCGTCACGGTGCAGAAGACGTCACCGACCTTTGCCGCTTCGCTCATTTTCATTACAGTGAATCCGTCATAAACTGCCTGAAGGGCACAGAAGGGGTCGACTTCCGTTACAATTACAGTTGCTCCCAATCCCTTGGCGCGCAAGGCTATCCCCTTCCCACACGGCCCATAACCAGCAACGACTACCGTCTTGGCTGAGACGAACATACACGTCGAGCGAATTATTCCATCCATCACACTCTGTCCAGTGCCATAATAATTGTCGAGGAGGTGTTTGGTCTTGTTGTCATTGGTCGTGATTATTGGAAACTTTAGTTCGCCTGCTTCTGCCATGTTCTTCCCTCTTATTACGCCAGATGTTGTTTGCTCGCAGCCACCAAGGACGTCTTGGATCCAGCCCTCCTCCGTGGCTGTCTTTGTAAGTCTCACAGTTAAGTCGCACCCATCATCAATGATAACTTGCGGGCGAAAGGCCACCACAGAGTCGATAGCATGGTAGAATTCTTCGCTGGAGCAGCCATGAACAGCAAAAACATGAATACCCTTGTGCTCCGCCAACGCACAGGCGACATCGTCCTGCGTGCTGAAGGCGTTGCAGCCACAGACAGCCACCTCTGCCCCCAAAGACACCAAAGTTTTCACCAACACTGCCGTCTCCTTTGTGACGTGCAAGTTGACCCCTATTCTCAAACCTGACAGCGATGGGCGGCTATCGTCAGACTTTATGCGCAACGCTACCAAGGCTCCCATATTTGCCTCCGCAAGCTCAATGTTTGCCAAACCCGCGGCAACATCCCCCCCCGAGGCAACCCGAGATGGATGCTGTTCCTCAAAAGAAACAGAGGCGGAGGCGGACGACGGTTGGACACTCATAAGATCCTACCTTAGCCAATGTTTGATAATAATGTAACAATGACAAAATATCAGATCGTGGGTTTTTCTTATTCTCCTGTTTTTTTCGTTGATTTAGTCGTTCGTATCGTGTTCTCAGAGATAAGGTTGGGCCATAACCTAGTCGGGGTTGTGTTAAACGTATTAGTTCTTTTCTTTAGTTGCTAAGTTTTTCGACGTTGGGGTTTCTGGGTTGTCTTTTTTTCGATTTTGGGTCTTTTGGGTCATTTAGGGTCTTTTTGGCTCTTATTTGTGCCATCTGTGGGCTGTTAGGTCGAAGTGTCAGGCAAGGAGGGAAAATTCCTTTCCTGCTCTGAGCTGTTTTTGAAAAATTTTGGATTTTGAACGAAAAAAATGATTTTAGTTAACTTAAATAAATTTAATATACAATATAAAATATTATATATAATATTATATCAAAAAATTGAATTATAAAGTTTTTAATAAAAAAAGAAAAACTTTTATTATTTTATAATTAAATTTTTAATATTATATTCATAAAATTATAAAATGTATTTAAAATTATTATTTTAAATTATTTATTAAAAATAATTATATTATAAATAATATTATTAAAGAAAATTATAATACAAAAATCTATTTAAGTTATTGAAATCTATATTTTTAAAATTATTGTTTGGTTTTCGTTAATGTTTTCAGTTCATTTCTTTAGTTTCTTATGTTAGTTTTTTCGGCGATTGGTGTCTGGGTATCTT
>ERZ651776.1953-NODE-1953-length-23586-cov-4.581522_pt1 | contig 23586 bp, 22 predicted proteins | sample MGYA00514761_ERZ651776 | MGnify/ENA metagenome assembly ERZ651776 | reverse complement strand
TTCTGCGAGAAGAACCCGTTCGAGCCTTTTTTTAAGTGGGGGAACGCGATGGTGAAGACATCAATTTGCCTCTAAAACAGAGGTTTTGTTCTGATTTTCATGTCTGGTGTCTCAGTCTGGTATTTGGTAATTTGCATTGAATTTGTAGGAGATGGTTTTGACTGGAGCTAGAAACTTTAACTATCTTTTAAGAGCTTACAATGGCATTTACTACTAAAAACCATTTTCAGTGATATCACCAGGTGATTAATGACTCCACCACGAGTTAATCGATCCTCTGGACAGCGCTTGTGTGTAAAAATTCAATAAAAAATCGGTGTTTTTAGGTGGTTGTAAATTCGCCGCAAAATCAAACTCCTTCAAGACCGCTATTGCTGTGTCACCTCTGCAAACTACAAAAAAAAACTTTTTTAAGCCTCCGAGTACACGATAGGAGTTTTTGTATCCCACTTCCGCCCGCGAATCAGTACTTATAGTCAATTTTGGTTCACATTTGCCTCCCCACTGCAGAAGCTGTCAGCTCACACCGTTGGTTAAGCAGCCACTCTACACGATATGAGTGGTCCAGTGTCCGTCAGCTCTACCAGATTCACCAAGTTGGCCCAGAAAGTGACAACTCAAGTGGAGAAAACGGCGAAACATGTAGATTGCAGCGGTGTCACCGGTCAACTTGACCATGATGACAGTGGGCATGGCTCAAGGCCTGAAGAGGGTGAAAAGCTTCTCCCTTCATCGCTTTTTTCAGCCTTCTCCTCTAAGAAGGTTGGTGGTCCCATTCCTATATCAACAGACTCATCTACTGTGACGTCAGCTGCTGGCACTCCTCCCACTGAAATAATGACCACCTTTGAAGTTTGCCAACCTGAAGTTTGCCAACCTGAAATTTGTAAGCAGGATGAAAGTAACAAGAATGGAAGTAATAAGGATGGAAGCGAAAATGAGCAAAACATTGTGACGAGTGACGAGACAGCTAACGCAGACCACATGGGAAACATAAGCGATGCGTCTTTACCTGCCTCAAATGACACTGCAGATTGTGCAGACCTTGGTGACTCCTCAGCCGGCTCTCCTGTCCTAGCAACCTGCACTTACCAGCTCACTCACCAACTCCTTGCCTCTCCAGGAACGGAGGACAGCACGACCCTCTTGCCACTCCGTTATCACCTCGAGTTCCCTCAAGCTGGGGAAGAGGCGATCTCGGGAAAAACCACACAGGGAAGCAAGAAAAGCATGCCTCCAGCGCAGTTACTTGCCACGGGGGGGAGAAGGGGGAAGTGGACGAAGGAGGAAGAAAAGGTGAGTTGAGCGGGTAGGAGCGCCTGTAGCTGTTCCTAGAGTACAGCACTGGACTGCCTCTCGAAGAACGGCGCTCTTACGACAGCGCTCTTCTGCCAATGAGAACCCCCCTTCAAATTAGTTTCTAACACCCGCAACCTCCGCAAACCACCTCATTTTCTCACCTTACTCTACGTCAAACCAACCAACCTCAACCAACCAACCAACCAACCTGGACCTGGACCAGTTTGCTGAACAAATAATTAAGGCCTTCAACTCTGGTCTTATGGGGTTTTCACTTTTTGAAACAGGTCAGCTCATCGATATTTTCGGCAACGAATGGCGCGTCGCAAACTCAAACCAGCAATATACCGCTCCCGGTGCCCCACAGCATGCGCCGGGCATCCTCCAAGGTAGCCGTGCAGCAGGCAATCGAAATGGTGCCGCCTGCACCGCTCCCCAGAACCTTATCTTCACGGGAGCCGTAACGCTTAGATCATTTTTATCCTCCGTGCTCAACTGCGACCCCATGCGAGTCAGCAAGAAGTTTTCGGGGGGCGGGGGCATCGGAAAGCAGGTCTTTGTCAAGAGCAACAATCCCGCGCACAGGAACTATATATCGCAGGCCACTGGAGGAGGGGCCGATCTTGGCAGAGCAGATGCTGCTGGAATTGGAAGGTTACACTCGGGATTACAGACTCACACAACGACCAATCCTGTTACGGGGGAAGTTATGACATTTATAGGTAACAATGGTGTAAAGATGGGCGGTTTCAACAACACGGGGGTTGTCTTAGGTGCTAACAGTGCAGCTTTTGGTGCTGGCGCTGGGATCCCTGGTGGGGCGCTCACAGTGGATGCGACCCAGAGTTTTTCGGGTGACCCCCAGGTGGAGGCTGAATGGGAGGTCAAGGCGAAGGCTGCGGGAAAGGACCTCAGGCGGCTCAGGGACGCCTTTTATGAAAGGCTGAGGAAGGGCGGCAGTGCTGATGACTATAAAACTACCGGGGGACAGAAAGTCAGACACATATCCGCCAGGTGAGTAACATTTTTACCTGAGTAACATTTTTACCTGAGTAACATTTTTGCCTTCGCACGATGAGTTGTGGCGCCTTCGAGCTTGCAAAACAATCCTGCGAACTCTATCGCTGCACGAATACTCACCCTGTCTCTTTGTTCTTTGTTCTTTGTTCATTGTTCTTTGTTCTTTGTGACCCCCATTTCGTACCTTCTGTCTTGGAAACAGGGCGAGAGTGAAAGCACCTGTTGTTCCCATTGCGAGCCCCAAGAGGAGCCAAAGGAAAATCGTAAGGAAGCCGAACCGTTATCTAAGCGATAGCTTGCCTAGTGACGAGGAGAATCTGGCTTTGGAGGAAGCTGAAGCGGCTGTGAAACCCAACAACGGGTACGATCAATTCGTCCACAATGCCACCGTGCAGAAAGGACGTCCCAACCAGCTAATCGGCAACGGTATGAGCATTCCAATGATGGATATTTATGCCAACCCGCAGATGATTATGGTGCCACAGCCCGGAGGAGGGTACTACATGCAGCCGCAGTACACCATGAGCCCTCAGATGAATCCTCAGATGAATCCTCAGATGAATCCGCAGATGATTCCCCAGATAAATCCCCAGTTGCAGATGCAGATGCAGATGCAGATGCAGAACATGCAGTACGGCGTTGGGGGGATGTCAGCACAGCAACAGCAGCAGCTACAGACCTTGCAGCAGCACGGTGGTATGGGGAGCACTGGGGGGGGTGTTGGAGGGCACTTGGTCATGCCGCCTATGCCGGCGATGGTTGTGTCAGATGGGGCTGGAGCAACAGGGGGACCCATACATGGTGAATTAGGGACTCAGCAAACGAATGGACTTTCGGTGGGAATGGAAGTGGGTACGGTTGTGGCTGACAAAGGGGGGAGCGTCGGAGAAAAAAATACAGATCCATCTGAGAGCATTGAGGCTGCGAGCAGTTTGATGGGCCTTTTTAGGTGAGGAGAAGTAGCAATTGAAGGAGAGGAAGAAGGCAAGGCGACAACGAAGAAGAAGAAGAAGAAGAAGAAGAAGAAAGAAGTCATTACTCACCCTCCTCCTTATACTTATCGCAGCAAAAAAAGCGCTCCCAGTAGCCCTGCATCTTACGATGGTGCCAAGGGAGCGGGGGTGGATCCATCGAATACGTCCGTTAAACCAGAACTTCCCACGACAAATACAACAGAACAGCTGCAGCAGCAGGCGTCAAGGTTGGGAAGTTATTCGGTCCAGTACCCGAACTGTAACACGATGGAGCAGCAACAGCAACAGCAACAGCAACAGCAACAGCAACAGCAACAGCAACAGCAACAGCAACAACAGCAGCAGCAGTTCCAGCAGTTTCAGCAGTTCCAGCAGATGATACTACCACCGCAACCAGGACTGCAGGGAATACAGGGGATGCCTGGGATGCCCGGGATGACTGGAATGCAGGGAGTGCAAGGACAGAGTGGGGTTATAACGGAGGATTCAAATAAGCGCCAGCGGGAAGAAGGAGAAGCAGTAGATGCTCCTTCATCCAAAGTTGCCCGCTCGTCTTAGTTGGTCGTGAAAGTGAAGGAAGAGTACATACATTGTCACATTTCATAAAGAAAAAAAGGTAAACAAAGCCTGATGAAAGACAGGGTTCTAATAAAATTGAGGGAAAGGTTCTTACAAAAAGACACGCTATGTCTACGTTGGTGCCTGGTTTAGTTATTTTCGTGTTTTTTCTTTCTCATTATCTGGTCTCAAAGTTTCCCTCTGGAACGCAACACCTTCATCTTATTTTTCTCAATTTTTTCTTGAGCACGTTTTTCACGCTCCATCTCAAAATCTTTAGTCAAGTACAGTGGGTTCGTCGCACTTCCAAAGTTATACTCTTCCCTTGGCACCACAGATACCAGATTCCGCTTCTTCGTGTTATGGACTATCTTCTCAAACTTGACCACGTATTCTTTGTCATCTGTCTTCGTCCCTCCTGCAATGCAAAACAGAGTGTGGTTTCGCCCCATACGGACGTTCGCACCAGGTCGAAATTTTGTCCCACGCTACGAGATCACGGGAAATTGGGAGAGGGTCAGGAAAGGGCAGGGAGAAAGCCTCACATTGCTAAAAAATTACCTCACCTGCGTCACAATAATGTTCCCGCTCCGAACTCTTGATCCACCCCCAAGTTTAACACCAAAATGTTGCCCCGGAGAATCGCGCCCGTTCTTACTCGAACCACCAGCTTTTTTGGTGGCGTGGCGGACAGCTCCATTCAGAGAGAAAGGTGATGGGCTCGCCCGGAGGTTCGTCAGGGCCGAGCGGAGCATGGCCGGATAAGAGCTAAATAACGCGTCCGTGTATTGACGAAGTCTTCTCTGTAAGGGGACACCCAATTCAAATAAGTTACCTAAAAATGGTTCCAAGTTGCACTTGCGGGGGAAAATGGCTTGTTTTATTATGCCCATTTTTGATTTCAGTCGTTTAAGAAACAATTGTGAGTTCATAAAGCTGCTAGCGACCTCAAATATTCTTACCATTGACCTTGCGAGATAAATTTTGTCGGATTAACCTCATGACCGAGGCAAAACAGATGAGGACAGGGTAACACCTCACTTCCATTTGGTCCCCCAAAAAGCTGTAATTAATGAGCCGCTAACACTATTCCTCCCCTCACCAACACTGTACACCTAATTCTCTCTCCTTGACGCAAAAACTTTGTGTGGTTTCAAAAATTGGCTCTTTGCCCCACCCCAAAAGACAGGTTGAAAAATGAAGATTGCTCTCCTCGCTGCCACACTTGCTGCTGCTACGGCGTTTAACGCCCCCGCCGCAGTGCCCGCGTCCACAGCTCTAAAGAGCGGTAAGGCTGAGTTGCAGGCTCTGTCGAAGAAGCTCAACCCTGTCATCAATTTTTATGACCCTCTCAGTCTCTCTGATGCTGAGTTCTGGGGAGATACCAATGACGCCACCATTGGCTTCCTCCGCCACGCTGAGATCAAGCACGGACGCGTAGCTATGTTCGCTTTCGTTGGATACGTCGTGCAAAGTAATGTGCACTGGCCCTGGCCCATGACTACCGCTGGAGATCCGTTTCCCAGCACTGACCTTTCTCCCGAGGCCCAGTGGGATGCTATTCCTGAGGCCGCCAAGTGGCAGATCCTCATCGTTATTAGCTTCTTCGAGCTGTGGGGTGAACAGTCTGGAGCCGACGATGGCCAGCCCCACTACATGCGCGGCGGAATGCCTGGCCGATTCCCTACCTTCGACCTCTTCCGCAACACCGTCCACCCTGTCCCCTTCAACCTCTATGATCCCTTTGGTTTCAGCAAGAACAGGAGCAAGGAGAAGCAGGACGCGGGACTCGTCGCCGAGATCAACAATGGCCGTCTCGCCATGATCGGAATTATGGGATTCATGGCTGCTGACAAGGTGGATGGTTCCGTCCCTCTCCTCAACAGTGTTGCCCAGCACTACGACGGAGACGTCATGGCTCCTTTCACAGCTCACTACCACCTCTTCAACTAATTTGTTCAAAGGTGCACCGGAAGAGGGGGTTGCTATCGCATGTTTTGATAATAATTTACCAAAAAAAAAGACCTGAGGAACAGGATTGCTAGGAAAAAGACACTATTTGAATTTTTTTTAAACTTCTGGAGAGTCTGAAATGAAAAGACTCTAATCTAAAACTCTGTTTCCGCTCCCCCCTCATAGAACATATCTCCCAAAGGGGGAGAGAGCATGCCCGTGAACTCGTCCGAGAAATAAAGATCGTCAAAATTAGAAGGCTCCTGCTGACCTCGATTATTTTTGTCGTGGTTCTGAACATCGGGTACTGGAACTACTAAGCTTACTTCTTCTGCTGGAAAGAAAAGTTGTGCAGATGACCCACCACCGGATAATTTGCCCACCGATTTCGCTCGAGGGAAAATTTGTGCAGATGACCCACCACCGGATAATTTGCCCACCGATTTCGCTCGAGGGAAAATTTGTGCAGATGACTCACCCCCGTCCCCGGATAATTTGCCCACCGATTTCCTCTTCCTCTTGCGAGCAGCCACACGTTTCCCAGGATGACTGTTCACGCTTGCCCGCCGAGTAGAGGGCTTCACAAGCAGGACCCTGACTTGAAATGCTTCCATGCCATCTATACGGTTTGTATACAAAGTACCACCAGTCGACCGACAATATTCAAAGTAGTTTTTCTTCTCCTTAAGAGCCTCTGCGTCAGCCACTGACGAGATTTTCGGGTATGCATATCTTGTTGTCAAACAGCAGGCTGACTGTTTGCTGTTCTGTGGACCAGACAATGTCCATTCGACCACACTCGCTGACCGATCGCTGGCAGTGGCAAGAAGAAGGCCACCGCTGATTTTCATGCGTCCAGCAATGTCACTGTCCAACAGTACGTAGGCTCCCACGTCGAATGAAAACCTGGGAGGTAACAAATCAGCTCGATCGCAGACAACAACTCGAAACGCTGGCAATTTCTCCGCCCGTTTCAGATTGTTCGTTTCCATCGACAAGATGACGTGATCATAGATTGCCATGGCCATGTTATCCTGGAGGAAGAATTGTGTTAGTGATGAGCCAAAAGTCAGGTCCAACAACCAACAACCCGAGGACCAAATAAAAACTCATTAGCGGCATTACTACAGACAATGGGCAACAGCACCACCAAAGAATGAGGACAGTATCACCAAAAGCAGCGCAATAGCAAAAGAAAGAGAATAAGAAAGAGATCATTGCACGCACTTGTACTGCCCGAGAATTCGCTGCCATGTATGAATTCGGTTTGTTTTTTATTCGTTTTTGTCGAAATCGATTTCTAAAAGCCGCTGAGCGAAAAATTACAAAGATCGAGTGCGTTTTAGGTTTCTTAAAAGCAATTCTTCGAAAAAGAAAAATATGAATGATGTAAGGGCTCGGGTCCGATTTTTAAGCACAACCACACCAAATTCATAGTAAAAAAAGCATGGCTATCAGTCAAGCACTCCTCAAAGGCCGAAAAAATGCAATAGCTTTATTTAATTCTTGTATTTGGTCAATATAGCACAGCAAGATCCCCTGGGTGCGGTAAGACTAGTTCGCTTTAGCAAGCAGATCTTTAAGAACCGCGGCGTCTTGTTTCTCCTTGTCCGTAAGGGCAGGGAACTCCCAATTGTTGATTTCATGCCGTTTTCTCAAAATACGGATGATTTCTATGTTTACCTCCCGGTCTGATTTTTCAATTCCGAAGGCAGCCCTGTTGATCATATTCTTCCAATCAAAGTTTGTGTTGTTGAGGTTCTCGAAGAGAGAGCTGTTGTGCATCCCGGAAAGACAGCCGTTAATTCTGCTTGGTTGAAAGTAAATGGGCTTAAGCACGTCGAATACACCCGCGGATTCAAGGATTTTGTGGGTGTTTAGGTGTTCTGCTGGAAGGTCTGCCTTCATCCCTCCTATGGCTTCCTTGATGTGCGGTTTGATCACGTTAACATCGCCTACCATAAGAGCCATAGTAGTCATTAACAAGCAGCATCGCTTCTCAACATCCTCTAGAGATTTCCCGATTTCCTTGATGGCGTCAGAATCACAGCCAAGCAACCAGGTCGCGTTCTCGTTGGTCGAATCAAGAATGGTGGGACGAAAGTTCCGCAGTCGAACGTCCGGGTTGGGCTTCTGGGGCGTACTTCCTTTCCGTCTACGCTCGCCCTTTGGCGAGACACCATTAAATGAGTAATCGCTGAGCCCAGCTTTTCGACGGACAGTGTTCACCAGCCAGCTGGTGCAGGCCAGTATGGCAATGGTATCGACCTTCCACTGTGGGGTCATGACTCGCGAAGGTTTGGCGCAAATATAGCGGAGGGAGATCATCCCGAACGCTTCGTCAAGCAACCGCGAAAAGATGTCTCGCAGACACATACTGCCTGCCATATTGCTGTCAATGAACTTGGTGGAGTTGTTCCTCACACTGCTGAGGCTCTTGGAAGGAAGGCTTTCCTCGGTCTTCATGGAGGAAATCGTATTCGTGACTTGATTTCCATCAGAGAAAAGCTCCAAATCCCTCGCAGTGAAGGAGAGGAACATACACCACGACGTTGCACCGAATGTACAGCGCGTTTCCCGCATGAAGGGTGTGTGTGACGACCACTTGAAGGAGTCCACTCCTGGAATTATCACCACACTGCACTGTCTTATGACCCGGTTGGAGAGCTCTGCAACCAGCTTCATTTCTGTCTCGAGCAAGTACTCGCGCACCTTAAACGTTTGCCGGTCTTCGAAGCTATCCATGTTGGCCAGCCCGTGTGCTAGGCTGCCATGGTGATCCTTACAGATACGACTCCATCCCTTCCTGACATTCTCCACGCTCGTGATACAGCTAACGACAGTCTCAATATTGCCGTTCTCCTTGGGGAATTTCCCAGCTAGGTGCATGAGCCAGTTACAGAGGCGCCTCACCTCAAGTGCAACCGACGAAACAAATGTGTGGTAGAGGTCCACTTCTTGCTGCAACCGACCTCGATCTTTGGTACTAGTAGACGTATCGGTCTTCTCCCCACAAAGCTCAAGCAGAGGGGAAACAGTCCAGAAAAGGTGGTCGATGTCGTTGCTTACCATTCTAATCTCCATGGCGTTCGGTGAGTGATCCTTCTGTTGATTTGGAAGGGCGCTGGGTCAAAATAGGGAGGAATAAAGGGGAGGTGAAAAAAAAAATGCAGTTAGCATAGTTTTTGGATTTTCGCACACGAGATTGTGCTTCTTTATAGTCCAGCTGAGCGAGCGGTGCATCGCATCGAGCGAGAATGCCACGCTCGACCACCAGCTCGACAACTCACTCGACCAAATGCTGCTCTCAGCTCTGTTTTTTGCCACCAACTCCTCTCTTACCTTCCTCCTCCATTTCGTTTGTCCACAACGTCCTCAGCGATAAATGGCGTGTTGTCGGGTGAAATCACAGTGGGACGAGTCTTATTACGTCCCGCATCTTTTGCCCCAAATGACGTTTTATTGCTGTGATGGTTGGGATCAAACTCGCAGTTGAATCCGCCAATATGCTGGCGGACCTCCTCACTCACAAACCTGCTGACATCCATGCAAATATCGCGCAGCAGAGGTTTTAAGAGATTGTCACGCCAGCGAAGAGAAAGTTCATTTTTCAGTTTCGTAGAGGCGATATTACTCACAAAATCATGGGAGGAAGAAGATTGCGACGATTTACCTATTTTTCCATTTTTCCCATCAGTTCCACCAATGATGATGCCAAAGATACTGTCAACACAGCGATGTGGTACTAATTTTGCATCCACACACATGGAAGCAAACACATTCCAACGGGATTTTTCAGTCTTTCGTTGCGAAAATGCTGAATTTTTCTCCTTGGACAGGTTGAGGAGGGAGGTAAGCGACAGGTGGGTTACCTTCGATAGATGGTTAAGGTCTGTATGTATATAAGTGGGGGAGTGTGGGGACGTAGGGGTGAGAGCGCGGGCGGGTGGACGGATGGAACCGGTTGCGAAGAGGGGGTAACCCGAGATATGCTTTTCTCAAGACTTGTGCAGCAGCAAACTTACATGTTTTCAGGAGCACAGTAATTAGATTGGATCGGCTACTTGATTTGCGTTTCGGTTCGGTAGGAGAGGTCATTGAATGATCAAATTCGTCGCCGTCTTTTGGGTCATCACCGCAAGCATCCATACTCCAGCCATCCGCATCCAAAACAGGACTACAAACCAGCAGCAGACCTTTAGCATTCCTTTTCAAGTCTCCCAAAACTTGCGAGATGACTTTTGAGTAAAATACCTCCCAAGACTTCATCAAAGCAACAAGTTTGTGACCACGCACATCTTCCGTAGATGGCGGTGGGTATTTAGCAAGGAGCGCCTCTATTTCTTTATTTTTCTCCTCGATAAATACCCTGAGTCTCAAAGGCAAGGCAACTAAATCAGGGTCTGAGACTGAGTCTGATACAACATCATTTTCACTGGCCTCAGCAAGGACGACGCGAGTCCAGAGACTGACCTCTTTCATCGCCTCACTATTCTTCAAAAGGCCCGCCCTCATTTCGTCAACGCTTTTCACTCCCTCGCTGCCATTTATTGTAGCAGTACTTTGCCCAGCTTGGCGAAGAGTGTCAATCCGGCCCACCTTGCTGACAGCAGACTCGACAGCATCCACCCAGCCGTCACTCCGGTTCGCACTCCGATCAATTACACCCTTCGTAACAACTTCAACAACGTTATTGACATTTCTAGATTGTTTGTTGACTGCAGTGGTCAGATCAGTTTGAAGAGTGGAAGTGAGGGCAGTGAGAGATGCAGTCTCCCTTTCAATCAATGCGCAGAGAGTACCCAAATCTTCGTCCATCTCCGCCAAATCAGGCAACATATTGACCTCCATCGCACCAGAACTTATATGCAAGCGAATACAAAACGTTGAAAAGAGAGAAATAAGGTTGTGTAAATTTGATAACTCCAGATAGTGGGAGGTGGTGAGTACTGCAACTAGAAGATAGGCAGCATAAAACTTATTCACAAAGGCGACAACGAGTCTTTTACTCTCTGGGTTGACGATATTCCGAGTTGCTTTCACCAAATGTGGGGTATGGAGTTAGTTGTCTTGGAATCCGGAGACTGTCTCTCGAACTCGGGGGGGCTCGCTTGGGAGCATAAAATTGAGATACCCAAACGCTCACGCGCAAATTTTTTGGCACATCCACTGCCTGCCCGTTACAAGAGTATCTGTGAAGAAACGAGGATAGCATGAACGTTTTAGTCACCCTTGTTTGTCTGTGCGCCTGGAAGCTGGCTGGGGCAAAGGGGACTGGGGGAACCTGGTGGGGCAGTGAAGCTGGGGCTATCATGAACGACGCTCAAGGGTAAGTATACGTTGTTGCAGTTCCGCGCGACGATTTTATCTTTGAAAAGTGGAATCATGACAAGCGGCCCCGAGGTTAATTCTTTATATAATCACCTCACTTCACTCTGCTAAACTAACATCTCTGTCTGTCTGAATGTCTAGGATAACGCTGTCCTTGTTTTCATCTCCTGCGGTTGCCCTTCAAATCGACCTCGACCACCATATGCAGTCAGTTCTTTCCGAGGTTACCGGCGGAAAAGGGGAGATATACACTGACGTGGATGCTGTCGGTAACATGGTGGTGGATGAGATTTCGGGAAACTTTTGCTGGGATAATGAATGTGTGAAGTACGATACGATCCCATCTATTGAGCGCGTGCAGGCTGTATTCGAATCGTTAGGTCTCAAAACGGAGACTCAGGCTTCTTCTGAGGGAAAAATTGTAGTCAATTTAGATGGGTCTAAAGTCACGTACAAGGTCACTGAAGAGGGGACGACCGATGCCGACTTTATCAAAGCAGTGATCTTGCTTGATACAGTCACAGACAAAGTCTCTAGCGCCAGCTGTGATGGTCTGAGCACCGCCTACGTTAAGCCAAGCGGCCTCCAAGCGTATAGACATGGAGGTGCCAAAAGGTCTTTAAGCGAGGAAATTTTCAAGATGCAGATGAAAAAGGTCGTGGAGAATGCTTCATTGCTGCCATGTGGAGGAATTGTGGGGGTTGCGGGCAAGAAAACACGAACCACCACGTCGCGAAAGTTAGGCGACGTAGAAAAATCTGGCGACATAACCACTAGTGACATTGCTAATTACCAGATTACAATGTGGCTCTCAATCGGTTTAATTGTCACTCTCTTCTCAGTTGTCATGATGCTAACCTGCATGGACCCAAATATGGATAACATGGTGAGTACGAAACATCCGTCCGAGGTGGCACACACATTGCCTTGATGGAATTAAAAAAAAGCTTTATTTACCCTTGCTAACATATCACCTTTGTGGTGAATGAATCACACATATATTTTTCGCAGCTTCTTGCCAACTTCAAGGCCGATGTTGGAGAAGGCGTCAAGTTTGATTGAATTTGAATTTGAATGTGAGTGTGAATGTGAATGTGAATGTGAACGTGAATGTGAATGTGAATGTGACGGCCAATGCAGGTAAAAATTAAATTTGATTGAAATGACGCGAAAACGTTTTTCTGTTGGAAAGAAAGAAGTTTCTATACAATACATTCAACAAGGTATTATTCTTCTTTTAGCTTTCAATAGCTGCCGAGCACTTGATCTCGGCCGTAGCGTTCGCAGGAAGCTTTTCGACCTGGAAGGCGGCACGGGCAGGGGCGTTGTCCTCGTCAAAGTAGTCAGCGTAGATTTCGTTCAGGGCCGCATAGTCACCAAGATCCGTCATTAAGACCGTGCACTCAACTATCTCATCCATGGTAGCTCCGGCAGCAGTCATGATTGCTTTTATGTTCTCCATAACTCTAGTCGTCTCCTCTTTAATGCCACCCCCAACTAGAGACCCTGTTGCAGGGTCGAGCCCGATCTGACCTGCGGCCTGGACCAGAGTCTCACCAGAGGCAAAATGAAGCGTGATAGCCTGCGAATACGGTCCAATCGCAGCTGGAGCATCAGGGGTTGAGATAACGCCGCGCCGAAGGCCGCTGACAGCCGACAAAACGCCCAATAAAAAAAAACTGAAAGTCTTGCACATGATATTCCTGCAAATAGAAGGCTGGGCTCGTAGCAGGTTTCTATAAGGCTGGCAGGTTTCTATAAGGGCTGGGCTCGTGCAGGTTTCTATAAAGCAGGTTTCTATAAAGCTGGGCTCGTGCAGGTTTCGATGCAGGTCACCGTCGGGAGAATTTTTTAGTACTGACAGTATGTGTTTGTCTGATTCTCAAAACGAAAATGCCTAAATATATTTCACAGTGTCTCTTTCTTATCTACATCGCATCTGTAACCTCTTTCCGGGCATCATTTGTACCCACAAGCTCCTCCCTCCGCCGCCAAAATACTGACTCAGAAAAATCCACTCCATTGACTGTGCTTTATGGAGAAGTTAAACCTTCATCGGCGGTGACTAGTGCAGCATTGATCGTATCTCTTGCATTCGGAGGAGTTGCGCCGGCCCATGCGACCTATAGCAGCTATACTGGTGAGTATGATTCACGGGAGGAGTGTGTGTTCGCTTTAGAGAATGCTATAGCTGCCAGCCTTGTGCTAATACCTACCTACCTTTCTTTCTCAGCTCGGGAAAACGATTGGAACCAGCGGATGGTGAACAAGGAGATCCACATTTCGAGTGCTCGCTCCTTGAAAGCGCAATTGAATGAGCTGGTGCCGGAAAACCAAAATGGCCAGCGACAGTTATTTTGCCCGAACGGTGAGAGCTCTGCTGTGACGCCGCTACAAGAGAATCGTTGCGGGGACAGGCTCGCGACTGTGTCAGTTTTTGGGCGTGACAATGATGTCGTGGGAAATAGCATTCCCATAGGAACTGGGACTACGATTGCGAGTGGTCTAGGCAAGAGTGGGGAAACTGCGTTTCCTTCTTATTTCAAGTAATTTTATAGGAGTGGTAGTGGAAGTGGAAGAAGTAGCTAAATGAAATGAAGAGAGAAGAGTAGTTTGTGTCTAAATTGCTTTCATCTCAATTGCTTTCATCTCTTTCTGCTCGACCTCGTCAAAACAGTCAACCCAATTCCTACTAACAGAGCTACAACTCCGCCACTTACTACCCAATTTATACTACCACTCCCCCCCCTTATGTGCTTCATGTAGTCTCTCTCCTCTGTGTGGATTGTGCGTATCGTCTCCTCCAGATTTTCTTTGGCACTTTTCTTCTTCTCCTTCTTTGACGACGGTTTTTTGTCTTTCTTGCGCGTGGTGACATTTTTGAATTCCAAGTCTGACGGCTGCGACGGTGGCGGCGAAAAAATCTCGTCGTTCAAAACCCTTATGGCCTCGGCCATGTACTCCCCCTCCTTCAATATCAACGGGATCCTGATTTTGGAACGCAGCAGTTCGTCGACGCTATCAGGCATAATAGTACAGAGATCGACCAAAAAGATGAGGTCGAATACTGCGCTCTTGAGGCATTTGATCTTATCGCTCACTAAATCTCTCCACAAGAACATGCGCAAGAATGCCGATTCATTCCTCGCTCCCCAGCCGCCCAAAGGTTTTCGAGACTTCATACTTTTGAGAGCCTTTGCGCCACTTTCGCCCTGTTTTTTCTTATTCTTATTAAATATATGCTGGCAGGCTGAATTACAGCTTCTGTAGATTTGCATGAGGCGCTGATTGCTCTCCAAGTCGTCATCATTTTCATCTGACAACATCAAATTGTCATCGACTTCGTCTGGCGTCAAGTACCCGCTCTCATTCAAGCTCTCATTCAAGGGATCGGCACTGTCATTTTCATCAGCTACTGGTGAAGAGTCAAAAAATATCGTTTGGCTGCGCTCCATTCTATCCGGGCTGAGATCTATTCTATCCGGACTGAGCACCATTCTATCCGGGTCCGCGACGATCGTTGCGTCCCCAATAACAGCGGTTCCAGCCTGCACGCCCAGCAACACATCACGAATCATCAAGTCTCTCAGAGCAATGAGAAAGTGTGTGTCATAGCAACCGTACGTAAGCATCGATGTCGTTAAAGGCCGCATAGTCCAGTCGCAGTTCTGGTACTTGCTCTTCAGTTCAATGTAATTCTCACTCTCTTTCAACCCATAGTAAGCACATAGATTTGCCAGACCCAACCCACAAACTCCTGCCAGCCCAAGGGCCTTTCCACAGATACTAGTGTCAAAGGCGTTAACAACGATAATACCAAAATCACGACTAAGAGCTGGCACATCCATCCCCTTGATTGCGTGACCCACCTTCACCACCTTCGAGTCTGCAAACACTTTCCTCAGTTTCCACATGTTTAGCCAGACTTCCAAAACAAGCGTGTCGATCACATAATCTTTGCCGTCGTTCGTTGTGATCTGGAGCAGGCAAGTTATACTGTTTTGGGTGGGGTGCGAGGGGGTTTAGCTGGGAGAGAGGTATAGATAGAGAGAAGTTTCGAGAGAGAGCAAACCTCTGTCCAGCTCTTACCTGCAGCTTGCGTACAGTGCTAGATTCGCCATCTCAAGGTCAAATGCGAAAATTGTGACAGATCCGCCGTTCAAATGCTGCACCATTGCATCAAACCGTTCTAAACTGTCGACCAAATCTATTTTTTCCACGTCCACATCAGCGCAGTCACCCAAATTATTGTACTTCAGCTTTGTGAAGGAGCGGTCAGACTCCCGAATCATGTCCTTCACAAACAACATCCGAACCCTTTCTAGATTTTCTTCCATCTCCCCCACCGGTCCTTTAGGATCAAACGCATGCGGAGTTAGCTCAAAGAATTTAATTTGGTCATTCTCATAGCTGGAATTTGTTGAGATATTAAATGGGCCAAATTCATTCGTGCGAGAGCACACAAACTGACGATTCGGCTTCACTCCTGTGCTACCGTGCGGTAAGTCAATCAGAAGACATGATGTATGCAGCAACTCGCGATCCGCTGGTTTCAGAGAAGCAGGGAAAGCCAGATAAGGCTCTTCAATCGGCAGTGGAGGGAAGGAAGAAAAGGGGGCAGGGTGAGGGGCGGTAGAATTCTCCTTGTATGCACGCAGATAATTGAGCACTAGACTCTCGTCCAGCTTGCTCTTGGCGCGCGGCATCGTATTGCAAGGCGTAATATTTACGAAAGAAAAACTTTGACAAAAAAAAAAGATTTTTGAAGGAAGTTATTTTATTATATAAGCACAAATTTTCTTTCCCGTCGTCCTTTTGGTAGTAGATTGGGGTCGTCGGTAGGCGAATAGATTTTTTCTTCGGTGATTGTGCTATTCCTTTTTATCAAGCGGATGTTTTCCTTCTTGCTCCTCCTCCTCTCGTACCCCTCAGTTTCGATGGTACTTACGACCGAGTTACACCGCCCAACTTTGTCTCGGAACTATGTTTCCCGTCGCGTGTTCCTGGACGTATCGAAGATATCTTCACTTATCGCTGTCTCGAATGTTGGAGCTCGAGCGCTCATCAAATGGGAGGACTATGACTGTGCTAATCTGAAGCCAAGCCGTTTCCATCAAGTTGGAAGCACGTATGGTCTTGCGTCAAATTTTAGCGACCGGCAGCGCCGCTTCGCTGTTGACAACGATTCAAATACAGTGGACATTCTCTCTTACAATGAGGTAATGGCTGATTATCGTATTGATACTGTTGCTGGTTGGGAAAAGCTGAAAAAAACAAGCCCTACGAGATTCTTGATCGCCCACCACATTGAGTCACTTCAAAATGCCAAGCGATCTCTCGTTGATTGCTTGAAGCTCAGCGAAGATTACAATTTTGAAGAAGTTCGAAAAACGGTGTATTCACCCGTGGTTGGTTCTCTTGTCAGTGATGCCTGTGATTTCTTCGTGATCAAGGGGGGGGATTTGGGCTTGTCGAGAGAGGAACGGTCAACTATCGGTTTTAATTGGGGCAGCTGCGCTTGGCGGTCGAACGCTTGCGGAGCCCAGGCTGACGCACAGGAAGCGATCGGTGAAGTGAAAAAATATGTGGGTCTTCTGGAGCCTTTTGAGGTTAATTTTTGCCTGGGAATTGCTATCCGATCTCTCGATGAAGTGTTGGACATAGTAGAGGGAAGGGATTTCAAGATTTTAGACGACGACTGAGTTGGGACGACGCAATGATGAAGTAACTGGACAAGAAAAGTGAGAGTAGGATATTATTTATCTGCCGTCTATCTAATCTGTTGCCTCGTATCTCTATTTCTTATACTTCGAACCTGCTTTCCAACAAACCCGCCAACCTTATAATTGAACAATAGCTGAATTGTGGCGAAACCAAACGCCACCACGGCGCTATACAGCAGACTGTATAATATGCTTTCTGTCTTTTGGCTCTTTTTTATCTTGTAAACCGTTGTAGAGTTCAATTTCATGTCAAAGGGGGGGTTTCGACTTTCCTGGATGAGGGTGTTAGTATAAGTGATTGGAGACGCGGATCTGAAAGATCAGCGTGGCGCGCGTTCAGAAAGAACTAACCTCCTCGTCGTAAACATTTGGGAGCCACGCCCCATACCAACCGACGAAATTCGCTCCAAATGCAATCAATCTGATCTTGATTAGTGGAGTCGTGACGTAAGGGGTGTTGTAGTGTTGAATGATTGAGGCATTGTTTTTATTATAGCGTCGCATTGAAGACACCATGTAAGGCGATATGTAGCTGTGTGTGCGTCTGTCATTCTTTTCCGGTGAAGACGATGATGATAACGATGATGACGACTTCAAAGATGAAAGTCCATCACGAACCCAAAACACTTGGACATGGTAGATCTGAAAACGCCCGAATCCACCGTCATTCTCAGAAAACGTTGGATTCGGGTTTTCATACCAAATATAGTCGAACTGTTCGACCGAAGTATTGGGAGTTAGAAATACACACTTTCGGATACATTTTGCCATCCACATAATCTGTGCATCATCTGCTTCCGCGAACATCGAAAAGAAATCGAAAACTAAACTAAATCCAATTTTCTACTCACCTTGTCTTGCCCCCGATCATCATCATCACCATCGTCATCCAAAAGTAGCCTAATCCCCTCGTCAATGTCTGCCCCCACCTCCAAATCCCCCGGTCTCCCTTCTTCAACCTCGTAGACATACCACATCACGTAATGCATCGTTTCCTCTCTTAGCTCGTACCCGAATTTGTTCTCTATGAATACTTTTCTCCCTCCCTTCACCACTGACTCGGGGACTGTCAGAAGCTCACTGGTTCCGCCTTTTTCGTCGGTAGGGTAGGAGGAGGGGAAGTTGAAGATGACATCTAAGAGCACATCCATTGTCGAGCGGTAAAATCGGAGTGCATTGCTAATCCATTCTTTCTTCTGACTGATTACATGAGGGGAAGGCCGCGGTATTCCATCCCCATTCGATGATTTTGAGGGTGATTTTGAGGGTGATTTTGATGATTTTGATGATTTCGATGGTGATTTCTGACTGCTGGCTGGCAGGAGCCATTTCCTGCCTAGCTTTGCAAGATTAGCGGGCGTTGGATCGGAAATTTTCGTGCGCAAGAGGGGAGAAACGGGGATACCACCGTAATTTGTCTTTCCCTTCCCCTTAAACTGAACATCAATCATTGAAGCGGGCGTAGAAATGGATTTCTTCTCCATAATCGAGGCCGAGGGAGTCTGAACAAAATCCAACCCAAGGAGAGGTGTCGTTTCTAAGGGAGGAGGAGAGGGAGGAGGAGATAGCTTCATCGACGTCGACATTTGGCAGTCGCCGCCTATTACATCTCCTTCATCACTGCAGACTTCGTCACAGACTATTCCCTCCTCCTCCAACTCCCCCCCCGTCAATCCATTGACCAACTCATATCGGAACAGCAAAAAATTTACTAAGAATATTATCCAGAATCCGATAACCTCCAGCGGGACGTATGATATTGAGAACGCGGAGGAGAAACCCATTTGTGTGAAGTTGATGTGGAACTGAGAATTAGAAGGGTGGGAATCAACGCCAGCAGAATAAGATGGGGCTGGCTACCATAGATGCTTTGAATTTCGGCGTTTCGACCCAACCAAGGGCGCTGTGACCTTTTTAGCACCAGTGGCGCCAACCAAATTTCGCTTGCGCTTATTAAGAGAATAATAAAGCGCTAATCGAAAATCAAAAACCCTGCGCCTACCCACATTCCACTGTGTATTATGCATCTATTCTTTATCTCCGCTCTCTTACTTCCCACAGGCTCGGCCTTCCTCTCACCCTCCAACTTTGGAAACCCTCGGCTCTCTGTGTCCCATCGCTTTGCCACGCCCCCTGCCGAAGATGTTAATGACTATCGATCTCAGATTCCCGATAACCGCGATGGCGATGAGAGTTTGGATACTGACACTGGATTTTCAAACTCTGTGGCCAGCACTTCATCTGGCGCTTCCCTTACCCCGCAAGCGAAGCTTGCTCAGCAAATTCGGGTTTCTATGAAGTTTGGTGGGAGCTCTCTGGCTGATTCCAGCCGAATCGATCATGTGGCGAATTTGATCAAGGATCAAATGGCGCTGGGCTACTTTCCCCAGGCTGTTGTCTGCAGTGCCATGGGGAAGACCACCAACAATTTGCTAAATGCCGGGGAGTTTGCTTTGGACGGGGGGCAGAGCGGGGCGGGGGGGAAGGGCAAGGTGAATATTGATCCCGTGAGGACCCTTGTCATGAACACGCTCAAGGATTTTGAGATGGAGAACATGTCCGTTCTGGAGGAGGTGGAGGGGTTGCTGCAAGAGTGTGAGGATATGCTGAGGGGAGTCAAGTTGCTGCAGGAGCTGAGTCCACGGAGCTTGGACACCCTTGTCAGTTTTGGGGAGAGAATTAGCGTTAGAGTGATGGCCGCTAGGTTGAATCAGATCGGTGTCCCAGCAGTCGCATTTGATAGCTGGGAGGTTGGGATGCAAACCAGCAGTGAGTTTGGAGACGCTACAATTTTACCTGAAACGAGTTCTCGCATCCGGAGAACCTTCGAGAACAAGATCGACCCCAACACGGTTGCAGTAGTGACCGGGTTCATTGCGCAGGACAGTCAGGGGAGGATAACAACTCTCGGGAGGGGAGGCAGTGATCTCACTGCGACGGCGATTGGGGCTGCTTGTGGTTTGGATGAGGTGCAGGTTTGGAAGGACGTGGATGGAATCATGAGTTGCGACCCGAGGATGGTCAAAAACGCTGTTCCCATTGAAAAGGTTAGTTTCGAAGAGGCTAGTGAGCTGGCCTACTTTGGTGCAAAGGTGCTGCATCCAATTGCCATGCAACCGGCTATGCTTAAACAGATTCCCGTTCGGGTCAAAAACAGCTACAATCCAGCCCACCCCGGTACCGTCATCCAATATCGTGATGACGAGCGCCTCGTAACAGCCATTACCTGCAAGAGAGATGTGCAGCTCATCGATATCAAGTCGACGAGGATGCTTGGAGCGTATGGTTTCTTGGCCAATGTTTTCTCAGCCTTTGAACGGAATAAGCTTTCTGTCGACGTTTTGGCCAGTTCAGAGGTTTCCGTCTCTTTGACCCTCGACAAAAAGCACCACATTGACACACAGAAACATCCCCTATTGAGTGAGCTCAAGGAAGTTAGCAAACTCACCGTCAAGGAGAACATGAGCATCATCACCCTCATCGCTGATGTCGAGAGGAGCAGCGAAGTTCTGGCAAAAGTATTCAGCATATTTATGAATGAGGACATCAAGGTAGAGATGCTCAGTCAAGGTGCCAGTAAGGTGAACATCAGCCTCATTGTCAGCGACAAAGATCTGGTGAGGGCAATCATGAGCATGCACAAAGAATTCTTTGAGAAAGAGGAGGACCAAAATAGCGGCAGCAGCAGTGGCAGCGGCAGCAAGAAGGAGACGAAAGCTGAAGCCACCGCAACTGCGCTTGGGAGTGCAAAGAAGAATAACTATTTCTGATTTAATAATGTAATTAAAAAGTGTCTTTTGCTGTTATATGTGGAAGGAAATTTTTGATCATGTTACCAAGCAGCTCCATCACAAGACAAACGAGATGGTTGAAGTCTTCAACGAGTTTGAAAATATCTGCAAAGGAAATTATTATGTTTTTGTACTAGTAAAGTTGAATGTAAAGAGAAAGTCAAATTTTTTCGACTTTTCATTGAACTTCGAGTGTCGAGGTGGCACAAGTACCAGGTCAGGTCAGGTTCGACGAAATAAATACATCAAATCCCCATTTTTCCCCATTTTGGTCACGCTGGTTCATTATAAACCTTTCAAATCCGGACCCGCATGGGGTTATCCATCCATAGAATTCATTATTTTTTAACTCACGTCGGATGAACGATAATAAATCAATTTGCGATGGTTCGGAGATGGAATTTAAGGAGTACGAAGATAATGTGAATCTCTCAATCTCAAATCTTAGGGGACTAAAAGTAAATAGATGGCAAGCTGTTGCAGAGGAGCTTTGCCAACAAAAGAGAAGCGGTTATCACGGGAGTAATATGATTGCTTTGCGGAAGATAATTGAGGAGAATGTTGAGATGTTTTCTCCGATATTGGAACAGTGTCCTGGAATCGCTAGTATCCTCTGCTACATATTAGATAATAAGCTGACCTTTGTTGCAAAGGAGGTTGACTGGACATCGAAGGTTACTGAGTGGGGAGACGAGGAGTGCAAGAGAGTTGGACACTCCTTTGCAACTTTCATGTTGGGTTCAGCGACAGGCGAGCATGCAGTGGACGCTTGGAGGTCGCATTATGTGCAGTTGAACATCCTATTTGAGGAGGTCGAAGGATTTGAAGAGTTTATGGTTGTCATTGCCAACAACTTGATGCGAGGCAGCATCTATGGGGCGGTATCGCGAGTTTCTGTGGGAGCTGTGCTTAGCATTACCGATGCTGCGACTGACATTTACGTCATAGCAACTTACTACGAGGACGAAGAGTTATATGGGCAGGCAAACGCTTTTCTGGCAATGCTTGCACTCAATATATTTTTGCAGCTGGTTACAGTGTGGGCACTGTACAAAAAGAAGAGCTGGTCGGTGATCGGTAAGGAAGTCTTGATCACAATATTGTTTTTGCGTCCAGCTGTAGATGCCTACAGGGTATCCACGAATCATGGAGATGAAGAGGCACATATGGATCCGCTTGCTGAAATGGTGGTCAATAAAGGCTGCGAACTTGGCTGCGAGAGCATTCCTGGCTGCATCTTGCAGCTATATGTCTGGTTGTTGGCTCCAGAGAAAGCTGGTACATACGCTTTGGTATCCATTGGAATCAGTTGCCTTACAACAGGGTTCACAAGTGCGATGATTGCATTTGACATGGACGTCGGTGTGGTTCGGAGGAAGAGTCAGCCCAAGTTCTATGGTTACATTCCCAATGACAACAATCTGAGGGGAAGGTGCTTCGTCTTGATGACACTGATAAGCTCCTTGCACAACCTGAGCCGAAGCTTAGGATGTGCTCTGTTGGTATTTTCAGGTGCTAAAATGGCCATCCTTTTCATTGGAGGTGAGATTGGTTTATATCTCGTCTTCAAGATTCTTAGACAAGATTTCCATTATTGGATTAAAGGTCTCCCTTTGATTGGCAGTTTTTTTGAGAAGATCATCGTAAAAGTGATACTGGACTTCACAGGGTGCCTCCACTGCCGCCACCCTTATGAGTTGGGTGGGGCGGCTTTTACGATATCGATCGTATGGGCGCAGGTCTTTCCTTTTACAGTTGTGAATTTTTTCGATGATGGCAATAGAAGCACGAATGCTGGCTTAATAACGTTCTTGGCTGCTGCCTTGATGATGTGGATAATATTGAACATCATCTTCTTCTGCACGATTGACCTGAGCTACCTGAACACGTTCTTTGGAACGAAAACAGCACCTCAGTACACTTGTGAGCTGTTTGCGACATGCACAGAGGATGCGTACCGTTTTCGCGCCGTTTTCAAAAACCGAATAGAGTACACCAAGAGCATTCATGAGGAAGTGAAAGAGTGGGTGGCTGCCAATATTAACCAATGGAAGAGAGACCAGCCAGATTGGTTCAATATTGAGAAGATCCCTGATGATTTTTTGCCCAAGGTTTTACCTTCTTCAAAACCAGCTGTTAGCGATGAGACTTTGCGTCAAATTGAGCCAGCCGTCCCAAGGACGGTAAGCATTTACGATGCTTGGAAGGCTGTTGCGGAGGAGCTTTACGAAAAGAGAATTAATGATCAAAAGAGTAACTACACCGTGGTGTGGAGGATATTGGAGGAGCATGAGGAAATGTTTTCCCCCTTGCTTGAGCGGTGCCCCGGCTTTGATGTAATCCTCTCCTTCATTTTGGCAGATAGATTTGGCTTTCGTGTGAAGAATATTGACTGGACGCTGACAATGACAGACTGGGGAAAGGAGGAGTACAAGAGGGTCGGATGCTCGTTAGCGACGTTTATTAGGAAGAGAAAGACAGGCGAGCATGCCGTCGACGCTTGGAGATCGTATTATGCACAGCTGAACGTCTTGTTTGAGGAGGTTGAGGGGTTTGAAGAATTTATGCTGGTAATAGCCAACAATTTGTTGCGGGACAGCATCTATGGGATGGTACTGAGAGTGTCGGTTGGAGCTGTGCTTAGTATTGTTGATGCGGCGACGGACATTTACGTCATAGGCACATATTACCAGAGCGAGGAGTTGCATGAACAGGCAAATGCAATGCTGGCGATGCTTCTTGGCAATATTGCGACGCAAATGCTGGTATTGCTCATTAAATATAAGCGCAAGAGCTGGTCGGTGATCGGTAAGGAAGTCTTGATCACAATGCTTTGCTTACGGCCAGCTGTTGATGCCTACAGGGTCTCCACAAATCGCAAAGGTGACGATCTGACTACTGGTATGGATCCGCTGAATGAGATGATGTTCAACAAGG
>ERZ651776.1949-NODE-1949-length-23622-cov-5.063538_pt1 | contig 23622 bp, 19 predicted proteins | sample MGYA00514761_ERZ651776 | MGnify/ENA metagenome assembly ERZ651776 | reverse complement strand
AACACTCCCGACTCCCCCCCAACACTCCCTGGCTGTAGTGCGTACCTTTCGTTGTCTCAAGTGGGCGAATCGATAGATTGTGGAGAGCATGAGATGATTATTTGTGAAGTACTTGACGTGTGGGGTTCAGGAGGGGAGCATTTAACAACGCAGCAGTGTAGAGAAGCGAACTTGATAACCTCTCGGGGTCGTGTGGCTGAGCACTGTATTCCCGCAAGTGAATGAATGAGATCCGCTCGTGAGTGAGTAAACGAAGAAGAAGAAGAAGAAGAAGAAAAACAGCGGAACAACAACAATGGTTTCTTTGAACTGTAGAAACAGCACACAACAACAACAACAACAACAACAACAACAACAACAACATAAAAGTACTTCAATTTTGTGTAACCATTATTACTCAAAAATCTCCTTAAAAAATCCCCCACACCATACCCATCACTGACACACACAATTCAACCCCCCCCCCTGCCCCCCCCCCTATTTTTTGGCCATGCAATGTTATTCCTCGTCTCTGCCAATTTTTTCGCATATTCGTCCGCCCGCTTCCACGATGAGGTCGTCGACGCTGGCCTCTCTCGCACTCTTTGCCCCCCCCCCGGCGACCTATTTTTTGGCATCGACCTCAACCATTCCCTTGAATATTCCGCCCTCTTTCTTCATCAACACCCCCGGAGAGTCGTACTCGGCGATGTTTCCATCATCGAGCACTAGAATTTTGTCACTGTCCATGATGGTGTTGAGCCTGTGAGCGATGGTTAACACCGTGGCATCCTTGAAACACTCGCGAATCATGGTTTGGATGATACCATCGGTGACGTTGTCGATGCTTGCCGTCGCCTCGTCCATTACCAGAATCTTGGGTTTCCTCAGCAAGCTCCTCGCAATGCATATCAGTTGACGTTGACCCTGGCTGAAATTTTCGCCTCCTTCGACAACTACCTCGCTAAGACCACCAGAGAGACCTTCGATAACCTCCTGGAGCTGGACTTGCTTTAGCACCCCCCAAAGTTCGTCGTCAGAGCAGCTGTCAAAGGGGTCTAAGTTATACTTTATTGTGTTGCTGAATAAGACAGGATCCTGGGGGATAATCGATAGCTTCTTCCGCAGCGGCTCTGTCCCGATTTTGCCCACGTCGATGCCGTCGATTTGAATCCTTCCGTGACTGAGCTCCACAATCCTGAACAGAGCTGTCATCAAGCTGCTCTTTCCGCTGCCAGTCCTTCCGACGACGCCAATCTTTTCGCCGGCCTTTACTTTGAAGCTGATCTGCTTCAAGACCTCCGGACCGTCCCTGTAGCGCAGGCTCGCCTTGTCGACGATGATTTCTCCCATTTGGGGCCATCCCGACTCCTCCGCAGGATCCTCCTCTGTGCACTGGTCACTCTCAGGTTCGACATTTTCGGTGTACTGAAGAACCCTCTCCACACTATTCATTTGGGCTTCGACTTGAGCGATCATCTTGACACCGTGCTTTAAGAAGCCGGTGACCTCAATACTGTAGGACAGAGCCAGTCCAAGCCACCCGGCGCTGATAAAGTTGGAGTTTTCAGTGGCGACCGCGATGCCTCCAATGAAAGCCGCGATCAGACCACCCAAGACGTCCAGCCTGATCCCCAGCCAGTTGTTGGCTAACTGAGCCATAATAAAAGCCGCGTTGTTGACATCGAATGAGCTCAGGCACTTTCCAAAGAAGGTCCCTCCCTTACCATAAGCCCTGATGGTTCCAGTTCCACTCAAAGTCTGACTAAAGTCACTAAAAATGGGGCTCTTTGTGATGCTTTCAACACGCTGAACTTCGGTAGAGCTCTTACGGAACCACTTCTGAACCAAGTAATACAAGTAACCAATCGGAACGAACGGGGCCAACATCGTTCCTTTCGTCGCAGCGACGATGGCTCCAGCCGCACCTAGCACGCTAAACATGGTCCCGACACCTTGTCCTAAGCTCTGCGTCAGCTCCAGATCGATCCTATCCATATCGGCAGCAAACCTGTTCAAAACTCTCCCAATAGGTGTAACATCAAAGAACGAGACTGGCGCTCTCATCACCGCCGTGGTCAGGTCGTTGTGGATTTTCCTGCTAGCGGCAAGCCTGTGCATGGCCATGATAATGGCTCTCATGGTCAAAAAAAAGACACCAATCATCCCAAAGGCTGCATAGATATTCAGATAGTAGGAGTTTTCGCTCGAACTCAGGGGTTGACCGGTGGTAAAGAGAGTGGTGATACTTTCGGAGGCCCACTTGGCGAGCCAGAATGAACCAGCGATTTCGAACGATCTCCCTACTCCCTGGATGAGGAAGATCGTGATCACCTTCCACAAACCCCCCGACTTACAGTAGTAAGTGTAGGCAGATCCACTCACACTCCCCTCCTCGCGCTCCTCGGATTTCGTGAGCTCCTTCCCCTTACTGATAGCCTCCTTGCTATGCACAATCTTGTCGCCAGCCCCCGACTTGCCCTCTTCTTTCTCTACACTGAGAGTTCTGCTGCGCGCCCTCGCCCTCTCAACAACTGCGGGCTCGTCCCCTTCTCCTCCGTCTCCCTTTTCTCTGTCCGCATCTTCGTCCTCAAACATGATAGCGCCAGCAAAGTCAACTCCCTCAGCCTTGAGGTCTTCGTACTTGCCAAAGTGAGAAACTTTCCCCTCCTCCATGACCACCACGCCGTCGCACCTGTGCAAGAAGTGAACGTGGTGGGTGACCAAAATTCTGGTTGCGCCAGGGCAGAGTGTCGTTGACGAGATCGCATTCTCAAACAAATGCTCTCCTACATGCGAGTCGACCGCAGACAGAGGGTCGTCGAGCAACAGAAGTTTGACGTCCTGGCTGTACATGGCTCGGGCAAGGCTTACACGAGCCTTCTGCCCACCGCTCAGGTTAATGCCTCGCTCTCCGATCTCTGTTAAGTCACCAGCCGGGAGAACATTGAGATCGTCCTGGAGAGCGCAGGCCTCGAGAACGGCCTCATACCGTTCCTTGTCGTATGGCCTGGAGAACAGCACATTTCCGCGGAGGGTGTCATTGACCACCCAGGGAGTCTGCGATGCGTAGGTGGTATAGCCAGCTTCGGGGGCTTCTGAGGATTTCAGGGGGAGGTACACTTTGTCCTTGGTTTTGTCGGCCGGCTCCATCTCCCCAAGGATGGCACTGATGAGCGAACTTTTGCCACTCCCAACAGACCCTACCACAGCGTATAACTTCCCTGCTTCAAAAGATATGTCAACGTCCTGCAGGATAATAGGCGATGATTCAGTTGCAGCCGATTCCGATTCTGTGGCTGACTCAGTAGTAGCAGTCGTTCCGCTTCCACCCTTATCCTTATCTGTCACGCCGTCGACCCGGTCGACCAACTCAACCTCTCTGTATTTCTCCTCTTTTTTGTCGCCCTTTTTGCCGCCGCCCTTGCCACGTCCACCACCGCGAGCTCCCCTCGGTTTTGGGGTCAATGCCTTACGGGCAGCCTCACTTATTCTCTGGTCCTCTTCATCAATCCACTTGAAGCTCGAGTTTTTAATGACCACGCATTTCTTCGCCTCGCTGTCGTCCAGAGCTTTTACTGCCTCCTCGCCCTCCACGACGTAATCCTTGAGCTCAGGGAGGGCAAGGTAGGTTGAGATACGGTTCAAGGATATTTTCGACTGGATTAGTTGCAGCAGGCCCATGGGCATGAAAGCAAAGGGAAATCTCATCACATTGAAAAGTGCCAGAGTTGTGAAAGCCGTAGCAGCATCAAGGGGGGTATCTTGAACGTTGATGTACGTCAAGAACACCAAAATTGGCTGAATAATCGGTGCGGACAGCAAGATCATGCTGAATCCAATCGCAGCCGTATAGGCCAACTTAGTCAGTGCCTGCGAAGTGAAAGTAATTTCATGTTTATGTTGTGTTATGTTATGTTGTTTATGTTAGTTATGTTGTGTTATGTTATGTTGTTTATGTTAGTTATGTTATGTTTGTTATGTTATGTTATGTTATGTTACGCTAGTCACCCGCCGCAACAACCTCGTCGCTGACTAACGCCCACTTAAACCTCAACTAAATCTCACTCACCTGTAACTCCTCTTCTCGGACTTTATCGACCTCCTTGTTGAATGGTCTCTCCCAAGCATAAAATTTGATAATTCTAATGCCGGTGAGAACTTCGTTGATGAGCTTCACACGAGAGTCACTGTGCTTGAGGACCAGACGCCTAAACCTCGATACCCTCCCGAATACGACAACATTGATCGGAGCGAGTCCAAACATAAACGCTACTCCTACCCAAGTCGCGGCTCCGACCTGGCGATGGATCAAATAAAGGCAAATAATAATCTGGAGAGGAGCCACAGAGGTGAAACCCAAGAACAGGAGGAAACGCTGCAGCTGAGCCGTGTCGTTGCTCATCATATTCACGACCTGTGAGGAGGCAAGAGAGTGAGAGTGGAGAGAGAAAGAAATGGATTAGAGTCATGAGGGGCTTCGTTTTTATGGCTGTACTCAACTAACTGACTATGACCCACCTGCCCTGTACTTGTGCTCCCCCTTCCCGTGTTGCTGACACTGAGGCTCTTGTTGTAGAGCATTGTACTGACTGCAGTTCGTATGTAAACGCTGGCGTGAATCATGATGACGTTGTGTCGGGACTCGAGCATTGAAACTGTCATGGGAATGACAGCAAGGCCAGCGACAAGCACCCAAGGGTGAGCATAGGGGACATGCACCATGCCATCAGTAGCAACAGACTCAAAATATCGGACCAAATCATTCAAAATCAGGACGGGTACAAATTTTAGCAAGGCAGCTAATACGTAGAGTGCGATGGCTGCGTTATTGATTTTATGTTAGAATTGAGAATGCAAGGCAAAATGCAAGACCACCCCGCAAGACCCCCCCTCCCCCCCCCCCCCAAGAAGAAGCAGCAATAAACCACTCACCAAAAATGAATTTCCCCGTCCCGTAGGACCTCAGCAGCGCCCGTGCCATGCTCCGAGGCTTCTCGACTCTCAGACCTCCCTCCTTAGCAGGCTCGTACACGGGGTTTGCAGCCTGGTGATCCCAATCGGCCTTGATTTTACGGTATACTGACTCGGCCTTGTCATCGTCCATCAAACCACCAATATCAATTGAGGTAAGAGGTTGCTTCGCACCAAGGCGAAGCAGAGGGGCAAGATAGCTCAATGTCCAACGTGAGAAAAAATTTGCTTTCGATTCCCACGAAGGGGCAGCCAAGATGTCAGCCACAGAAGGGGCGGCCATCCGACTGGATTCTCCAGTCTTGGGGGGCAATGAATCCTCCGTTTTCATCTCAAATATTTTCGTAGAACGGCTAAAAGTAGTATACAAGTGCTTTAGGCAGGGCAAGGTTTCCAAGTTATCACGTATAAATTGTTTCAGATATTTGGGAAGAAAAAAAACAAAAGGGAAAAAATAACAAACAATGCCCTGAAGTGGTTTGACCTGTTTTTCCCTCTCACTAACTTCCAATATCTTGTAATTCTCCTGCTCTGTCCCTTGGCGCGCCAATATAATTTCCTTGGTATCCCCAATGTCCCATGATAACCATGTTGTCGGTGAAATAACATCGTTGACTGAAATGAAGACTCCCTTGCGGAGCTGTGCAGTAAGGATAGATGAGGCAGGAAAAACCATCACTGTTGTGACTAACGCGAAGAATGTTCGCATCTCGAGCAGGGTTATTGTGGCCCTGCCAGGCGCTCTTGTCCCGTCTGAGACAGACTTTGAGGAGAAAATGGAAGTGAAGGAAACCACTGTTGGTGGGACAAAGTCCGAGGGGATGTTTTGCGACGAAAGGATGCTTGGTTGGGGGACACAGGTTGGGGTCGCTGTGCAGGCGCCCTCCTCTCTTGAAATTGGTGGGGCTGTTCCATTGAGCAACCCGAATCGCCGGGGTGACAACACGGGGGGGATGGGGGTGCCACCCCCGAACGATGAGCCGGGGTTGTTTGAGAAAAAACTAACGAAAGAGGAAAAGAAAAAACTGGCGGCTGAACGGAAAGCTGCAAAGAAGGCAAAAAAATCCTCCCAGGCGAGTGAATAAATCGGAGTGAAATAAATAAAAAGAACTTTAGGGTAGCACTACTCCTCCTCTGTTTATGTTTATCTTGTTCACAAAAGCGAGCGACCTACTTAAAACATCCTTTAGGAAGCGCTTCCAAAAATGTTAAAAACCCAGAAAATTGTCAAAGCGATGAATGTCGCGCTGGCCAAAGTGACTATCACGACGTTAACAAAGGCAGAATCGCTCTCTTCCCATTTGTTCATCAAGTTCATGCCGAAGAAACTGCCTACCAAACTTGCGCTAGTCACGCACAGAGAGAGGACAGCCAGCACGGTGTTGTACATGAGTAACCGATTTCTTATCGTGTCCAATTTCATTCGAATCAATTCCTCCGTTGAAGTGACATTGGCACGCAATATTTCTATTGAGTTCGCAGTGCTCAGTCCCTGTTGGCTGCAAAGAGCAGAAAAGCAGAAAAAGATATAATTTGGATATGAATGAGTGTCGGAAGAGAGATGAAAAGTCAAATCGGTTCCACCTCCGTTTTCGCTTACCTGTACGCTTCCAAGATGAGCTCCGGTTCGTCTCCCATTTCTTCCAAAAGTTGCCGATCGACAGGCTGGATGAACATTGTCCGATGCGAAATCAACTTGCTTAAATTACATAGTGCCAGGTCCTCATCGTCGTCAAGAACCACATTGATCGCCCTGACAAATCCCCTGACGCGTCCGTCTAGCAACGAAATCTGGTTCTTTACTATCCTCAATTGCTCTTGAGAGTTGCTCTTCATGTTGTTGATCTGCCTCCCTCTACAGGAAATGTGCAAGAAAATGGGTCAGTCAAATGAGATGAGCGTGAAAGCGACAAGACTGTCAGAATGTCCTATCTGCTAGGAAAACACACTACTCACCTTTGGCTGCCCCTAGCCCGACCGACTCCCCTTAACACCTCCATAACATCATGCACTCGCTTGTTCAGCCCGTCAAAGTCTTGCCGTAAAGCCTGAGCTACTGATTGGATCACTGCATCGAGACACACAAGCTCGAATGACATATCTTCTTCATTCGACTGCGACGAACTTCTGGAATCATCCGAGTCAGAATTGTCCCCGGTATCGTCGTCATCATCGTAGATTTCGGCACTTGAGTTCTTAATATCGGCATTGTTATCACTTTCACCTCTGCTGTCTGTGCTTCCGTCCCCAGACTCTCCAAAAACTTCATTTTCCGCCTCAGCAACCCCTCCCCTCACCCGCTTCTCCAAGCTCGTCAAAATTCCATCAGCTCCGTCAGGCACCAGAAATAGCAACCTATCTCGAAGTACAATAGCCCGGAAAGGATCAAAATTAAGTAGCATCACATGACGGCGAACAATCAGCGCAGGCTCGTTCGATGCGCTGAAGGGGGTCACCATCCGCCGCATATCGCGAGGGTGTAAATAACCCCCTAAAGGAATCGTGGGTTGTAGCTTCTTTTGAGGTGTCGTGTTTGCGATCGAATCGTCAGGAGGAACCGGCAATTTCGCCGGAGTTCCAGCAAAACTGCTGGCCCGTCGGCGATTGAATATCTTTTGGCGCTTCTCCACATCTCTTGTCACATCTGCCACACTGACAATGTCACTAATATTGGTCGTTGTCTTTTTGTGAGTCCTCTCATCCTCGACAGAATCGTCACCGTCGCAAACTCTGTCCTGGATATAATTGTAAAGGTCGCGAAGTCGCATATTGCGCATTATAGGAGGGGGATTATCATCGTCACCTTTGCCTCCCTTCACAAGCTCATAAACGACAATGTGATGAAGCCTCTCGACCAATTTCTGCGTGCGTTGGTCACCGGTCAATCCTCGATAACGCGTTCCGGACTGTTTTTCTGACTGCTTTCGCTTCGGGTGGCTGCTGGCTGAAGAGGGCGATGGGGAACTACTAAAGGTAGGAAGTTGTACTGCCAGGCGGGATTTCCTTTGCGGGCGACTCTTCATGGGATAGAAATACAATTACTTTCTATACAGGCCAGACACAGTACACACTACACTCCCATAGGGTGCGAGGAGCAGCAGCTTGCAGCACCAAAAAAGGAGGGTAAATAATCCAAAAAAGATTTTTCTGAAGTCGACTGACGCCAAAGAGGACAATTTACTTTCTTTTGTTTCTTTTTTCGTCTAAATTTTGTCTGTATGGCACGCTGCTACTTTTTTCTAGCTCTACTGTCGCAATTTGTTGCCTCATTCAACCTCCCCTTTCAAAAATGCTCTGTACAGTCCGACTCATCGACTTGTCTCCGATCTAGCGCTGTTACAAGTGACTCTCCGAGCAAGATGATCAGCAAAAGTGAACCCCTTCGAGTCATGATTGCAGGAGCCGGTGTTGGTGGGCTGACGCTTGCAAATGTGTTGCTGAAGAATGAGAATGTTCGTTGCACAATCTTAGAGAAGACATCAGCCTTCAAGCGTTTTGGAGGACCAATCCAGCTGGCCAGTAACGCAATGCAAATCTTGAAAGAGATGGATCGTCACACTTATGATTTGGTTCTTTCGAATTTCACGTATACTGGCGACAAGGAGAATGGTATCAAGGATGGGATTAGGGATGAGTGGTACTCAAAGTTTGATCTCGGTTCACCTGCTGAAGCTCGCTCAATGCCCTACACTGGTGTGATTGAGCGTCCCGACCTTCAGGACATTTTTTTGTCCAATATCCACAGGGTTGGTGACGGGAAGGGCATCGATGGTCAGGATGTCGTAAAGAATGGGAATGGCGTTACCTCTTATACCAACAAGCCGACTGGGGAGATTGAGGTCACCCTTGAGGATGGTTCAACGATGACTGGGGATGTGTTGATCGGTGCCGATGGCATCTGGAGCAGCGTAAGGTGAGAAAGTTGGAACGAAAAAAATGCATTTTTCAAAAGTCTCTCTGCCAGTGTTTCTATTGCCAATGCCTGACTAACCCTTCTTTGAAACAAACAAAAATCACCAAACGTTTGTCTCCTCCAATCTTACCCTAACACTAGGGCGACCATGAGAAACGAGCCTGTTAGGGGCGATGGCGCTGGCGTGTCCTACTCTGGCTACACTGTGTTTGCGGGGGAGCTCAATTATAACTCCCCAGACAACGGCGAGGTGGGCTACAAGGTGTACATAGGCCCTGGCCAATACTTTGTTATCACTGACATAGGCAAAGGGAGGTATCAGTGGTATGCCTTCCTTGCTCGCCCTGCTAACAGCGTTGAGAATGAAGAAAAGCCAGACGGGAGTGTAAAGTATCTTAAGGATATCTTCGTCGGCTGGAGCAAGGACGTGCACGCGATTTTGGATGTAACTAAGGAGAATGAAATTCAGCAGCGTGACTTGTATGATAGGCCGCCTTCTGTCACGCAGCCCTGGTGCGACGGCAATGCCGCCTTGCTGGGCGACGCAGTTCACGCTATGATGCCCAATCTTGGGCAGGGTGGCTGTCAAGCGATAGGTGAGTGCAGCGATGGCAAAAGAAGGAGAGAAACCGTACTTTTTTTCTTGGCTGAAAAATGAATGCTAACAAAAACCTGACCGACCGCTGCCATCGTAGAGGACGCTCTCGTGCTCTCTGAAGAGTTGAACTCTGCGTATGACCGATCTGAGATTGCTGGCAAGCTCTCCTCTTACAGAAATAGGAGACTAGTGAGGTCAGCTGCCGTTCAGGGTTTGAGTCGCTTCGCGAGCGATATTATCATTCGGGGTTTCGACACTCCCTTCAAGATTGTTGACGGCAAGTTTGAAAACTTTAATTACGCCGGCGTCGTTACGAGAATGCTTCAGCCAATTCTTCCCATTTTCTTCAAGATTCAATTCGCTTTCCTCTACGATGGATACGATAACAAGCAAGTTGTGGATTTGAAAGCTGGTTTAGGGTTTCTGTTGGTTGGGGCGCTCATTCTCCTCGTCACTGGAGGTGCAATTGAGGAGGGGGGGCTTTTGGCAGGTCTGGGGCTTGAGAGCGTTTTCGGGACGGAGGGATTTGAGGCGTTTCTGTCGAATTTTCAGGGTCTTTTCTGATTCACGTTCATACCCGATGATGTACGATGTGTAGTTTGTGTGTTGAGGCTTTTATTTAATACACGTAAAAAATGCTGAGTAGGGTTGGCAATTGCATTTCTCTTCAAACAGTAAAGGGTTCTATTTTTCCGAGTTCCTACCTCGCCTACCTCGTAGAGTTAAAACTTTGTATACTTCGCCCATCCCATTTTCAACTTCGCTCCCGCCAACCAACCGTTCAAAACCCGAGTAGATATCATTCGCCTGCTCCTCGCTGACGTTGTCATCCTCGATGAGCAAGCTTGCGCGCTCGCCGATTCCCATCCTCATGAGCCACTCCCCTTGCTTACAGACTGGATCTACTGTCACACTATCGAGAGCCTTTTCGCGCCCGATTGTCTCGACGATCCTTCTAAAATCAACATCCCCTGTGACATCTGTCTCCCCAGGGCGTTCCAAGATGCTTACCTCATTGTGGGAGAGAAAGCCTCGCAACGTTTCTCCGCCACAATAATTGGCGCTTCCGTAGTCTACTATCACCGCAGCTCCGCCGTTTCTGTTTATCCGAGTCGCAATATCGAGCGAAACCGTCAACGATTCGGGCGAGACTTCGACAACAGTTCCAACTTCCGGAGAATTTTTTTTCTTCGATTTCTTCCCATCCTCTTCGATCCATTCCCCGAGCAAGCCCCGGCAAGCAACCGTGACACCCTTACTCAAAACTATGCTCAGCCCGTCCTTTGAATCGTTTATGTCTACTAGCTTCTCTCTCCACCCTTTTTTTGTGTATTCAAAAACATGAATGGGGAGAGCATCGAGAAGCTCCTGACAAATAACGAAGGTGGTGTGGTCTGTGGGGAAAGAAGACTCCATTTCCGGGAATGTGTGGTGCCAACGGACGGGAATTTTGCTGTCAAGCTTGGCAGAGGTAAGGAAATCAACAGAGGAAGTTGCTGTGCTGGCGCTTTGTGGGACTGTTTGCTCTAAATCTGGGTGGGAGTCAGCGTCAAGGGGCTTCTTCACGACGCCCAAGTCATTGTCTAGGCGTGCACCGAGCATCAGTTTTGCGTCCTCCATCTCTCTCTTCATTATTTCTTCTTCGGACTCTACAGCAACGTCATTTCCGTTCGCACTTTTGGTCTCAGCCATTTGGTACGAAGAATCATCGCGCTCAGCACCCAGTGTATCGCACTGCTTATCCCTTAACTGTGCAGAACGCTCGATGAGGTTGACCGACTTTATCGACTGATAAAATTGCGCGAAAGTATCGTTTTTCCATACCTTCAGAGCATCACGAATCAGCGTACCTCTACCAGGACCAAGCTCAACAACGTCCACTTTGTCTGGCTTGCCACAAAGCTGTGCAAGTAATAATGGGGTGGGGGCAAGTTAGAATAAAAGTGTAAAGCAAGAAGGTGAACGAGCGTGCACACTGCTTCCCAGTTCCAAGAACCCGGAGGACCCTCACCTCCCACTGATTCAATATAAAGACGGCAATGGACTCCCCAAAAAGCTGAGATATTTCCGGAGATGTGGTGAAACTTCCCCCAGCTCCGAAAATCTTTGTGTCCTCTTTCTCCTGCGTTGAGTAGTATCCAAATTTTGGGTGGGTCAGGACTTGTCTCATGTATTCCGCAATAGTTATAGGACCACGAAGTGTAATTAGCTTGATCAGCTCACTCTCCATTGCAGTGCAATCAACATCATTTGTATTGGATTCATTGAGAACTGTGCTGGATTCATCGAGAACTGGCCGCTGGACAAGCCCGGAAGTATCAATAGAGATGTCAGCAAGTTTCAGGTTTTTTTTATCTCCGCCTGACGAGGATGCGGCTGAGAATTCTCGCAAAGCCTGTGATGCCACCCTGAGAGTCGGTCGCAGGTTGACGAGAGTCGGTCGCAGGTTGACGCTGAGCCTTCGAGGGAGATGGATAAAACGACGACTTGCAAACATTCTGAAATTAAGTAGATCTTCTCTTCGGTAGAAAATCTACTTGCTTGTCGGTGAACGCCAACTTTTAGGACGATTATTGTAAAAAAACAGCCAACGCGATTCCATATATGGCAGACCCCACCGCCTAAAATTCAATCCACCTTTCACACCCTTGGTTATTACGGTTCAATGTAAATTTTCTCCCATAGCCACCCTACTTGTATTGGTGACAAATTTGTGCAGTGACTACGGCTCCAGAATAAATATTATCGTCAGAATGAAGAGAGGAAATGTTGAGATATCCTCTCCTTCATGTGAGACCAACCCAACGACTACAATCACGCTCCGGCAAACAGTCTTGGATGCCCTTCCTGCAGCCCTCTTTCCCATCAATTTGTCACTCGCTGCTTACATGCAGTCCTATATTCTGAGTGCTGAAGATTTCAGTGAGATTCACGCTGAGTTCTCACGCAAAGGGGGTGATGTTTGGCAGACCTGGACTACTTCTAGGGTTGTGTTTCAGGTTGCTGCTAGTGAAGTCAAAGAAAAGAACAATGGCGGGAGCTCGAGCGCACAGAAACAGAGCCATGGCGAGAGCATCTCTTCTATCAAAGACAAAATCTTCCGCCCTCGTGCCCAGCCACAAAGTAAAGAAACTTACCAAGAAGCGATTTGTATTTTGATCAAGGAACGGGTGGAAGAGCAAGGGAAGAGAAAGCTTGCGAACCAGAAGTCCGATCACTATGCTTCGCTGGACCTTATGGCCCGTGGTTTTGCTTTTAAGCGAGAGGTTGTGCGGAACACAGCCAGCACTAAACGCGCGTCCACCTCCTCCCTATCCCGGTCGAAATCCGTGACCTCCTCTACCACGACGACGGCGCACAATGAGCTATCCAATTGGCCTGTCATGGCGTCGGTTTCCCGAGACGAAATAACCTACAATCACAATAACTCGGGCGCGGAATTATTGATTCGAGTTGGCGGTCCCTGGGAGTTCATCGGAATGCGGGTAGGAGGTAGCTGTTTGCGGAGAGTATTCAACGGGCCGTGTTATGGCGAGAGGGGTAAACGATTCTGGAGCGGCGAGGGGAGCGCCCGAGTGTTCGTCAAGCTCGGTTCTGGGAGCGTCGAACAGCGGAACAACTATTATCAGATTTCAGGCGAGCCCCTGACATCCTACAGCTATGGGACGGACAGTCAGCGAGTTCTTACGAAGAACAACGAAGCGAAGTACGGTCCGGACGGCCAGCTACCACGCTGGAGACTCTTTTACAGCAGCATGTATCAAAAGCACGTCGGCTTTCCGTCCAGTCACTGGATAAGCGCTCCTCCCCCCCCCTCCTTGAATACGCATGCCCAAATGTCGACGACTCCAATGTCGACGACTCCAATGTCGACGACTCAAGTGTCGACGTGCACGCAAAAGTCCTTAACTCAAACGACTTCGACCACGCATTCGCTCACTGAAGAGGTCCTGGAGGATGATGGAGGCGATTTCATGAGTCTATTTTTTGGGCACCGCGTCGGCAGTATATTGGGCAACAGTTCTGCTGGTGGGTCAGCCGGGACCAGCAAAATTGGTGAGACTGGTCCGTCGACTGCGGGAATTTTGGATCTCTGTGAGGAGCTAAATCTAGATTGTAAAGGCTCGAAGAATCTAGATTGTAAAGGCTCGAAGAAACGTAAAAAGCGAAAGAAACAGAACGAGCTTCGCGCCCGCCTCGGCCAAATTGTGGTACAACTGCGGCGAAACAATAAGAAATTGGACTACCACCGATTACTAAACAAACACTGCCCTCTGCCCGGAGATCTCTTGACGACGACTGACCTCAAAGTCGCGGTTAAGTGGTACAGCCAGCTCAAAAGCGTCAATGATTGGGTTCGAGAAGTGTTCTCGAGTCTCCTCCCTCTCGAGCTCTTTGGCTCTGAACGCAACAAGGTGAAGATTATCGACAATTTAATCGTTTTCTGCAACAAGAGGAGGATGGAATCCATGAGTGTCAGTGATGTAATGACGGACATCCATGTCAACGATGTTCTCTGGCTCTTACCTGACAATAAACCGCAGTCCCTCCCCGCTTCGTCCCATATTGCGCGGACTAAAATGGTGCAGAAGCTCGTGTATTTGTTTTTCGCGTCGATCGCAATCCCGCTTCTGCGCTGTACTTTCTACGTGACAGAAACGGAATTTCAGCGGGGTGCAATTTTTTTCTACCGCAAGCCGTGCTGGAGCAAAGTCCGTGATCTGGCCATGGTCGGATTTGGAAATGATGCCGGTAATACGTCAAAGAAGGAAGAATCCGGTGAGGGGGAAAGTGTGGGGGGACTGGATGGGGAAGGGTCTGAGGATACTGTCTTTGAAATGGGAGAGTCTTCCTCGGTCCCTCCTCAGCCTCCACCTCCACCACCTCCCATCAAGGGCCAGTACAGGCTCGTTTCCAAGGAAGAAATTCTTGAACGGGTCCAATCTCAGAAATGCGGCGCCAGCCAACTCCGCCTTCTCCCAAAAAATAGCGGCATCCGAGGCATCGCAACTCTTAGCAAGAGGAGGAAAATCGATCCCCCAAAAAAATCCGAAAACAATTGCAATAATAGCAGCAATAACAACAGCAACGGCAACGACCGCACTGCTCTCTCGACCAACGCCATCCTGCGCCCCGCCTATGACGTGCTCAAATATGAGTATAGCCGCAATACAAAATTGTTCGGTGCTGGTGTGAACGATTTCGAGGAAGTTTTCGCGAAATTTGCAAAGTTCAAGCATGAACTGAGGCGCAATGAAACAAAAAGCAAATCGCTACCGAAGCTGTACTTCGCAACAGCCGACATCAAGCACTGCTACGATAAAATCAATCAGGAGTATTTGTTCGAATTAATCAAGGAGAAGGTCTTGAACGAGGACACTTACTTCACCCAGAAGTATTCGGTGCTTCACCCTTACAGGAGCCGCAACAAAATTCAGGGGAAGAATACCGCACTCATGTCATGCCAAGCAGATTGGCAAGATTTTCTGGAGAAGGCAACGAAGGACCACGCCAACAATTACAACAACGCCGTGATTGTCGACAAAGTGTATCTACCCGCCCGAAGGAAGGATGAGATTGTCGAGCTACTGCGCGAGCACATTTTCTCACACTTTGTCGTTGCGAGCAGCGGAAGGGGGAGGGACAGCTATCTGCTGCAAAACGAGGGAATAGCGCAGGGCAGTGTTTTGAGCACCATCATGTGCAACATGTATTACGGAAGCGTAGAGGAAAAATTGCTCGAAGGCGTCTACAGTTCGGGGGATTCTGATCAAAACCTGCTCGTTCGACGTGCTGACGACTTCATTTTAGTCACCACCAATCTAAATGTCGCCAAGAGATTCTTATCGAAGATGGAGGAAGGTGTACCAGAGTTGGGCGCGCAAATCAACATGGATAAAACTACCCTTAACTTTGACTTCAAGCATCTGAAAAAGAACAGTAAAAAGAAACCGGACATCCAATGGTGTGGATTTCTATTCGATACAGAAACTTTAGAGGTTCAATTCGATGTCGAGAGATTCTGGGGTAGCAATGCCCTCGACAACCTCAAAATCGAATCGTCCAAGAACCCGGGGGTGTCTCTCAAGTCCAAGATGAAAACATTTGTGCGACCTCGCTGTACCCCCCTTCTCTTGCACACCCACGTCAATTCCACCAAAAAGATCAAGCAAAATCTATACCAAATTTTCCTCTTGGGTGCAATCAAAAGTTACGGGTATGTCATAGGGTGAGTAATGTTGATGATGATTCAAGTTTTTTTTTATTGGGGAGTTGCGTTGTTTGCTTTGGGTGGAGTTTTTGCATGTTGCCATGTTGCCAAGACGCACGGACGGATAGCTAACGTAGGGAACTCTTCTCAGCATGCCACAAGGTGTAGGCAAAAATATGAACCAGGCATTCCTAGTGGAATGCGTTGTTGACTGTATCAATTATACGCAAAACCTCGTGCGCCGCGTCCAAGACGTCCAGATTGATGGAATGGAGAAGGTGGACGACAACAAACTTATCGCACGCAGAACTGTCTTGAGACTTGGCTTCGAAGCATTCGCTAGGGTCTTCGCTTTCCATTTCAACCGTGTCCAGGACGAAATTCACACGGCCATGAGCGCACTGGGCAGCAAAATTATGAATGCAATGCACGCCACGATTCAAGCCGACAAAGAAATTGATGCAGGTGAGAGTGTGGGAGGAGTGCGAGGAGCGAAGCGACGAGCCGAAAAGGCGTGAGTACTGGATATCAATGTACATGCCTGATACTTCCAAATGTAACGTTGCTGCTACCAAATTCTTCGCCATTTCTAACGCCACCAACGCCCCTACCATTGCCGTCGCAGCTATCGAGAGAATCATCCAGCGAGCATCCAAAAAATTTGACCTCGCTCTATTCGAAGTCTTGCCATAGAGTTTGCGAATAATGGTTGATGGGGAGTAGGTATTTTAGATAATAAGAGCTAAATTATGATATGAAATGGGAGATTTAAGGTTTGAGTTCTTTTTGGGGTTTATTTTGTATGCCGTATAGTATGCCGGACGGAAGCAAGGTTCGAGTTTTCTGACCCTATTTTGTATGACGGAAGCAAGGTTCGAGTTTTCTGACCCTATTTTGTATGACGGAACGTCATGTCATGGGCTGGCTGCTGCTCACCTGGTGATGCGTAAGTTAAAATATTCATCGTCGGGATTGGGATTGAGGGTGAAGCACCTATCTTGATGGTTGATAAAGAGTATACAGGGGAGGAAAGCAGGGGCAATGGAGGTGGGACAGCTGGCAGTGAAAAGGTCACAGAAAAAAACAGCGTAAAGAGGAGGGCTTGGAGGAAAGGAGTCATGACTAAATTTCACTTAATTAACGACTCGACCGCCGGTAGATATATGTACTGAAGTGTTGGTGGTGGTGTGTTGTTTATCGAAAATCGAATTATACCAAAATAATTACCCAAGGTTTTTTTTCAGTATATCGGCCGATCGGCCGATTCGGTAGAAGCTGAAAATAGCTAAAATAGTGTGTGGAGTTTTGACCCTAAATTAAGCTTCTTGATAATCGGTTTCTAGTTATGGGCCCAATGTGTGGAGTTTTGACCCTAAATTAAGCTTCTTGATAATCGGTTTCTAATCGGCCGGGGATCAATGAGAAATGCCAAATGGGTAAGTTGTTGCTGTAATAGCTTTAGGATATATCTGTGCGTTTTCGACAACACTGCAACACTGCAACACTGCAACAGAAAAGTCGTCACTTCCCACCAACCCAAACCAGAAAAAAAAAACAAAGGTTGGACGTATCGCGGAAGTTGTGCAAGTCCGCAAACAGCCTTGCAGTCACATAGCAAGCCAGCGGTGAAAGCACCGATGAAAGATTATTTTGATATTTGCCGACCGAAGCCGACTATTTATTATCAAATAAATAAGAACAGATACTACACTTGATCAAAGCCAAAAGGCCAAGAGATTGGTAAAAGCCTTAAAGGGAGCTTCTTTGCTTTTGGTCTTCCTGATTTTTTGGCCCACTCTGGTATTTTTGTGGTGGTGTTTGAGGTTAAATGAATAAATTATAGTAGCCACAATAATAGCTCGCTTTTAAATAGTCACAGTAAGCTTATCGAGCTGATTTTGTGCGTGGGTTGAGATCCCCCCCCCCCCTTCATTGTCTCCGAAGAGCTGTTGCCAATTCCGTCAAATGGGGAAATCGTTCGCCGCATAGAAGCCCCTTTGTAGCTCATGTTAGTTGGGGGCTGGTTATTACCATACGGCGGTTCACTCAAAAACACGCATACTCGCCTACAGCCGTGCTTTTACGTGGCGCCACGAGGCGGATGGAAGGATTTTTTCTAAGTAGTGGGAATTGGGTTTAGTAATTGTTCGAATAACCCGCCTTAGGTGCTTTTTGAAAATGTCGGTACTTAATACAATTTTGTAGTAAGATTTTTTTTCATAATTCTAATATAATATAAATTATTTTTTTACTGAATCAATAATTTTCAAATAATTTCATCAAATATATTTTTATTTATTTATATATCTTTTTGAATTATATAGTTTTTCATTAAAAATAAATTATAAAATTATCAAAAACTATATAATTCCAGATAATATTAAAAATATTTTAATTTAATATTATTAAAGAAATTTGTATATCAAAAATGTATTTAAATAAACGAAATTCAATTTTTTTTTCTTCGTCAGAAACCAGACATACCAAGCATTGCACCAACAAATTACACTATTTCGTCAATGTGGTACGCTGGTACGCGATTGTCAAATACGACTACGCGAGGCCAAGTCGGTCGGTCTTCTCCTCCAGCAGGTTTTGTCGGACGATGCAGAGGCTGAGTTCTTTCTGGATGATGTAACTGTAGAAGGTCCTGCAGGCGTGTTCACACTAACAAAAGAATATGTTCTTGGCTCAAAACTAACCGGTTTACATCCATGACCCCAAACTACCTTAAATCCCCCCTTGCTTGGCCTTTTTTGCGTTCTGATCGCTTCCGGTCAGCCCCCCCTTGCGCTTCTCTCCGCGATTATCCCGCACAATCTCTACACCGGTTCGCTTGAATGTGACCAGGAGCTTGACAAAGAGTCCGTAGGTACCGGTGATCTCTTTTTGCGCATCTGTGCGTTCGACATAGGGCGTACTAAATGCTGAAGATACTTCATGATTTGGCGAGTGCTCTAAGATGGCTCCTGGGCTCGGTTCCTTCGCTCCAGCGGAGAAGATATCCACTCCAGCAGCGTCGAAGGCGCATTCCATTTCCTCCCAGACATCCAAGCTTGGCAATTCTCTTGGGCATTGCTCCATTAGTTTTTTCAGATCCACTTCTCTTCCCATCTCGAGTCCCTTCAAGACATGACCGAAGATGGTGATTGGCGTAAGCGCCTTCTCGCGCGCCAGGGCGATCGTCTGCAGACTTTCCCCATCCTGGAACCTCTTCCAGGAGGATTCCCAGAAAGCCTCGCCTGTTTTCTTTACCGGTTTGTACACAAAGTTTGTCCAGGCCTTTGGCTTGACAAGATAATCGACCAGGACAGAATTTTCTTTATTCTCATCGCACACTGGATGCAGCCGAGGTCTGAATTCCTTGCTCCAACTATCGAGCATGTTGAGAAGCTCATCAAGGTAATTTTCGGCTATCGTGATGCCCTGCGCGATGATTGCATCCTTGGCAATCTTGCTGTTGTTGGCCAGCACGACGATATTGTAGAGGAGTGAATCGTTCATTAGTGCGACTGGTGATATCCCGACTACTAAAGCAGTGGTTAAGCGCCATTCGAACACCAGCACCTTGAGTGTTTGGAGCTCCTCCATCGAGTTTGTTTTGTCCCTCTCGTCTGACACGGCCAAACGTTTCAGAGTACTTGTGTAGCCGCTCATTGCCTTGAGCGCGAATCCCTCCCCCTCGTCGATTTCCTCCTTCGGGATGACGCTGACGTCCACCCCGAATTCTTTGAGCTCCTCCATCTTCTCTTCAACCTTCTTCTTTACTTCTTTCTCATGGTCTCGAACGAAGGGAGGGACTTCAACAACCATCATGTTGAGATCCGAGGAAGAAAAGTCGACTTTCCGTCTGTCAGCCGCAAGAACCCTGTTGAGGAAGATGCTACCCTTCTGCGTCAGCCTGTGGACGACGTACGTCATGCTCCGCCCTCCCGCCGTACTGGTCTTTTTTTCCAAATAAGTGAGTTCGATCGGCGATTTGTTCGCCAAAGAGAGGAAATTCTTGAAGCGGTCCCCGGTGAATTTTCTGCCTCCTTTCAGCGTTTGCTTTATTCTCTTAATAAAGTCAACCTTTTCTCCGGCCGATGCGTGGGGAGACTTGCAGCTAATGACGACGCTGTTGAGCTGGGTCATGGACGCCCCGTAATCACTACCAAAGCAACTGATACCAACACACAACAACGCGAATTCGCGGGTGAAATCGCGCCTCTCAATCTCCCCACCACTCTCCTGACGGTACAAACAGTTGTCGCAATTGTTGCAGTGCGTGAACTTAGGCGTCTCCCCGAAGACTTCCATCAACGAGACGCGACGGCACTTATTCGTGTCGCTGGCAAATTCAGTCATCTTTTTGAGGCTGGAGTGGAATGCTGCGAGTGCGCTCCCCTGGAGCTTGCCGTGGTAAAATGCATCGTCAAATTTGACAAAGTCGTGGTCTTGGTAATACATGTCGACATGGGACAGCTGCCCATCACGGCCGGCACGGCCAATCTGCTGCACGTACTCTTCGACGCTTTTCGGGGGAGAGAGATGCACGATCCGCCGGACGTCCGCTTTGTCGATGCCCATACCGAAAGCGATCGTCGCCACGCACACTTTCGCTTCGCCCGTCAAGAACTGTTTGTGAGCGCTCTCCCTCACATCATCGCTCAAACCGGCATGATACATGACGGCAATGGGTCCTTCCTTCCCCAACTTACTTTGCAAGGACTTGTACGACTTTTCCACTTCACCTCTCGTCCGGCAGTAAACAATACAGGAGCTATTCTTTGGGTTTGCAAGCACTTCCTTGACCACAATATCCAAGGGATCCAAAGTCGATGACTTCTTCTTCACCGTAATGGCTAAATTGGGGCGGTCGAACGTTGTCTGCGTTCTCACCGGATTCTTAAGCCCAAGATTTGAAACGATGTCCTCCTGCACCTGCCTTACAGCCGTGGCGGTGAGGGCTACGGTATAACGAGGCTTCATGCGCTCCTTCGCCTGCCTGATGTTCCGGTAGGCAGGGCGAAAGTCGTGGCCCCACTCCGACACACAGTGACTCTCATCGATCGCTAGCATGACAACATTAAGGTCATCAAACGTGGCGCTCCCAGAAATGTACTCAGGAGTGCAAAACACAATTGTATACTTTGATTCCTTGACACGATTCACAATGTTTGCATTGACCTGGCTTGAACCCAAGAAGCAAGCCAGCTCTGGCTTTTTTAGATACTCATTCATTGTCGTCAATGGCTTCCCGTACGCACTGTGCGCAACTGTCGCATTGAGCGTGTTAACCTGATCCTGCATGAGCGAAATTAGGGGCGAAATAACCACTGTCACAGGCGGCTTTGTCGAAGAATTGTTCGGAGAATTGAGCCACTCGTTGCGGTGCCAAAGAGCAGGCAGCTGATAAACCAATGATTTACCGCTACCCGTGGCCCAGAACACGGCAACAGACAAGGAGGAGGTCGTCGAACAAAGACTTGAGATTGGGGAGGTCTGGTGGGGGCGGAAACTCGGCTTCCCAAAACCAGTATTTAGGGCACAGACAACAGAGGGTGGAATGCCAGGTGAAGGTGAGGCATTAGGTGAGGCATTAGGAGTCGTCACCGCTGAAATTACGTCTGGTTTCTTCGTCGTTGTCTGACCTGGTTTTGCGTAAGGGTTAGAGGCGTAAGGATTTTTCTTGGCGGCAGGGGAGGCAGCGGAGGCAGTGGAGGCAGTGGGGGCGTCTTGATTTTTCTTGGCAGCAGTGGCGGCATACGGGTTCTGCATCAGATCGAATCGTTCGAATGCTTTTTGGATAAGAGAAGTCGTTATTTGGGTCATTTCGCTGCTGCCGCCGATAAAAAAGTGGAGTTTCCAGATTAATACGCTAGTAAGCTCAATATGTATTTTTAATAAGCAACAGCTTTCTTCCTTCCTTCTCTCTTGCAACATTATTATTTTTTTAGCCATGCATAGTATAGTACTCATTCAAAAAAACCTCCCAATTAATTATCGTCTTCAACAATATCACAACTCAGGCCCAACATCCGTACCCCCCATTTCAATAAACCACTTATAGATCGGGTGGCTTTCATCGTGCGCATTTTTGGCGAGCCGTGCCGCGCTGTGCCCGCTTGCTGTTTTCTTGTTGATATCAGCCCCCTTGTCAACAAGGTACTTGGCTACATCTGTGTGTCCTCCACGCGCTGCTTCGTGAAGAGGTCCCCAGCCGTTCTCATCACCCGTGTTGACTGCCTTGACGGGGTCATGTGCGCGCTCAACTTCTCGCTGGACGATTGCGAGATCACCTCTCTGTGAAGCTGACAGAATGGCATTGCTCCCAGTGAAGGCGTTTTCGTAAGTGTCTGGTGACTTGACCTTATGTGTGCGCAAGTACGTCGATCTCCAACGATTATCTTCCTCGCTCCCCTTTAGTATGTAGCCAGGACGGTAAGTATCCAGGTCGTCAGTATCCTCAACAGCTGCTGCCTGCTCAGCCTTTGCTTCAAAATCATCATTAGCATCATCCCCATCAACATACTGAAAGTGCTCGTGACCGCCACCTTGTTGATTCTTTGCTTTTAATGCATACTCGTCATCCAGCTCCCTCCTTGTCTTACCCCCCTTCTTAGCATTCTCTAGCTCTTCCCTAGCCACCCTTGTTTTTTCCTGGTGGCGCAGTGTGTGACCATTCGGCTCAAAGTGAACAAAAACGTTGGCCATAAAATTACCCTTCATCTCGAACGGACGGCCGTGAATAACGCTGTGGGACTCGTAAAGAATCATCTCCCCGGGCTCAATGGTGACATTGTAACTCACTCCGTTGTGGGCGTACACCTCCAGGGGCCAGGGCTCTTCCACATCCTGGTCCACATTGATAATGCAGCTCACGACAAGGGGAAGGCGGTCTACATGAGGGGCGAGCACATGACCGCCAGAGTACACCCTGATCCCGTAGAGCGACGTCGCAGTCAGCTCCTGGTCGACCCACGCTTCCAGGATCTCCCTCGCACCACTCCAAATCTTATTTTTCATATCCATGCCACCCCTCAACTTCCTGTTCTCGAAATTTACCATGTGTGTAGGCGTCTTCCAGTGATTTGTGTACGTGTTACCGGAGGGCCACTCTTCAGCAACCCGTCCAGAGTCTTTGTATTTCTCCCAAAAATCCTTGATCTCGTCAAATAGATCTGAGGGGAGCATCACTTTCGCGAAACCAAGCTCGGTGTAGTTGGTCATGCTCGCTGGTTGACGAAGATTCATCGCTATCCGGTCCCTTTCTGTCGCCTCACAGACCTTTTTGTTATACCGCTCCGCGCAACCCTTCATATTCTGCGGGCGTTTTACGTAGTAAACGTTGTGGGACAGGTGGTTGTTTAAAGTGAGTAATTTAGTAACTGAAGGGAAGGAAGGGACAAATCATTCAAACAACGTACAACGAAATCAAGCTGAAAATAAAACAAGCTGATGACTTGTCTACATTTCTAATGAGTTGTACGTCAAATACAGAAACGGTCGCAGTAGTAGCAGCTGTAGCTGTAGCAGTAGCAGTCGCAGTCGCAGTCGCAGTCGCAGTCAAAGGCGTACCTGTTCATAATTGGATTTTTGCTCCCAAGACAAAGGATTTGCAAGAGCAGACGGATCAAACCCAGAACCAGAACCCACATAAGACTTGATCTTGTCCTTCGCTTGATTCAAGGACCTCATCAACGACGCCTCGCTGCCCGCATTCTCCGCAGTTCCCTCTGGTAACCAGCTGTAGTTCTCGTTCACATCTTTATGGTGGATGGGAAAGGAACAATCCACTCCATAGGATCCAGGATAGATCCCCGTCCTCACCCGCTTGTAACGATCTTCATCCAAAGAGTCCCCCATGGGAAATGTCGACGGGAGGGTCAGCAGTAGCAGACCAGCTGTCAAAGAGAGTTTTGCCATAATGGATGATATGGAGGCGGAAGGGGGGAGGAGGGGGGG
>ERZ651776.1948-NODE-1948-length-23641-cov-4.099601_pt1 | contig 23641 bp, 20 predicted proteins | sample MGYA00514761_ERZ651776 | MGnify/ENA metagenome assembly ERZ651776 | reverse complement strand
TAAATTAGCCTGTGAACTTAACGCATCCATCTTTTGTGCTCTTGTTATTCTAGGAACCAGCTCCATGCTAATGGAACTTACTTCGGCAGAAGCTAAATCTGACACAAGATCTTTTTCATTGAAAGGATCTAAAAAACTTATATGAATGGAATCTTTTTTTAGAAATTGAATCTCGTCTTTATTAGGTTTATTTAATTTACAAACTACGTCCGCAGCACTAAAGGATGCATTTCTATCTGTAGAAATTTTTGCTCCGGCTTCAGCATACAATTCGTCTGAAATGAAGACGCTTTCTCCCAATCCTGTTTCAATAGATACATCAATTCCTAAATCAATAAATTTTTTAGCGACTTCAGGTAAAATAGTTGCACGTATCTCGTGTGCTTCTTCTTTTGGAAAGAATATTTGCATAATAAGTATATATCGGAGATTTTAAAAGAATCTATTTTAAAGAAAAAAATACACTATGAACATAGAAAATTTAGATCATGATGAAGTAAATAAATTCGACGAAATTGCCTCTAAATGGTGGGATAACTCTGGGGAGTTCAAACCCCTTCATCAAATCAATCCTTTACGAGTTGGTTTCATTAAAGACAGAGTAGAGCTGAAAGGGAAAAAAATTCTAGATGTAGGTTGTGGAGGAGGAATCCTGTCAGAGGCTCTTAGTGAACTAGGTGCAGAAGTGACGGGAATAGATGCATCAGAAAATACTATTGGTGTAGCAAAATCACATTCCAAAACTGTGAATAGTAAAGTTAATTATATTCAAACTACTATCGAACAATTTACAAAAAATAATCCTAACGAAATGTTTGATGTGATAACTTGCCTGGAAATGTTAGAACATGTCCCATCGCCGGGTAGAATCATTGAAACTTGCTCAGATATATTAAAAGATGATGGTGAAATATTTTTTTCAACAATCAATAGAAACCCAAGATCTTACCTCTTTGCAGTGATTGGAGCAGAATATATCTTAAATTTACTTCCTAAAGGTACTCATGATTACGAAAAGTTCATTAAACCTTCTGAGCTAGCTGGTTGGTTAAGAAGTTCTAATTTGACTTCCAAGGAAACAATTGGACTTAGCTATAACCCTATTACAGATAGATATTGGCTCGGAAAAGATATACAAGTGAACTACATGGTTCATGCCAAAAAAGAGGGGCTAAAGTAAATTGGAGTTGTTTGCATTTGATTTAGATGGGACATTACTAGATACCGCTCCAGATTTTTTGAAGGCTGTTAACGTTCTCAGAAAAAGGTATGACATTGAAGAGGCTGATTTTAATGAAGTCAGATCTAGAGTTTCTCAAGGCGCAGCAAGCCTTGCTTCCTATGCCTTAAATTCTGAAGGTAAATCCCCGGAACAAATAGAATTTCATAGACAAGAATTACTAAATATTTACGAAGAATGTTGTCTTGATGAAACAGTTTTATTTGATGGTATTGCAGAAGTTTTAAGCAAACTTAATAACAAACAAATTAAATGGGGAATTATGACTAATAAACCAAGACGTTTTGCTGAAGGTATAGTAGAAAATAAATTGTCTGCATTTAATACTCCTTTTCTAATTTGTCCTGATGATGTCGGAGCAAGAAAACCAGACCCCAGTGGAATAATACGTGCACTCGATATATCTAATTCACTGGCAGTCAATAGTATCTATATAGGAGATCACCAAATAGATATCAGTGCAGGAAAGAATGCTGGAACTGCTACTGGTGCAGCTAGTTATGGTTACGTACCATTAAATGATGAGGTGGATAACTGGGATGCTGATTATGTATTTCATGACCCATTAGAAATATTAAAAATTATCTAATGATGAATTTTAATCTAAATGAAATTTCTACTTCAAATGAGAGTTTAAATGATAAAACCATAGTCATTAGCGGAGCGAGTGCAGGTATAGGCAGACAGGCTGCTAAGAGTTTCTCAGAATTTGGAGCCAATTTAGTGCTCTTGGGGAAAGATCAATATAAACTAGAATCCCTATTTGATGAGATAAAAGCAGAATATTCAAAAGAAGTAATTATTCATCCTCTAGATTTTGAGATTGCTCAAGAAAGTGATTACGAAGCTATTCTACAGGCCATAAAATCAGAATTTCCAAAAATTGATGGACTACTAAATAATGCAGGAATTCTAGGTGAAAAAAAACCTCTTGAACAATTTAATTACTCGACTTGGAGCCGCGTACTGAAAATTAATCTTGATTCTAGTTTCCTTCTTACTAAGCATTTAATGCCCTTAATGAGGGAGTCAAAAAATGGCTCAATCATATTCACTTCATCTGGTGTGGGTAGAGTGGGTAAAGCCTACTGGGGTGCTTACTCCATTAGTAAATTTGCTACTGAAGGTATGATGCAAATATTATCTGAAGAACTCGAGAATACTTCAAATATTAGGGTTAATTGCATCAATCCAGGTCCTGTAAGGACTGAAATGAGGGAGTCTGCCTACCCAGCTGAAGATCCTGAAAAAAACCCGCTGCCTGCAGAAATCATGAAGCTTTACTTATACTTAATGAGTGATGATAGTCTGGGAGTAAATGGGCAATCTATTGACGCTCAAGAGCGTTAATTTCTCCCTTAGTCAGTTCTTTAAAAGCTCCTTGCTTCAGATGAGCTGGTAAAAATAAGTTTCCATATCTGACTCTCTTTAAACGAGAAATTTCTAACCCCTGGCTTTCCCAAAGCCTTCTCACCTCTCTTGATCTTCCTTCCATTAAGACCATCGCAAACCATTGATTTGTATTGCCCTTCCTACCACCTTGCACGTCTGTAAATTTAGCAAAACCGTCTTCAAGTTCCACTCCTTCCATGAGGTTATCTACTATATTTTCTGTGACATGCCCATGCACTCTAGCTACATATTCCCTTTCAATATTTGAAGAGGGATGCATTAATTTATTTGCCAAAGTTCCATCATTCGTAAATAAAATTAATCCTGAAGTATTGATATCTAGTCTTCCAATTGAGACCCATCGACCAGACCTTAGTCTGGGTAAGGAATCAAAAATAGTTTTTTTATGATCAGGATCATTCCGTGACGATATCTCTCCCACTTTCTTGTTGTACATGAGGATTCTTTTTTTAGTTGGATCCTTTTTAGAAAGCTTTATTGTTTTACCATCAATCTCAAATATGTCTCTCTCAGAAACAAACTGTCCTATGGAGGCAAGGGTGCCATTCACTGTCACTTTTTTTTGGGTAATAAGTTTTTCTATTCCCCTTCTTGAGCCGATCCCGTGGTCGGCCAGAATCTTATGTATTCTTGCTTTCAAGAATTAATTTAAGGTTTGTGAATTTTCAGCAGAAATTTCTGGCTCTTCAATCGGTAATTCCAATTCTATTGACTCTAAATCAGGCAGCGAAGGAAGCTCAGGCAGTTCCCTGAGATGCTGTAATCCAAAATAGTCTAAGAATTCTTTGGTAGTTGAGTACAGTGATGGCTTCCCAGGAACATCTCTCTGACCAACAATTTTTACCCAGCCTCTTTCCATAAGACCTCTCATCAACTGTGTACCTACGGTCACTCCTCTTATTTCTTCAATTTCGCCTCTTGTAATAGGTTGCTTGTAAGCAATCAAAGATAGAGTTTCAAGAGTTGCTTTAGAAAATCTTTGAGGTTTCTCTTCCCATAGTTTAGCTACATATTCAGATAGAGATTGCTTTACTTGCAATCGATAGCCACTGGCTATTCTCTTGAGTTCGATTCCTCTTTCCATACAATTTTCATCAATTTCATTAAGGGCATTTCTTATTTCATCTTTTGAAGGCTTTGGCTCTTCAAATACTCTGGCCATATCATCGATATTGATTGGCCTAGAGACAGAAAGGAGTAAGGCTTCTAAAATTTCGCTTAATTTATTTTCCATTAATGCACCTCTTCAATTCCTTTAATATGTATTGGACCAAACTCTTCTGATTGAACAATTTCTATAAGAGAATCTTTTAATAATTCTAATATAGCTAAGAATGTTACCACAACGCCAATTTTTCCTTCTTCTGGTTTAAATAACGAAGTAAATTCTATAAATGATTCACTTTTCATTCTCTCAAGGATTTGACTCATTCTTTCACGAGTCGACAACTCTTCAAAATTAATTAGGTGTGCTTGCGATTGCTCTGCCCTTCTCATGACCTCTGAAAGAGCAATGGTGAGTTCTTCCAGTGGAACATCAATTAAAGGTGTATCTAGAGAAAATTCTGGTAATTTAGCGTGAGCTGCAAATATTTCTCTATCTAATCTTGGAATAGTATCAATTTTTTCTGCTGCCTCTTTATAACGTTGATATTCTTGAAGTCTTTTAATCAACTCTGCTCTAGGGTCCTCTTCTTCAATCTGTTCTTCTGGTCTAGGAAGAAGCATTCTAGATTTAAGCTCAGCCAAATATGCAGCCATGACCAAGTAATCCCCGGCCAGTTCGACCTGCATTGACTCCATAAGCTCTATATAAGAAGTATATTGTTCTGTAATTTTGGCTACGTTTATGTCCAATATATCTAGATTTTGCTTTCTAATTAAATAGAGAAGAAAGTCCAGAGGCCCAGCAAAACTGTCTAATAATATTTCTAAGGCATTAGGTGGGACGTATAAATCCTCAGGAAGAACAGTTTCTTTTCCTTTTACAGTCGCTAGGAACATCTCCTCTTGACGAGGGGGAGTAGGTTTTTCCTCTTTTTCTTGAGGAGATTTGGTTTTTATTTCAACCATTATGCCAATAACTCATTATTGGGTTTGTATTATAGCTATTATGTAAAAAAACATACAATTATCAACTACGAAGAGCATCCATTGATTCATTCTTAATTTCTTTTTGATCCAGGATTATGGCTACCAAAACTAGAATAATCAAAAAACCCAAACAAATCTTTGCAGGAGCCGCATAATTTCCAAAGAAATCAAAACCTAAGCTAAATGCTGCTGGTCCTATTGCACTTGCAAAAACTGTTAGAGAAGAACTAAAACCACTTATCTCTCCTAGATGTTTAGGCCCAAAAAATCTTATGAAAGTTAAATTCGATAAAACTCCCCATAAACCTCCGCCGACACCAAAACCCAGGGCTAAGGTCCAAAATCCCCAATCATTCTCAAGATTAATGAAGCCTATAGATCCTAAACAAAAAGATAACAACATGATTATAAGAAGAGGCTTTAAGTTTATCTTGTCGGCAAACCAACTTGCTATCAAATTAGAGGTAGTTGAAAAGATTGCTGCAGGAATGAAATAGCTAAAAGCTTCTGCCTGGCTTTTTCCTACTTCTTCAAATATAGAAATGATATGAAAAACAATGGCTGTGCCAAATAAAGCATGCATACTTAAACTTAAAGAATAAATCCAAAATACAGGATTACGCTTAACTATCTTTAAAGTAATGCTGATTGCTTCTTCTTGAATCTCTTCATCAAAATCAGAAATGATTCCGTCTGCTTTGAGTCCACAAGATTCAGGATTATCTCGTATAAAAATAAAGGCCATTAAAGAGAAACCCATTCCCCCAAAAAGAGCTAGTATCCATAAAGATTCTCTCCAGCCATAGAAAGAAATTAAACCTGCCAATAACAAAGGAGCTAAAGAAAAACCCAGACTGACAAATACATTTCTTATACCGCCAACTAACCCCCTTTTTTTAACGAACCAAAGTAAAAGAACATTTCTTGAACAGCTCGTTAAAATTCCTTGACCAAAAAATCGAACTCCGAAATAACCTATCATTATAAGAATAAAGCTAATAAAAACAGACCCACCCAATTGCTTACTAAAGATATCTACAAAACTAATGTAAACAATCATTAAAGATAGGGCTATTGAAGCAATCGTGATCATCACTCTTCCTCCATAGTGGTCATACCATCTTCCTGCACGAGCTAGAAATAGCGAAGACCCTATAGTACCGAGCAGATAAGCTAGAGATAATTCCGTTCGAGAGAGTCCTAAAACCTCGATAAATGAATCTGTGAACACTGCCAATCCCATTGTCTGGCCAGGAATGCTAAAGAGAATACCTAAAGTACTAAATACCCATATCACCCAGCCATAAAAGAAAGGGGTTTTATTTGGTCTAAAAGGCCAATTAACAGAAATCATTACTATTTCCTTATAAAAATAATTACATTAAAAGTTAAATGAATTGAGATTTAACTAAAGGTAGCGTCGAAGGTCACTGAGAATAGCGATTTGTAATAGGATAACGCCTATCCTTGCCAAAACCCCTTGAAGTGATTTTTACTCCCAAGGGAGCTTGACGTCTTTTATATTCACTAACATCTATTAATCGGATAACTCTTTTTACAACAGCATCTTCAAAACCCTCAGACACTATTTCTTTTCTACTCAGATCTTGCTCTACATACAGTTCTATAATCCTGTCCAATACTTCGTAATCAGGCAAGCTATCGCTATCCTGTTGGTCTGGTGCCAGTTCTGCACTTGGAGGTCTATCTATAATTCTTTCAGGAATGACTGATGAAACTGTATTTCTATATCTAGAAAGTTGATAAACCAAAATTTTTGGTACATCCTTGAGCACACTAAAACCTCCGGCTGTATCTCCATAAAGGGTTGAATAGCCAACGGCTGTTTCACTTTTATTACCTGTTGTCAGAACTAATTCGCCAGATTTATTTGACAAAGCCATCAATAAAACACCTCGACATCTAGATTGAAGATTTTCTTCTGTTACATCAGCATCCTGTCCTTTAAATTCTTCTTCTAGTTCTTTGCAAAAAGATTCATAGATATCACCAATTGGCAGCACCGAATGCTTCATTCCAAGATTTTCAGCTAATTTATTTGCATCTTCAACACTCATTTCTGAAGTAAACTTGAATGGCATCATAAAAGTTCTTACTTTCTCTGGACCTATAGCATCTGCAGCAATTGCTGCAGTCAGAGCAGAGTCTATTCCACCAGATGAACCTATGAGCACTCCTGGAAAATTATTCTTAAGAATGTAATCTCTAGCTCCTAGAACAAGAGCTTCGTATACATCTGATATTTCATTTTCAGCAGGAATTTCTTCTTTATTTAGTACTTTCAAGTCAGTACCGTCCTCACTAAAAAACTCTATTGTTTTTTTATCTGCTTGGAATTTTGAAAGTTCCATGACCTGATCTCCTTGACTATCCATGACCATGGATGTGCCATCAAACACAAGCTCATCTTGTCCCCCTACCTGATTAGCATAAATGATGGGCAAATTATATTTTGACGCATGACCAGAAATTAGATCTTTTCTCTCAGAAATTTTTTGTAAATGAAAAGGTGAAGCATTTATATTTAAAATTAAATTTGCTCCTCCTGCAAAAGCTTGATCTATTGCCTTGTTATGCCAAATATCTTCACAAACTGTAAGGGCAACTTTGGTTTGATTAACCTCAAAAATACCCGAGTCAGTTCCAGGAGCAAAATATCTTTTTTCATCAAAAACTTCGTAGTTTGGAAGTTCTTGTTTTCTATATTCAAGAATTATTGAATTGTCATGCAGCACACCAGCACAATTATATACAGAATCTCCCTCTTTCTTTGGATATCCAATAACTATATAGCTTTCAGGTTTTAACAGACTGAGTTCCTTGATGGCATCGTATGCAGAATTGAGCAAATCATCTCTGAGTATTAAGTCTTCAGGTGGATATCCAGTAATAAACATTTCAGTAAATAAATAGATATCGTGCTTACCATGAGCGGAAAATAGACCTTCAATAGCATTTATAGCTAATTTAAGATTTCCTTTGATGTCACCAACTATAGGGTTCTCTTGAATGATTCCTACACTAATATTATTTTGGGCCATCTTTATGAACTTATGATTTATTTGTTAAAGTATTTTGAAATGCGCATTGATTGAGAAACGATATATTAACACTTTCATCCTTTAATCTGTTTAGAATGTATGTAGAATGCTGTTCCGTTTAAATTTTAATTATGCAAAAGACAAGTGATTTAAGAATTTCTGGCAGGCAGGAAGTAATTTCTGCATCTACACTATTATCTGATCAGCCGATATCAGAAAAATCTTCTGAGACCGTTTTTAATGCCAGACAGTCATTTTCAGACATAATATATAAGAAAGATAAAAGATTAGCTGTTGTGGTCGGTCCTTGTTCTATCCACGATACGGAAGCTGCAATGGAATATGCAAATTTGCTGATGCTAGAAAAAGACGATCTTGCAGATCATCTTTTGATAATCATGAGAGTCTACTTTGAAAAACCTAGAACAACTGTAGGCTGGAAAGGTTTAATAAATGACCCTGATTTAGATAACTCTTTTAATATCGATAAAGGTCTGTCTATCTCCAGACAACTCTTAAGAGATATAAATGATTTAGGCATGCCTGCAGGAACTGAATTTCTAGATGTGATTACCCCTCAATACCTAGCTGATCTTATATCCTGGGGTGCGATAGGTGCAAGAACAACTGAGAGCCAAGTCCATAGAGAACTCGCTTCAGGTTCTTCCTGCCCAATTGGATTTAAAAATGCTACCAATGGAGGAATTCAAGTTGCTGCCGATGCTATTGGTTCTGCTTTACATCCTCATAAATTTTTATCGGTAACAAAAGATGGAAGAGCAGCTATATTTTCATCATCTGGTAACAAGGACTGTCACGTGATATTGAGAGGCGGAACAGTTCCAAATTATCAAAAAGAATTTATAGAAGAAACTTCAGAAATCCTAAATAAAAATAATCTGGAAGAATCGATAATGGTCGATATGAGCCATGGAAATAGCAGCAAGCAACACAAAAAACAGATCGAAGTATGCCAAAACATAGCTGAACAAATTATATTAGGTGAAGAAAGAATAACTGGTGTAATGATCGAGAGTAACCTTCAAGAAGGAAACCAAAAAGCTGATGACCTTTCTCAATTAGTTTATGGTCAGAGTATTACAGACGCTTGTATCGACTGGCAAGATACTAAGAATTGTCTGCATGAACTCGCAGAAGCGGTCAGTAGAAGAAATAATTAATACAATTTTATTGTTAAGATTTGGATATTAAATTAATCTAGATTGTTATAGCCATGTCCGATTCAAAATTATCTTTCTCAAAAGAAATAGCCACTACCCTAGGTTTGGAAGAAGCAATTTTACTAGAGTATTTCAAAACAACTCAGGAACAACAAAACCCAACCTCTTTTAATCAAATATGTTCAGATCTGACCTTCTGGCCGAGTCAAAAAATAAAGGATCTCCTTAATAATTTAGTAAAAGTTGGTTTGGTTTCAGAGGTTTTAGTAGATAACTCCCCATATTTTTCATCCAAAAAGTTTAATGAAAAGGTTTCGTCTCATGGAGATAACAAATGGATACCGGATAAAGAAGTGCTAGATCAGATTATCGAATATGGTATTCCTGAAGATTTTGCAAATTTACAGATTGATGACTTTAAAAAATTAAGAGATGAAAAAAACGAAACAATTTCTAATTGGGGAATAAAATTTCTTAGGTTTGTCATAAAGAAATGGAGACACAAAGAGATAGAGGATAATAAAAAGAAAAAAACTAAACCCATTAATAAAGAGTGGATTCCTGATGATGATGCGAGAGATATACTTGTTCGGTCAGGAATAACTGAAGATTTTATAAACAAAGAAATACCTGAATTTGTTTTATATTGGACAGAGCGAAAAGAAGAATCAGATATATGGAATAGTAAGTTTATTGCCCACATAAGAAGACAATGGGGAAGATTCAAGGATGTGAAAGAAAAAGATGATCAACCAACAAAAATGTCTTCAGATTGGCATCCTAATAATGATTTCTTTGATGTTCTTGAACTTACAGATATTCCCAAAGAGTTTGCTGAGACTTCGAAGCCTGAATTCATTATGTACTGGAAAGAAACAGGACAATCCCTTACATCTTGGAATAGTAAATTTCTTCAGCATGTTAAATTCCATTGGGAAAAAACAAATAAAGGTCAAACCCCCCAGATATCTAGACAAATAGACAGGCGCATTGAATCAAGTTGGAAAATTCAAGAGGAGAATATTGAGACTTCTAAAAAACTTGATACCGAAACGATCCAAGAAAATCTTAGAAGACTTAAAGAAAAACATCATATCTAGTTTCTCATAGAGTATTTTAGTGTTATAGTAAGGTATAACACCTAAATTATATGAAAATTAAACAAACATACAAAACTGCTGCAATATGTGCTGCCTTCTTAACAGTCTGGATGATCTCAGGAAGCTTGGTCGAAGAAGAAAATTTTGCGAAGAGTGACTCATCTTTAGATACATTATCTTCAGTAACAATTTTAAATAGTAAAGCCATCGATAAATCTAAAATTCTTAAATCAAGCGGATTTACAGAAGCAGATAAATTTGTTCAAGTTAGAGCTGAATTAAGTGGTAGAGTTGTTTCAAGACCCGCAAAGCAAGGCGACTTCGTAGAGAAGGGTGATCTCATATGCCAACTTTATATTGCTGGAAGAGAAGCTTATCCAAAAATTGTGGCCCCTTTCTCTGGCTACCTCGAAAGCTTGAAAGTAGATGAAGGAGATTTCCTTAATACTGGAGCAGTTTGTGCGTCTTTAATAGATCCAGACCCCATGTTATTGGTTGCGGATATAGCGGAAAAGGATATAGCCCAAATTCAGCTGGGTTCTGAGGCTTCAGCTAAATTGATATCAGGAAGATTGATAACAGGCAATGTTTCTTTTATTGCCTCATCAGCTGATAAAAATACAAGAACTTTTAGGGTTGAAATAAGTGTTGATAATAAAGATAGATCAATAAGAGATGGTGTTTCAGCAGAAATTTATATTAAAGGTAAAGAGGAACCAGCGCATAGAATATCTCCTGCTATTTTAGCATTGAATGATCAAGGAAAATTAGGTATCAGGACAGTTACCTCTGACAACACAGTTGAATTTAGAGAAATCAACATCCTAGAAGATACGAATAATGGTATGTGGGTATCCGGATTGGGCAAAGAAGCCAGAATTATTACCCTGGGTCAAGAATATGTGTTTCAAGGTCAGACAGTGAACGTCAAAGAAACCTTTTCTCCTGAAGCATGAAAAATTTTATTAGTGGTGCCATAAAAAAAAGCAGGACTTCCTTAAGCATACTGGTCTTATTAGCACTTTCAGGAGTATTTGCACTCAATTATCTCCCTAAGGCAACAGAGCCTGATGTAAATTTTCCAGGAGCTTTTGTGGGAGTTTTTTACGAAGGAGTTTCACCAGAAGATTCAGAAAGATTATTGGCAAAACCACTCGAAGATGCCTTAAGAACAATATCCGGAGTCACTAAAATAACCTCTACTTCTACGACTGGCTATGCTGGTGTGATTATAGAGTTTGACCAAGACGTTGACCTGGACGAGGCGTTAGATGACGTCAGGATCAAGGTAGATGAAGCCAGAGCAGAACTACCTCTTGATGCAAGAGAACCAACAATACGAGAATTTACTACTTCCGATAATCCAGTCTTAACTATAAGTGTTGCAAGTGATGTTCTTCCGCAAAGAGTTCTTGTTAACCTTACTCAAGATCTACAAGATTTAATTGAAACTCATCCAAATGTTTTGGAGGCTGAACTTAATGGTGTACCTGAAGATCTCATTGAAGCAATCGTTGATAAAAGCAAGCTAGAGTCCTACGGTATATCCATGAATCAGCTTTATCAAGCTGTATCCAATAACAATCGTGTAATCCCTGCAGGTTTTCAAGACACAGGCAGTGGTAGATTCGCGGTTAATGTGCCGAGCGTGTTCTCAGACTTAGAAGATATAGAATCATTACCCATCAAAGTCTCCGGCAACTCTGTAGTTACACTTAAAGATGTTGCAGATGTTAGCTTAACCTTCAAGGACAGAGGTGGCTATTCTCGAATTAATGGTCAGCAATCTCTTTCAATAGATGTCAAAAAACGTTTGGGTACAAACATAATAGACACTGTCACTGATATAAGAGTACTTGTAGAAAAAGCTGCTGAAGATTTTCCTGAAGGAGTACAAGTTAATTTTGTTCGTGATGATTCTGCTTTCGCGTTAACTATGATCTCAGAACTACAAGGTAATGTATTAACCTCAATAGCTTTAGTTATGATTGTTGTTTTGGCCGCCCTCGGTTTTAGAACTTCTATGCTTGTAGGAATGGCTATTCCATTCTCTTACTTATTTGCACTTTCAGTTCTTTACATCCTAGACAAAGAATTTAATTTTATGGTTATGTTTGGAATGCTTATATCTATGGGTATGACTATAGACGGCTCAATAGTAGTCACAGAATATGCAGATAGGAAACTAGCTGAAGGAATGAATAGAGTAGATGCTTATACAGCAGCTGCTACAAGAATGTTTTGGCCTGTTCTATCTTCAACCACAACAACTCTTATAGCCTTTACACCTTTAATGTTCATGCCTGGATTTGGTGCCTTTATAAGAGATATGCCCATAACGGTTTTCTGTGTTCTTGTGGGATCACTAATATACTCACTCATTTTCGCTCCTATATTGGGTGCTATGTTTGGCGGCTTGGCAAAGCAATCTGAAGAAGAAGTTAACAATACCCGCTTACTAGAGTCCTCTGATCCGCTTAGTTTGAGTGGGGCTTCAGGAATATATGCAAGAAAAATCAATCATTATTTAGACATTCCAGGGCAAACAATCACCATCATATTAGGAGCTATTATTCTTTGTATTGGTTTATGGATGCAACACGGAAAAGGCATAGTGTACTTTCCGACAGTCGCTCCTCAATTTGCAGAAGTCGATATTCTTGCAAGGGGTAACCTAGCCGTTGATGAAATAAGAGATATTGCAGTTGACGCTGAACAGAAAATTATAGAGATTGAAGAAATAGAAATGCTTTCTGTGTGGTCAAACTCAGGCGGCAATGGAAGAAGTAACCGTGGTGGCTCTCCTGATAAAGTTGGAGGAATGTTTATAGATTTCTGGGCCGAAGATGATGCTGTATCAGATTTAGATGGATTCCAAATTATGGACTTGCTTAGAGAGCAATTTGTAGATACTTCTGGTTACATCGTGCAGGTTGAGGCTGAGGAAGGAGGCCCGCCAATTGGAAAACCACTTCAGTTAAGTGTGAGAGGTGACAATGAACAAGAGATTGTTTTAGCAATACAGAAAATAAGAAGATTTGTTGAAAGTATTGGTAGTTTTATAGAAATTGAAGACACTACTGTTACTAGAGGAATAGAATGGGAACTTGAAATTAATAGAACTAAAGCTGCGCAATATGGTGCAGGGCTAAGTGATGTTGGTGCTGCCGTTCAGATGGTAACAAATGGTATTAAGGTAGGTGAATACCGTCCATTAAATTTAGACAGAGAAGTTGATATTAGAATTAGATTCCCTAAATCTGAAAGAAATATAGATCAATTAGGTAACTTAAATGTACAAACCCAGAAAGGCTTAGTGCCTGTAAGCAGCTTTGTAGAAACTAATATCAAGCCAGGTACAAAAAGTATAAGCAGGCAAGATGGGAAGAGAGTTCATACTTTAGCAGCCAGAACCGTTGAAGGCGCTATACCATCAGTGCAGATCAAGAAAGTAAAAGAGTGGCTAAAAACAGCAGATCTAGGAAAAAATGTAATCGTAGGATTCGATGGTTTTGATAAATACAATCAAGAGGCTGCTGAATATCTAGTCTTGGGTTTTATAGGCATGTTATTTGTTATGTTGATAGTCTTGGTAGCCCAATTCAATAGTTTCTATCAAGCAAATATAGTCTTGTCAGCGATACTTCTTTCTTTTGGAGGAGTATTTATCTCGTTATTAGTCCTGGATAGATCATTTAGCACCTTACAGACAGGTATAAGTTGTGTGGCACTCGCAGGAATTGTTGTGAATAATAATATTGTACTCATTGATACTTTTAATTTACTAAAGAGAAATAACCCTGGTTCGTCTACTAAATCAGTAGCACTTAGAAGTGCTATTTTAAGATTAAGGCCAGTGTTCCTAACATCCTTCACAACGATTGCAGGTCTTTTACCAATTGCGATGGGCTATAGTATTGATTTAATAGACAGGACTGTAAAAACAGGGTCATACATTACAAGTTTTTGGGAACAAATGGCAGCGTCTCTAGTGGTTGGATTAACTGTTGCGACTGTCTTAACTTTAGTAGTTACTCCATGCGCTCTGGCTCTCTCTGATGATATGCGATCATTGCCTACAAGAGTTGGAAGACTTTTCATGAAGCCTTTTTTGGCTATTAATAGCTTAAGAAAGGCCAACTGAGCAAGTAGAACTATCTATTGATAACTATTATAAGTTATCATGTTTCGTCATTTTAAAGGGACTTATATCCAGTTATAAACCAATGAAGGAATATGCATGACCAGCAAATTTAAAAATTTCATTTTTACCCTTGTCCTACTTTCTTCCTCTATTTTCACTGAGGAGCTACAAGAAGTAATTGTTCTAGAAAAGCAACTATCTAGCTTGAATGGCTGGTCTAGTAATCAATCTATTTCTTCAATAAACAAAGAGGAATTAAATAAACTTGATGCGCAGCATCCTAAACAGATTTTCAGAAGATCTCCGGGGGTTTGGATAAGCCGAGGTTCCGGCCAGGAGCATTTGACTGCGATTAGATCCCCTGTCCTATCAGGTCCGGGTGCATGTGGTTCTTTTCTGGTTCTCGAGGATGGTCTTCCTATTAGGCCCACTGGCTTTTGTAATGTGAATGGTTTATTTGAAACATTTTTTGAAATGGCTTCAGGAGTAGAAACCATTACTGGTCCTGCAAGCTCTAGGTATGGAGCCAATGCCATGCATGGAGTAATTAATATACTTTCAAATCCAATTAACTCAGACAATAAACTTTATACAAACATAGGGCCTAATAACTATAAGAGCTTTAAAGTAAGAACAGGCAATAAAAAAGACTGGAGCCTTGATGGTTTCTTTGCAAATAATGATGGCTTCAGGAATGACTCTGGATATGACCAGCAAAAAATTAAGATTCAATCAAATTTCACAATATCTTCTTGGGATGCCACACTTAAGGCTACCTTAACTAACCTTAATCAAGAAACTGCAGGTTATATCAATGGACTTGATTCTTACAAAGATGAAGATTTCAGTAAAAGAAATTTTAATACTGATGCCTACCGTGACGCTAATTCTCAAAGGCTTTCTGTAAGATTTAAAAAAGAATCTAAAAATTCCCTCATCTCCATTACTCCTTATGTAAGAAATAATGATATGAAATTTTTTCAACATTTTCTTCCCGGGACGCCTTTAGAAGAAAATAATCATCGAAGCATGGGTATTGTGATTCAACAAATTTCAGATAAAGCATCCTATAGCTTTGTGAGGGGACTACAAATAGATATTGCGAAAGCCGAACTTACAGAAACTCAAAGAGATGCTTTAACAACAAGCTCAGCTTTTAACAATGCAACCAGACCAAAAGGGAAACACTACGACTACGAAGTTGATTCATTTGTTTATGCTTTTTTTGGAGGAATAGAAGATCTTTACCTCAATGATAGTCTTAATTTCTTTGCCGATGCTAGAGCTGAATTTATAGAGTATGAATACTCTAATAGGATGATAAGTGGCAATACCAGAGAGGATGGAACCAAGTGTGGATTTGGAGGGTGTTACTACAATCGACCTTCAGATAGAACAGATGATTTTAATGAAGTAAGCACAAGAATGGGCTTAGTAACTAACTATGAAAATATAAATTATTTCTTTCAAGTAAGTCTAGGCTTCAGACCACCACAAATAAATGAAGCATATAGGTTACAAAAAAAACAAACTGTTAGTGAGCTTGATGCAGAAACTTTAACGATGTATGAATTGGGTGGTAAGTTTAATTTAAAAACTATTAATGGATCTATAAGCCTATATCAAAGCAAAAAGAAGAATTCTATTTTCAGAGATTCTGAAAACTTTATTGTGGATAATGGCAAAACTGACCACGAAGGTATCGAGTTAAGCCTTCAATGGAATATGAACCCTTCCAATAAAATTACTTCAAATATTACTTATGGAAATCATAAATACGACTTTGAGACCGATACCAGCATGAGAGAAAAGATAAGAATTGGAAACCGAATAGATACTGCACCAAAATTAATGGCAAATTTAATATGGGATATAACTCTTAATAATAACTCCGCCATGGCCTTTGAAATGGAACATATGGGTTCATACTTTACAGATGCAGCGAACTTACACGAATATGATGGTCATACTTTGTATCATGCTCGGTTTAATAAAGAATTATCGAGCTCTACGAAGTATTATCTAAGAATGGATAATATTTTTGATAAAGCTTATGCTGAAAGAGCAGATTTTAATGCTTTTGGTGGTGATAGATACTTCCCAGGTCTTCCTAGAGAAGTATATATTGGCTTAGAATATACTTTTTAAATAAGAATCAATGAATAAAAAAGTAGAAATAAATTTTGAAAGTGCCTTGAGTGACTTAGAGTCAATAGTAGAGGAGTTAGAGTCGGGCGATCTAAGTCTAGAAAACTCTCTAAAATCTTTTGAAAAAGGAATCAAGCTTGCAAGACAATGCCAAGAAAAGCTTTCTCAGGCAGAATTACAAGTTCAAAAATTAATCGAAGAAGATGGAGAACTCAAAACTACTCCATTGAAAGATGTCTGAATTTGAAAGTCTCCTAAATTCATATAAATCTAGAATTAACAAACAATTGGAGGGCCTACTTCCAAGAGATGATTCGATCCTTTCATCGGCCATGCGTTATTCTGTTCTCAACGGAGGAAAGAGACTGAGGCCCATACTTGTTTATATGACTAGTGAGTTAGGGAATGCTAAAGATGATTCATTGGACACTCTAGCTGGGGCTATAGAATTAATTCACTGCTACTCACTAATCCATGACGACTTGCCTTCTATGGACAATGATGACCTAAGAAGAGGAAATCCAACTACGCATAAAAAATATGATGAAGCTACTGCCATACTGGCTGGGGATGCCCTGCAACCTCTTGCCTTTGAACTTTTATCGCAAATAGAAGCTCCAGATCAATCCAAACTAACCATTATTAATAATATAGCCAAAGCCTGTGGCCATTTGGGGATGGTGGGTGGACAAATTAAAGATATTCACTCGGATAACATTAAAGATGTCGAAGCCTTGGATCTGATGCATTCTCAAAAAACAGGAAGATTAATTCAAACTTCTTTAGAAACAGCAGCTATATTATGTGGACTAAGTTCCAATGAAGTATCAATGCTTAGTGAATACGGATCTAAGATTGGGTTAGCTTTTCAAATTCAAGATGACATTATTGATATTGAATCACCCTCTCATATCAGCGGTAAAGATCAAGGATCTGATATGGGCCAAGATAAAATAACTTATCCAGCTATAGCTGGTTTAGAAGAGTCTAAAATTAGAGCAAAAGAATTGGCCAGTGAAGCGAAAAAAATACTTCAACCATTATCAAAAAATGCTGATAATCTACACAAATTAGCTGAGTATATAGTCTCTAGAGAAACCTAAATTGTGAAAATCTTTCAATCCATTCCCACAGAAAATCCTATATCTGAAATTCTTAAAGATATTGAGACACCCTGCGATATAAGAAAACTTAAACCCTCTCAAATACCACAATTAGCTGATGAGCTCAGGGAGTTCCTTCTTTACTCAGTAGGAAGAACTGGCGGGCATTTTGGAGCTGGATTAGGTGTAATTGAGCTAACTCTAGCACTACATTATAAGTTTGATACGCCGCATGACAGAATAGTTTGGGATGTTGGTCATCAAACTTATCCTCATAAGATAATAACTGGAAGGCGAGAGGCAATGGAGAGCATGCGCCAGAATAATGGTCTTGCTCCTTTTCCTGTTCGATCTGAAAGTGACTATGATACTTTTGGCGTAGGTCACTCAAGCACTTCGATAAGCGCAGCACTGGGCATGATCACCGCAGCTGAAAAGAAGAATGAAAAAAGACATGTCACAGCGGTGATTGGCGATGGAGCATTAACGGCTGGTATGGCCTATGAAGCTTTAGCACATGCAGGATCCATAGATAAAAATCTATTAGTCATCCTAAATGATAACCAAATGTCTATTTCTGAAAACGTAGGGGGCCTTAGGAACTATCTAACTAGAATTTGGGCAAGTAAAACTTACAATAGAATAAGAGAAAGTGGAAAGAGTGTCTTAACCTATCTACCAGGAGCCAAAGAGTTCGCCAGAAAAGCTGAGATACATGCAAAAGGCATGGTTGCACCAGGTTCTCTTTTCGAAGAACTGGGCTTTGAGTATTTTGGTCCAGTTGACGGACATGATTCTAAAAATCTTATCAACATATTAGAAAACTTAAAGAATATTAACGGCCCAAAATTTCTTCATGTCATTACAACAAAAGGGAAAGGCTTCGCTCAGGCTGAGGATGATCCTGTAGGATTCCATGCTATCAACAAAATAAAAATAGAAGATCTGCCGGCGAATGATAAGAAAAAATCAACGCTTCCTTCTTACTCTAAAATATTTGGAGAGTGGTTGTCCTTTAAGGCTGCCAATGATGAAAATCTTGTTGCTATAACACCTGCAATGGGAGAAGGATCTGGTATGAATGATTTTTCTAAAGAATTCCCAGATCGATACTATGATGTAGCAATCGCCGAACAGCATAGTGTGACTTTTGCTGCCGGTCTTGCCTGCGAAGGCTTAAAGCCTGTAGTAGCAATCTATAGTACATTCCTTCAAAGAGCCTATGACCAATTGATACACGACGTGGCCCTACAAAATCTAGATGTCCTCTTTGCAATTGATAGAGCTGGATTGGTTGGTCTTGATGGCGCTACTCATCAAGGTGCTTTTGACCTTTCTTTTATCAGATGTATTCCAAATATGGTTATCATGGCTCCTTCCGATGAAGCAATGGCCTGGAAGATGTTCAATAGCGGTTATGAGCATCCTGGCCCAGTTGCGATTAGATATCCTAGAGGCATTGGTACCGGTGCTTCTTTTGAAAAAACTGAAGATACTATTGCAATAGGCAAGAGTAAAACCGTTCTTACTTCAGATAATAAAGAGGTCATAATCTTATTTTTTGGAAATCTGTTCGATTCTGCAATTCAAGCAGGTGAGGAAATAAATGCCAGAGTCGTAGATATGAGATTTATCAAACCAATTGATGAGGAGCTCATAAAAGAAATTAGTGATGACTATAAATTGATTGTGACACTCGAAGATAATGTCGTTGCAGGTGGAGCTGGATCAGCAGTTAATGAAATGCTTTTAAAGATGAATACGAATTCTAAAATCTTAAATATAGGTCTACCTGATGAATTTATAGAGCATGGAGATCAGGAACAGCAAAAAGTTATTAATGGACTAGATGGTGAGGGTATTACTAAATCTATTAGAGAAAAACTAGTCTTAGTCTGATCCTTTAAGCATGTGTCCCATTTGCTTTGACTTCACTTCAAGATAACTCTTATTCTCTTCTGTAGGGAGAGTCTCAATTGCTATCCTCTCAGAAACTTGAATACCGACATCTTCTAAACCTTTTATCTTGGCAGGATTATTTGTCATCAAACGAACGGATGAAACTCCTACCGAAGACAACATCTCTTTGCAATAGGAATAATCCCTCTCATCTGCTGCAAAGCCAAGTTTTTCATTTGCCTCTACAGTGTTAAGTCCTTCATCTTGAAGTTCATAAGCTCTAATTTTATTAACAAGTCCAATGCCTCTGCCTTCTTGAGCCATATAAATAACCATTCCCCTTCCCTCTGAAGCTATACGCTCTAAGGCCATTGCCAATTGAGGACCACAGTCACATCTCAAGCTGAATAAGGCATCACCGGTAAGACACTGAGAGTGTATTCTTAAAAGAGATTCGTCACCAAGATCTCCAAGATATATCAGCAAATGTTCTTCACCTTTTTCTTCATCTTCAAATCCTATAACGGAGAAGTCAGCCCAAGGTGTAGGGAGTTTTGCTTTTGCTTTTTTTTGGATTGCCATAAATTTAAGCAGCGTATTCTACTTCAGAAAAGTTAAATTTCAGATAAAAATTACAGATAAAAAAATAAGCACTAAAGCTGCAAAAAATCCTGCTAGCACGTCATCTATCATTACATAAAATGCGCCATGTTTTTTATCTAGTAGTTTTATTCCAAATGGTTTCCAAATGTCAAACACTCTAAAGATAAGGAATGCCAAAAATAGCCAGATTATCCCGGGATTTAGAAAAGGGAGAGGGATACATGCAATCCACATACCTACAAATTCATCCCATACAAAACTACTAGGATCATTTTCAGCCTCAACAGTCCTTGGATAGATATATAAACCAACAAAAAAAGATAACAGAATGAATAGAAGGAAAAATGCACTATAAATCCAAGAAACTAAAAGACTTTCAATCAAGAAATAATAGATAAGAAGAGCAAATAAACTGCCAATAGTGCCTGGAGCGATGGGAGATAACCCAGAACCTAGTCCTAGTGAAATCCAAGAAAGTGGATTTTTAAGATTCATATTTAGAAATGTTGATATCCAGAGTTAAAGTCTAATTTCTCATTTGATTCATTATATAAAACTAATTCTCTAGAAGAGTTAGTAGTGCCAATTTGTGTAATTGGAATATTCAGTTCTTTACCAATAATTAATATCTTATCAAGGTTAGATTTGTCTGCCGTAAAACACAGTTCATAATCATCGCCCGAATTAATAATCTCAATAGTCTTATCAGAAACAGGAGTCGGAATTCTTTCAAGGTAGACATTTGCACCTACTTCACTAGAAATGCATATTAAATTTAGATCTTGCAGTAAACCATCTGAAATATCTATGATTGCACTAGCTAGACCATTTAACTCTAATCCAAGATCAATTCTTGCCTTAGGGCAAAGATAGGAATCAATATTCTTTTTATTCAACATAGTATTATTTGTTAATTCTTTTAAACCTAAATAAGCCCTACCAATCTCACCGCTTACTAGTATTAATTGATCTTCTTTTGCATTTGATCTCAGAACAGATTTCCCTGCTTCAACAGTTCCCATCACTTGAACAGTTATCGAAAGCGTCCCTTTTGTAGTATCTCCTCCAATAAGAGGAATCCGATAGTCATCAGAAAATTTACTTAACCCTTTAGAAAAATCGCTTATCCAAGATTTATTTGCATCCGGTAATGTTAGGGCTAAAGAATACCAAGCAGGATGAGCACCAGAGGCAGCTAGATCACTTAAAGCTACAACACATGATCTATAAGCAATATCACTTGCCGACATAGTCTTTAAAAAATGAACACCTTCTATAGAGGTATCTAATGAATTAACTAAATCATGATTTTTATGAGATGAAATGACTGCAGCGTCATCACCAATTGAAACTTCTACATTGTGCTCGGCCAAGAAGGCCGAGCCAATGTTAGAAAAGTATTTTTGAATTAATAAATGTTCGTCCAAGGCTCTTTCCTTAGACAATCTTTTATTACTCAGGGATGGACTCAAATAAGCCAGTAGCTCCCATTCCACCGCCAACGCACATGGTAACTATTCCGTATTTACCACCACTACGTCTAAGCTCTCTGGTTAAGTGACCTACTTGCCTAGAACCAGTCATTCCAAACGGATGACCGATTGCTATTGAACCACCATTTACATTTAATTTATCTGATGGAAGACCTAGCTTATCTCTTATGTAGACTACTTGAGAAGCAAAAGCTTCATTCAGTTCCCAAAGATCAATGTCATCAACTGTTAAGCCCGCTGATTCAAGTAATTTTGGAATTGAAAAGACTGGACCTATACCCATTTCATCAGGCTGACATCCTACAGTAGTAAATCCTCTGAAATAAGCTAAAGGCTTAAGTCCTAGTTCATTAGCTTTTTCTTCGCTCATGATTAAAGTAACTGAAGCTCCATCAGATAGTTGTGAAGAATTACCGGCTGTTACAGAACCACCCTCAGGGTTGAATACAGGATTAAGACTAGAAAGACCGTCTAAAGTAGTTTCTGGTCTATTGCAATCATCTCCTGCAACAGTCACATCAACTTCTTTTTCTGCGCCAGTTTCTTTGTTCTTGAGGATCATCTTTGTGTCCATAGGAATAATCTCATCATCATAGAGTCCAGCATCTTGAGCAGCTGCACATCTTTGTTGACTAGATAAGGCATACTCATCTTGAGCTTCTCGTGAAACATTGTATCTATCGGCAACCGCTTCTGCAGTTGTTCCCATAGCATGGTAAATTCCTGGAGCTTCTTCTGCGAGTTTGTCATTGACATACATATGCATGTTCGTGTGACCTTGCGAAGTACTGATTGACTCGACTCCTCCAGCAATAATGCAATCATAAAATCCACTCTGGATTTGAGTTGCTGCCATCGCAATTGAATTCAAGCCTGAAGAGCAATAACGATTGATGGTGACTCCACCTGTTTCAATCGGAAGATTTGAAAGTACTGCAACATTTCTTGCAATATTATGACCTTGAGCGCCTTCTGGATTACCACAACCTAAAATAATATCTTCAACCATAGAAGCATCAACTTTAGGATTTCTTTCTAAAAGTGCATTTACAACATGAGCTGTCATGTTATCTGCACGAGTGTTATTGAACCCACCGCGAAAAGATTTCGCTAGGCCTGTTCTTACACTATCAACTATTACTGCATTACGCATATATTCTCCTTTTTTAAATGAATTTTTTATAAATTCGGGCGGTAAATGTTAGGTCACTGACTCCCATTAAGCAAGTTAATTTATAGGCAAAAAACTACATATTTGTGAAGATAATATCTTCAGAATCAACGGGTAAAACCACTAGCATTCCATCTTCTGCTAAAACCCAATCTTTTCGTACCTCATCAACTCCTCTTACAAAAATAAGCTCAGTGATGTAATTTCTAGGAGCTGGGGTTAAATGATAAAACACTAATTGTTTTACTTGAGCCTTGTTAGCTATCTCTGCAGCTTCAATTAATGTTGTGTGATATGTCTTTATATCGGCCATGACCTTTGCTCGCAACATAGCTCCATTTTCTTTAGAGAAATTTTCAATGACCTCGACCATATGATTAGCTTGAGCTTCATGAAAAAGAACATCAACATTCATAGAGTTGTCTATAACGCTTTGAGCATAGGACGTGTCTCCTGTGATTACTAAGGACCTACCTTTGTATTCGAACTTAAAACCAAGAGAGGGCTCAATAGGCTCATGAATGACCTTAAAAGCTGATATCTTTAGATCTCCATTATCTACAATTATAGGATTATTTAAATCAATCGCTTGAGCATTAAAACCAGCATATTTTTTGGGGGCTATATCATCTCCATGATGTTCATGTCTAAAACCATAATCAGGTCCGTAAGCCATTTCGATCCCTTTAGTCACACGCTCTACTCCTTCAGGACCGAAAACCTTTAATTTGTCTTTTCTGCCTGCCATTATCCAAGCACCTTGATGCAAATTTGGTAGATCAGAAATATGATCTGAATGAAGATGGGTTAAGAGAACTGCATTAATGTCACTAAAATTTATATTCCAGCTTTGTAAATTAGAAGCGCTTCCATCACCGATATCGACAACAAACATATCTTCACCGGCCTTAACTAGCATACAAGTTTCAGCTCTTCCTGGACTGGGTATAGGAGATCTCGAACCACAAACAGCAACACTCAAGGCATCTT
>ERZ651776.1946-NODE-1946-length-23656-cov-4.657704_pt1 | contig 23656 bp, 20 predicted proteins | sample MGYA00514761_ERZ651776 | MGnify/ENA metagenome assembly ERZ651776 | reverse complement strand
GCGACCACCGATATCTACACTCTTTCCCTACACGACGCTCTTCCGATCTGAATCTTTTGGAGATCGACTCCTCGAGTACAAAGTGCGTCCTCAGTGCGTCGGGCATTGAGCTACAGGACAGGGCTATTTCAGCCCTCTCCACTTTATCTGTCGACTACAGCTGCAATTGCTGGGGCTTGTTCCGGTTCACTTCGTCGCGCTGCAAAATAAGCAAGGATGCGATTAAGCCCTCCTCGAATGGCGGTCATCCCCTCTTTAAGCTGCGCTCTCTAACAGCTTTCATGAACGAACATTCACCATCTGGTGACGTCTCTGTGACGGATGATGAAATTGCTACTGTGTCGACTTCGCCCCCTCTAACGATCCTTTCCGATGGCAGCGACGAGACATTTTTTGTGGGCCTCAAGAGAGAGTACGCGAATCGTTTTGTAAAGGTGAGTTCTCCCCCTTTTCTCCCTCCTTACTCCCCTTTTTCCACGCAAACTGACAATCTCATCTCATCTGTACTGGAAAAAAAAAGTTTCCTTTTTCTTGCTACGTTCAGATTTTGTCAAACGATCTCTTCAGCTACTGTTGGCGTTCTTCAAAGAATCTTGTCTTTGGTTTAATTCTGAGCAACCTGTTCCACTTTGCGTTTAGCAACCCCACCCTTTTTGCGATGGCATCTTTCGTTCTCTACTGCCTTTTCTGGACGAAGAGAAGATGGAGGGCCCGCGAGCTGGACCGTGAGGAAGTGAGTCGGATTAAGGATTCGACCTACGAGCGATTGCAGAATCTAGAGACGGGTTTTCCCGCCAATATGTTACGTGACGACATCCTGGACGAACTTGAGCCGAGCGACGAGAAGAGGAAAATGTATTTGAAGAAGAGGATCTGGCCAAAGATTGTGAAGCAGATTGAGGCTGACACCCGAATTCAGCAGAAAATGAAGCCAGTGGCCGGAGTACCGACAGAACACTGGACATTTGTGAGCCCTTTGCCAAAGGAAAAGAGAGGCCGAGGTAGTGAGCGCTCTCGATCTCGATCTCGATCTCCATCTCGATCTCGTTCGATTGGTCGAGAATCCCATGGTCTGGACGCCAACTCTAACTTGGACGGCGGCAACGAGGGGAAAAGCGGCGACAACAACAATGTCGGTAAAAACTGCCAAGACAAGGGGATTCGTGTCCATGCGAGTACACCACCGTTGAGACGTGCGCGGCTATATTGACGATGAAAATATTTGAGCTAGTGAAGAAAGCACAACGCTAAATTCTGACACAAGCAACCACGAACAAAAAAGTAAAACAACAGAAAAACATTGCAGCAAAACGGCACATCATTATTAACACTTAACACACTTTCTCTTAATCCTCCCCGCGTAACGTAACCTAACCCCACAAAGCAAAAGCAATTACTCACTCTGCCACACGCTCGGGCAGCAAGAACCTCGCAAGTAAACCCTTGTTTTTCCTCAAGAACTCGAGGGTGTTGGCCTCAATGAGCTTCTTCGTTGAGGGCATAAGATTGCAACCCCCGGCTCCGATGGCACTCTTCCTCATCGTAACTAGACTCTCATTATCTTTGCCTTCATCGAAGTTCCTCAGAAGCATGTCAGCAACATCAAACGCCCCCTCGTCAGTTTTCAACATGACCCTCAGGGAGGCGTGCAATTCCTCGAATCGGTCATGGTAGAGTGCGCTGGCCCAATCCTCTCTAAAGAATTCGATCCAGTCGGTCACCAGCCCCTTATCATAGACGCTCATGCAGCTGTTGAGGTAAGCCTCTTGTAGTCCGACCAAAGTTGAGATATTCTTCGCCTCTATTTTGTCCAGTCCAAAGTACAAGAATTCCACCACGACCCCCTGTTTGTCGCACTTGACGATGGTGTACCTGTTTATGGTCCCCTCCCCGATTCCTCCAGTCACCATAACATTCGTCTCCTTGGGAACCTTGGGCAACGAGCACCTAACGTAATGATAGCCTCCGGGTAACTTCCCACTGATACACCTCGGTCTCTCAAAGACGGGCACTTCATCAGGTTCCTCAAACCCATGGCTCAGCGGATCTACGCACTGCAAGACGCACTTGCTCAAATACGCCCCAGTTTCCACACTGTTATACTTGTCGTGCTTTAACTGTCTCTTGTGTTTCCTAGAGAACTTTGTCAGGCTCCCACCAGCGTAAATATCATCGTCAACAGTCTTGAACCTGAGGTCTACCACAAGCCTTCCGTCATAAACAAGACCGCTGTCATTGACAGCATCAAACGTCAGTCCGTCGCAATCATATTCGTCGCCACAAACTAGCATCCGGCAATCGAATAGTACTTCCTCGTCCGCCGCCTCATCCTCGCCCTCCCTCCGACATCGCAGGTGAGTCAGGACTCCATCCTCATCGCAAATCACCTCCTCTCCACTCCATCTCCCCTCAGCGACCGTCACCCCGGCTCCCTCAAGACTTGCCTTTACAACGTCTCCTAGCATGGCGTCTCCCAAATCCCACTCGCCAACGAGCGTGATCTGTTTGCCCGAGATGCCCATCTCCAACATACCTTGAATACCCGTCAGTGCCTCGATGCTGTTGCCGAAGACAACAATCTTGTCTCCGCCCCCGACGAGCCTGCAGGCATTTTGGACAGCCACCCCGCTCTCTTTATTCGTTAAACTGAACACTCCGTCCACCCCATCGGCGGCTCCCTTGATATTCTTGATGCTGCAGTCACTTCTTCCAGTCGCCAGCACAAGAGAGTCGTACGGCAAGATGCTGTCATCACTCAGGACTATGGCCTTGGCTTCCCTGTCCACCTCCACCATCTCACAGCGGGCCAAGCGAATCCTGTTTTCCAATCCCAAACATACCATCTTGCCCTTGGAGGGGTAATCCTCGTCCACAGGGAGCATATTGGTATCAACGTTGTCTAATCCAGTTGGGTTGACCAAAACAACGTTGGTAAAATTCAAATACGGTACGAAAAGTAGGTTCTCAAGAAAGCTAATACCAGCGGTACTGCCTCCTACCACAACAATCCTCGTGTTACAGTTCAGTTTGGGTTCTGTCAGTAGCCTCTTTGTGATGAAATGCAGAGCCATACCGGTGTGGGGCGAGGGAGCTTCACCTGCTGCTTGTCCACCGTCACTGCCTCCAACAGCATCTCCTTCTTTCTTCTCTTCTCCATCTGTCTTCTCTTCTTCACCCCCTGACACTCTTTTCCACATAGGAAGCATTTCGTCAGGCTTGGGAGTCGCTCGCTGCCGTGGGCGAACGGCCACAAACTGATTAACGATAATACTCGGGATGAGTTCGTTGGGCCCACTCTCGTGGTACAAAACTGTCTTATCATACAGCCTCATGATTTCCCTCAAAACAAATCTCGCCAAGCTAGCGTAAGTTGGACTAATGGCAAAGGCGCTCACCGTGGCCTGGTTCCTCGCTCGGTGCCTATCAAATGAGATGAAGTCTTCGCAATGGTAGTTACCACGCAGCCAATTGATCTGGTCGATGTTCGCGTTTTTCCGGTGCACAACCGACAGACCAACTAGTGTGCCACCAACCTTGACGCAAAAGGTAACAATGTTTGGATTTTCGTCAAGAGGAACATCCTCTTCCTCCTTGGACAACTCGATTTGGGCCTTCAAATTTTTTGCAGTGCCCCTATCCATGCTCCTCATCAACCTGGATAGGTCGTATTTGTTGCTCAGCATGCGCTCGACGCTAAGGAAATTACTAGTGTAGGCATAGAGCGCATCCTTGTGCATAATGTAGAGAACGTGACTGAAAGTACTCCCGCTCTTAGGAGGAACAGCAGTGAAATTCTTCAGAAGTGGAGTCTCTCTGCTGTTGCTGGGAATCGTCAGGATACAGTAATCCCTATCCTTAAAGAGTTTGAAGGCATGCGGAAGGAAGTCCACCGAGCGGCTCTCGTACTCTTGGTCAAGGCAAAATAGAGTAATTGCAAAGGCGTTTGGCTCAGAGACTGCCAAGACGTCTTCAATATTTGGCTTGGGAGTATTGGTATCGTTGTTCGATTCAACCGTGTCAATGCTGTTGACGTTGCTGTTGACATCGCCAATCTTCTTGAGCGACCCATCGATAGCAGACGATACATCTGCGTACACGGCGTTCTTATCGCGCGCTCCGTCAACCCGTCGGAGCACATTAAGGGGTTCATCTCCTATTGAGAGCTGTTTGAGGGAAGGGGGGTCCACGTCATCATCACCGTCATTTTTGCTCTCCTCTGCTTCCGTCTCTTTGCTCTCTTCTGCACCTTCGCTTGCTTCTGCCTCTTTGCTCTCTCCCCCCTCGTTGCTCTCTCCCGTGCCCTGCTTGACGTCTCCGCCAGTACCGTCATAACAAGACACTATGTCTCTGACATTCGCATGATAGGTGGACAGTCGAATTCTACACTTCTCTTCGGTGTCATCTGCACGCTGAATAAGTCTGGCAGCGACCTTTTCATCAGCCGGGGGGTTGAACTTTACATGGTAAATTTTCCCTTCCTCAGGATCCAAACGGCGTCCTGTGACCCTCTCCACAATATCTTCATCTGGAACGTCAAGTACGACAAATACATGGGGCACTATCTGCGCGGCTGACAAAGCGTCAGCTTGCGCTCGGGTCCTTGGGAACCCATCTAAAAGCCAACCCTTGCTCTCGCAGTCGGGCTGCTTTAGACGCTCCGTTATCATCGTCACAATAAGATCATCAGGGACTAGCTCACCAGCTTCCATCAAGGCCTTGGCCTTCATTCCGAGCTCACTTCCCTCCTGCACGGCGGCGCGTAGCATATCACCAGTAGACAAATGGACAACGCCGTATTTCTCAACCAGCATTTCACACTGAGTGCCCTTGCCACTGGCAGGCGCGCCAGCAATTATGATCTTGGGGGGTGCATGGGATGGGATGTCGTCTACGCTCATGATATCCAACCCCTTCAACTCATCATCATCTTCGTCATCGTTGTAGTTACTACAACCATCGTTGTTGAGGTTGTCGTAAGACTCATCCTGAGGAAGCTTGACCAAGTAGTCAAATGCCTCCAGGTGGAAGCAGTTCTGAAGCATCGTGAGCTCCACATCGCTACTTACGCCCATCAAGCCGCAAGCGCGGTCTCCTTTATCCAAGCTAACCAAGGCCTTGTTCTTCTCGTCTTGTACCTCAATCATCTCAGCAAGAAAAAAGTCACCGTACTGCTCACTTAGAACTTCACTCTGGGCATCGAAAATAGGTAATAAGTCCTCATTGTCCTCAACGCAAGCCTCCCTGACGTTCAGCGTTGGAATGATATTCTCGCGTTCACAGATGTAGACGTTGCTCTCTTGAAATTCGCTGCACTCTACACTGCTATTCATGACAAGATCAAGGGGATCAGGAGTAAAGTCACTGAACAACTCGTTCTTGGACAAATTCTTCTCAGCACTTGGAGGACAAATCACGATATAATCGATCTCACTCAAGGTGTTGAAGACCGTTGTGAAAAGGTTCTTGTGAATCAACTCGGCGTTATCCAGGTTGGACTCGTCCGCCACGAAAAAGTCCACCCAGAGTGTATTGCTGATCTTCAGCGTAGGCGAATTGGGAGCCATGTTAAACAGGCTTAGCCATTTCTCGCTCCCGTGGGCAAAGTTGCGGGGGCTATCGTTCAGGGTCAAGAATCCAAGAATCTGGCGGTGGTTGTTAGAATTCACCACCGTCACAGACAGGTAGCCTGACTCTATAAGTTGGGCAACATTATAAGAGCCAAAGTTTTTCCTGAATTGGGAAGGGCCGCCACTCTTGCTAATCAATGTGCTGATTGCTTTGTGGTCTTCATTCTCTGCGCGCCGGCAAACAACTTCGAGGCCGGTCATGACAGTTTAGAAAAAAAACTTGGGAAGGAGGATTTGGCTGATGGAGGAGTTGTGGGAGTTGAGAGGTAAGAAGAAGTTAAGAGGTACTTGTCTTGAAAAAATACGATGCAGGGCTACCTTTCCGTTCTGAGGAGGTAATGTACAAATATTTGGCACAATTACGTCCCGAAATTGTAGGGTTCGGATTGGTTCTGTTGACCAGAGAGTGCTCAGCAGGCTCAGTAAATTTGGGCCTTAGGAATCAGGAATCAGTAATAATACAAGCACTCATTTTTGATTATTCGGTATTTTTCCTTCCCTCCACTCCAGTTGGAGAAATACCAGCGAGCCGTACTCCGAAGCTAAAAAAATAATAGAAAATATATCATCTCTGCCTTCTTGGTGTAACCGTCGAAACCCCAAGGTCGAACAAAGGTCCATCTCTCCCTTGGCTCCTCATGAAGACAAATGAAGTGCGGAGCGGCGAACAGATCCAAAGATCCACTTCACTGCGAACCTCAACACGGCGAAACTCAACACGGAGAGCTTCAGCTGTTCCTCCCCCAATAATCTACAACTTTACCCTTCCCAATGGGGAGAAGAGATCATATGCCAAGCGAGCACTATTCTGTATCAACGATGATACAGCTTTCCGAATATTTTGCGTTAACACAGTCAACCACAAAATCTTCGATGTCGTGATACTGACGACGATATGCCTTAACTCAGTCCTTTTGGCGTTTACAGACTGTGAGTATGGATGTTTGTTGTGGATGAATTCCTTTATGCGCCTCTAACAGTCAGTCACTCACAAACCAATCCCAAAATCTTCGCAGGGGCGAATGTTTCAGTCGATGAGTCATCGAGTGATTACGGCCTTCCGATTAGCCAAGGGAGCACCCGGAACACAATCCAGGAGAGTTTGGACCCTATATTCACCATAATTTTCATTGTTGAATTCTTGCTTAAGGTTTGCGCTCAGGGTTTTGTTCGTGAGCGAGGGGCTTATCTTCGAGATGGGTGGAACGTTTTAGATTTCGTGATTGTGTTGACATCTTTTGTAGATGTGCTTGCTTGGTGTGGTGTTGAGATTGATTTTGTTGATGTGTCTGCAATTCGAACCTTTCGGGTTCTCAGACCGCTCAGGTCCCTCACTGCCTTACCGGGTCTACAAGTCATCATCATAAGTCTACTTGCGAGCATACCTGCCTTGACAAGTGTTATCACCTTAATTTGCTTTATTTTTGCCATTTTTGGCATTCTTGGGATGCAGGTGTTTGCTGGCATCACACACCAGAGATGTCGACTCACTCCGTACCCTGTCACTTTGGACTACCAAGTGGGGGATCCCAACTACGCCGACTTTAAGGTGAGCGGAAAACAAGACAAAACTTGCTAACTCCCCCCACGTTTTTTTTTCTCTCGGCGAAATACTAACACACCGTCTTAAAAAAAAATTGTTAACCTTCTTCTATTAATATCAATAATCCAAAACGTAGTGCATTCTTGGCGACAACAACAACTTTGATTTGCCAGTAGAATCAGACATGAAGAAAGAGGAGTCACCTTGGTATACTTCAAGGGATTGCTACTGGCCCTTCAACCCAGAAGACACTAAAGTGTGCGATTTTGACGGTGGCAGAGGGGCACACAAGTGCCCTCACGTGGATCCGGTTCCGATATCATTGCACACATGGTGCGGTAGTAATTATGACAGCTTCGGGAATGAACGCTTTAACGGGGGCTACACAGACGTCTTAACTGGACAGGTCTTCGACCAGACCTCTGTCGCAGGGATCGCAAGAATCAAATCGAATTCCACTAAGTTTTTGTCCAAAGAAGAATACATCGCTCTTCCCTCCTACAACGAAGACGTAAATTGGGGCATGACGACTTTCGACACATTCGGGATGGCATTCGTGACTGTATTCCAGTCGATTACCATGGAAGGTTGGACGCCAATCATGTATATGTGCCAAGATGCTGTGGGTTACCCGCTCGCATGTATCTTCTTTGGGTTGCTGATTGTAATCGGTAGTTTTTTTGTCTTATCTCTCCTTGTCGCCGTCCTCGAGGAAAACTATAGCGAGACGAAGGAGGCCGAGCAGGACGAGAATGGCGTCGACGACGATGGTACTGCAGCTAACGCCTCTGAGTCGAAAGTCGAAGAAGAAATGGGTAAAAAACAAGTGGGGCACCCCACCCTCAGAAAATGGGCTGATTACCCACACTTCGGGACTTTCATCACCTTTCTTATCGTCATTAACACCGTCGTGCTAGGGAGCGAATCCTATCCCATGAATCCCGCTGTTAGTGATGCTTTAGAGGGTATAAACTTCTTCCTCACGCTAATGTTTGCTGTTGAGATGGCCGTCAAGCTTGGAGGCTACGGTCTCAAAGAGTATTCTGACGACCCAATGAACCTCTTTGACGCGTTCATTGTGATAATGTCCCTGGTTGAGCTTGTGGTTGCGCCCCCCGCGTTCTTGACTGGTGGCAACACCGGTCCCGCGGCCGTCGATCTAGGCGGTATCTCCGCTCTTCGCGGATTTCGGCTTTTCCGAGTATTTAAATTGGCGAGGGAGTGGAAGTCGATGCGTATTCTTCTGGAAAAGATTATTTTGACCGTCTTTGATATCTCCAACTTCGCGCTTCTCCTTTTCCTGTTCATGTATATCTACTCACTGATGGGCATGCAGTTCTTCGCCAACACTTTCAAATTCGATGACGATGGGTACGCAATTCCCATTGGCCAGGACGCGCCGGACGGCACGCTTTGGGCGGAAATTCCCTCAGAGCGCCACAACTTTGACGACTTCCACTTTGCTTTCGTGACTATCTTCCTGATTTTGAGCGGGGAGAATTGGAACGGCGTAATGTATGACGGCTGGAGAGCGAAGGGACCCGGTGCAGTCATCTACTTTATCAGCCTGATTGTCTTGGGAATGTTCATTGTTATGACACTATTTCTGGCTATTTTGTTGAACAATTTCGGCACGGAGGAAGAAGAAAAAGAAGTAGGTCTTCTTGAATCAACAGAGGATATGACTGACATGGAGAAGCAGATTCACGAAGAAGTAGTGAGGGCCAGTAAGCGTCAAAATACAGGTGTTGTATTGCCTGTTGTAGAGGCTGACGTGGAGGAGAACGCAGCACAAGATCGTAGATTCTCCCTGAACCTAGGATCAGTAGCAGGCCCCGATGATAACATTAAGTCCGCTGCGACTAAAGCCCACCCAAAAGTCAGGAAGTCTGTTTCCGAATTAGTGACCTCCGTATTTCCCCTCAAGGGAAATTCTCTCTTTGTCTTTGGCCCCCAAAACGGAGCAAGGAATGCTGCGGCGAAAGTGGTGTCCCACCCTCAATTCGACAATACCATTCTAGTACTCATCATGGTGTCCAGTCTGATGTTGGCCGTAGATGATCCCCTCGCCGACCCAGAATCCTCCTTTGTCAAGGTGCTTACCAACATTGACTATTTTTTTACTCTCTGCTTTGTCATTGAAATGTCGCTCAAGATTGTTACAATGGGGTTCTTGCTTCAAAAGAGAAGTTACTTGAGGGACAGCTGGAATGTACTGGACTTTTTGGTGGTGCTCATAAGTCTGATTACTACCTTCAGCTCTGGCGACAGTTCCCTGAGCAGTCTCAAGTCCCTTCGCGCCTTCCGCGCGTTCCGCCCCCTGAGAATGATCAACCGCGCACCAGGATTGAAATTGATTGTGAACTGCATGTTTAGTAGCATTCCAGACGTCCTAAATGTAAGCGCCGTCTGCGCTCTCTTCTTTCTCATCTTCAGTATTTTTGGAGTCAGCATGTTTAAAGGACAGCTAAGGGAGTGTCAAGGAGAACATTTTGACGAGTTCATCTCAGGCACGCCTGCAGAGGCTTATCTGACTAATCCTACCAGCTGGGCAGGTGCCGACAACGCTACGAAAGAGATATTTAGGAGGTCGAGCGGTTATTTTGCCGGTGGAGAAAACAATGTAGGCGAGTGCGATTTTCCTAACGAGCCCTGCTGTGTGAAGGACGCTGGGGGTGATTTGGAACACCCTGAGGACTGGTACCAGCTCGATGCTGTTTGGTTTACCAGCGAAAACCCAAAGAGTCGTCAGATATGTAGCTGCTTGGGGGCTACGTGGGATGTGGTGGGAGAGGGGTACCAGCTTTTCGACAATGTCGGGTTGAGTTTCCTGGGTTTGTTCGAGATCTCTACGACTGAAGGATGGGCTGACCTCATGTATATCAGTCAGGACAGCACAGGAATTGGCATGCAGCCCATCAGGGACAGCAACCAGTACATGAGCTTCTTCTTCATGATGTTTATTCTAGTTGGGGGTTATTTGGTCATGAATTTGTTCGTTGGAGTTATCATCGACCACTTTAATGAGATGAGAAAAGCCGCGGAAGGGGACATAAGCTACTTGACAGAAGAGCAGCAGGCTTGGGTCAAAACGAAGCAGATTGCCGCGCGGATGAAGCCCAAAAAGAAGATATTCAAACCTGGTAATGCCTTTGGGGATTGGTGCCACGATATAGTGCTGAGAAAATCGTTTGAGAGCTTCATAATGAGCTGCATTTGCCTGAATACGATCGTCATGATGCTCCCAGATATCAGAGACAGCAGCGCCAAGCTGGATATGCTCCAAAACGCCAACTTAGCATTTGCCATTCTCTTCACCATAGAAATGGTTATGAAAATCAGCGCGATGAAAAGCTTGTACTTTGCGGACAATTGGAATAGGTTCGACTTTGTCATTGTTATGGGCACATTGTTTGGCTTCGTCATGAAGGCTGCGGGAGGTGGTAGCACCAGCGGGGTGACGACAGTTATCAGAACTTTCAGGATTGGAAGGATTTTCCGCTTGGTCAACGGCGCAGAGTCGCTCAACCAGCTTTTCAACACTCTTGTGCTGACAATCCCTGGTCTGACAAATATCGCCAGTTTGCTTGGGTTACTCTATTTCATTTTTGCCGTAATGGCGGTGCAGTTGTTTGCCACAGTCGGATTTAGAGGTGACTATAATGTAGACGCGAACTTCAGGAGCTTCGGAAGCGCATTCATGACGCTTTTACGCTTCACAACGGGGGAGAACTGGAACGGTTTTATGCATGACGTTGCAAGGGGCCCTGAGGTGTCGTTGGACAACCAGACCTACAGCAAGGATATTTGCGGTTACGTGTCAGAAAGTGAATACCCCCAATGCAATTCCTGGTTGCCCAAGGCGGTGGGGGAAGAGATCAACGGGCCAGGAAATCCCCTTATATACGTTGTGCTCATCTCCTTCAATTTCGTTGTTTGCTTTGTGTTTATGAATTTATTCATTGGAATTATAATTGAGGGGTTCGACACGGCAGACGAGACCAAAAGGAGCATCAAGCCCGACGACTTCGAAGCCTTTAGCGACCACTGGTCTAACTACGACCCTGAGGGTACCTTTTACATCACCATGGATGTCCTACAGGACTTCGTACAGACTTTGTACGAGCCTTGGGGTTTTGGGGACTACGTGGCCACGCCTGGTGAGATAAGGGCGAAGATAGCCGAGTTGGATCTGAAAGTCAATCACGAGGGAAAGGTACACTTTAAGGATGTCTTGATGGGCCTCAGTAAGGAGGCGGTGAAAACTGAGTTTTTACTGGCAAAGATGGCCGAGTACAATATCGTCGGCATAATCCATCGATCCAAGGCCCCTCTGTTTCACAAATTGGCCAGGGTCAGCGGAAATCCGACTAGCACTTTCACTGTGGGCCATCATTTTGCCGCAGAAGTCGTACAGATGTTCTACAAAGAGCATGTCAAAGGTAAAAAGCGGCCTAAAGGGAAGAGCAGTGACACGAAGATCATAGGGGACGAAGTTGGAGCTGACGAAGGGGAGGGTATAGAAATGGGTTCACCGAGTGGTGTACCAGTGCAAGAGATAAGAGCTGGGGGAGACGAAGAGGTCGAGGAAATTGCCATAGAATAATGTTGCAATAAGATGAAATTGTGCTATTGAGAAGTGCTATAATAATGTAAGCTAAAATGCTAGGCTAAACTTCTGGTAGGCGACAAGACAAGCAAGGTCTTCTTTAAAATTTTTTTTCACTGCTTCTGTTGCTGTGATACCCGCGTCTGGCGCTCCCTTAGAATAGAGTGTGAGCGATCTTTGTTATGGTGCTCATGCCGTTCCGTCTTCTGCATCAACTCTATGGCCTTGCCCAATCTATCATCATGCGGATTATCAAGCTCCTGTAGTGACACAGAAACGTGGTTTGCAAGATTTTGAAGAAGAAACTCGTCGTACCACGTGAACTCTAACTTACGGCGGTTTCGACGCTTTGATTTGTTTGTGTCCGCTTCACTTGGGCGTTCGCATTTGTTCACTGCCTGGATTACCGCTATCACCCGCCCTTCATTGTCACACACAGGGACACACAGCATTGTCTTGATGGATTTGTAGCTATTATTCGCATTATCAGATTTTGGGTCGAAGCGACTGTCCTTTTGAGTGTCATGTATTAGCTCCGGTTGATGCGTCTGAGCAGAAATACCTACAATACCCCCAGAGGGACCGATAGGAATCTTCACAGGACGTGATTCAGAGCCAAGAGCGTAGTCATTAGAATTCGAGCCAGAATTCGTACATTGGAGAGTCTGAGATCCTTCATCAACCAAAAAAAGCTGCGTACCCTCGGCGGAGACAAGTTCCTTAGCCTCCACCATCACATCCTGGAGGATCTTGTTCAATGCCTCCTCACGCTTCATCGCATGTGTCGTCTTATCGTCTATCCATAGGAGCGGAAACATCCCTATGATACAGCCAATAGTTATGCCAATGGCGCAGCCAAACTGTCCCGCAAAACGCACACTCCGCAGCTTCATCTGCATCCTGCTAAGACCAGGATCTTTCAAACCTAAATGGCTGTTAGCAAAATCTTCAATTGCTGTGCCGCACAGCACTCCTGCAAGGTCACTAATTATGTTCCCAATTGCAGCCGCACACATAGTAGAAATTGCAAACATTACACCCAAAGACGCATCGATCTTGTCCCCGGCAATAATCATTATTGCATTGTCCATAATACCAAAACTATTATTAGAGGTTTTAGAGGTAGGTGGAATTTGGGTTAGATGAAAAGGGTTGTGAACCTGGAAGCTATTCAGATGAATATGGGCCAACTGAGTGTAAAAAATGCGGAAAAGGTACAGCTAGCGCCAACTTACCCGATAAAAGGAATTCCCATATTTAACCCGTATTGAAATAGCTGCTGTTTCGTTGGTTCCATCACCTCCATAATTTTTGACGAGTACATTTCCTTTATCACTTTTATCTCCTCCAAAGTGGTCATGGAGAGTTTCGAGGTAATTTTGTTCACAGTACTGTCCGGTGATTCCTCTATCAACGTGGAAAGATATTTCAGATCGCTAGCAGCCGCACTTGCAGTTATCGGGGTTGTTGTCGCTGATGTTGTCATGAGGCAGTGTCTCTGTTTGTTTTTGGGTAGCGTTTTCAGCGTGAGTAACCGGCGGTCGGTTGCATTGGCTACTAACAACATTCTTTGGGTCGCACGGTACCACATTATGACGACGGCCTTTGCAAGAGGGGTCTTTGAGGTCGGTGATCTGATGAAAATGTGCTGAGAGGGAGTGAATAAAAATTCAAGCAACCGGAAGGGAAGCCTTGAGGAAGGAGAAAGAGGCAACCACTTGGTACGAGGAGCTCGGGGAGGCAAGAGTGTATTAACGGACGGAGGGATGGCAGCAGACTAACAAAAAAAATCTAGGCGGACTAGGGTAATTAGAAGAATGAAGTTTGGTCAGGTTCTCAAATCAGTTCAACTAAGAGTTCCGAATATCAGAGCAGGGAATCCGAAATAAAAATTAAGAACAAAGAAAAGGAGATTTTGGCGTTGGATCCAACCACATTCCCCCTCATCCATCTTCACAACCCTTCTTCCATGTTAATGCTTTTATTGTGTGTGTGTCTCTCTCTTGCCAAATGTTTATTGCATAGTTTTACCCCCTCCAGCAGGCTTGCTCATGATGATCTGGTCAACGCGGAGGACAGTGAGAGTGGCATCAACAGCGAGTCGGAAGGCACTCTCCTTCGTAGCAAAAAGGTCAACAAGGTCGTCCGCAGTCTCCATCACACCGTTTCCGGCGCCAGAGATGTCGACACCAGCTCGAGCGCTGCCATTGGCGTGAGCCGCTGAGGGAGGCGAGGCGAGGCGAGGGAAGGCAAGGCAAGGCAAGGCAAGGCAAGGCAAGGAGAAACCAAAACAAAAGGGAGGGGTTAGAGTTAGCAGGTTAAGCATGTTTTGGTCTGTATTATTTCCATCCCGCAGCATTGTTATGCACTTGCTCGCCAACGTACCTCCAAGCGCAGCCAAAACGTCGGTGGCCTCCTGGCCGCTGTTCTCAGCAAGGGTGCGGGGAACAAACTCCAGCGCTTTCGCAAAAGCCTTGATCGCATACTGGTCTAGACCAGGACGGGTATCACCATATGCCTTGATTCTCTGAGAAAGCTGCAGTGTTGAGGGTTTGGTGAGGGTCGGATGCGGGTCGGATGTGTGAGTATCATTTAAGAGTTGAAAAATAAAATAAAAATGCCAAACACTTTTACTCCTGTACACTTTCTGTGTGCTCACCTCAGTTTCGCAGGCACCAGCACCAGCCACATAGTCACCATTAGTGCAGCAAGTCCTAATGCAGTTGACACCGTCGTCGATTGCCCTTTCGAGGTCGTTGAGTACAGACTCTGTGGAGGCACGAAGGAGGATGGTGCTGATCCTGCAGCCATCCTTGGCCGATTTAACCTGGTTGAAGACGGTCACCTTCCTGCCTCCAATCTCCTTGACATCAACCTCGTCGCAAAACCCAAGTTCCTCAGCAGTAGCGGGGCCGAGGCGGACGAGGGCCGTTGCACCAGTCGCCGTGCAAAGGCGACGAAGCTCCCACTTGGATGTGATGCGAATGCACATCATCCCGTAGCGTTCAATGAAGTGCATAGCCATCTCGGACACGGTACCTCCACTGATTATCACCTTTGTCCCCGTGTCAGCGATGGACTTGATGATCTCGTCCATCTTCTTCTCCTCAGACTTGTTATAGTTCATCAGGTCGTCAGCATTCTTCATAAGCACAGTCCCCTTTGCCTCCGTTGCAGAGGCCTCCACGCCACAAGCGAACACAGACACCGGAGCGTTTTCAGCGTGGCGAATCGTTCCCTCAGTTCCACGCATGCAAACCATGCCTGCCATCACAGTGGATTGCCGGATGTTGCCTCCCATTATCTTGGCAACTCGCACACTGTCCGTGTTGATCTGGAGTGTGTGTGTGTGTGTGTGTGTGTGTGTATGTGTGTGCGCGTGCGCATTAGTCCGCGTCAGAAGAGCCGAAACAGATCACGTCGAACTAAAAACAACTTACCTGCCCTCGGCCCTTCTCACTCATCGTCCCCAAAGCAGCGTCCACAACCAATCCAGACAAGAACTCCTCAGCTCCAAACTGCTTGCTCGCCAGCACAGGCTTCACGATACGCATCAGACTGGCCCTGTCCCGGACGTCCTCAATCGAACCGACGATCAATTCGGGAAGAATTCGTTTAAGTGCATCAAATGCCTCCACATATCCAGCGATGATCTCACTGCAGTGAAGCCCCATTCGGAGCAAATCCTCACATTTAAGCAACAACTCACCAGCAAAAGATACAGTCAAGTTCGTTCCGTCACCACACTCCTGTTCCTGCATAGTTGACGCAAGCTACGAAACATTTGAAAGGAAGGGAAAGGAAAAGGAGTGCGTGAGCTCAGTCCAGGAAGCCAGTTCAAACGAATGAGAGTAATAAAACAAAATAACTCACCTCAAGCATCTTGGCGGCAGGGTGGGCAATCTCAAGCTCCTTCACTATTGTCGCGCAGTCGCTCGTCACAATGATCTTATCCAAATGGTTGATAACAAGCTTGTTCATTCCGTTAGGTCCCAGCGAAGTACACACAATCTGGGCCAGGCCCTTAGCTGCCTCCACATTACGGAGAATTGCAGACTCCCCCTCCTCGTGTTTGTGACCGGCCTTCAACATTCCTGCCAACCCGGCCGCAGAATTCAATGCCATCGATTTTGCCATCTTGTCGCAACCTGAGAAGAGAGAATGGGATATGTGTGAGAGGAGTCGAAGGGGGAAGGAGACGTTTAAGTTTCGAAGTTTCAGTCAGCTTTGTCAGGGTGATTTTGATAGTTTCTGGTTACGTGCGCTGTACCTATGTGTTTATGAGAGAGCGTGAACGGTGATTAAAAAAACGTTTGATGTTTATTCTGCAGTTGTTAGGCCTTGCAAATTCGCCCTCCACATCCCCCTTCCCTTTCCAGCAGGAGCAAAGGGGATCCCAAATTTGCACGAAAAGGTTAGTACTGATTATTTTTTGTTTACGAAAACGGACCCGAGACTAGATAAGCACAAATTTGTGGCTATGGGCGCGCGAAAAAATCACCTGTTCAAATCTGAGGGTGTTGTTGACCTACGATTTGTTGGCCGAAAAGCTCCTCAAGGAGAGGGCGCTGCTGCACTTCTGTTGTATCTATAGGATTGAGGGCGCGGCTAGGGGTGGGACAAGGCTGATCGCACTTGCAAACTCATTCTTGGCCGCGACTGTTGTTTGTGGGTCCAGCATATGCCCTTGTATGGTCGGCCCACTATTTCGCGATTGTGGATAGTGAGGCCTGCGGAGGAACTTGTGTAGTTTTGTTTGTTTTAAAATCGTAGCCTACGGGAGAATACACACATCTACCTGTATTTTACGGGTTAAAACTTCAAAAAACCACAAATTGCACCCAACCACGGCTTCTCAAAAACCTCCGTCACCCCCATTGATACATTGCTCGATGAAATACTAACCCCCCCACCTGTAATCGTTTCTATCCCCTTCTCACCTTTCCCCGCCCATTCGCTACCGCAGTTACCAAATTACTAAGCAATTATGGCCAGCCAGAATATCAGCAAGAAAAGGAAATTCGTCGCCGATGGTGTCTTCTACGCCGAGTTGAATGAGCTTTTGACCCGCGAGCTTGCCGAGGATGGCTTCGCCGGAGTCGAGGTCCGTGTCACCCCTATGCGCACTGAGATCATCATCCGCGCCACCCGCACCCAGTCTGTACTTGGAGAGAAGGGAATCCGCATCCGTGAGCTCACCTCTGTTGTCCAGAAGAGGTTCAACTTTGCTGAGGGAGCTGTTGAGCTCTACGCTGAGCGTGTCGCCAACCGCGGCCTCTGCGCCCAGGCCCAGGCCGAGTCCCTCAAGTTCAAGCTTCTTGGAGGACTTGCCGTCCGCAGGGCATGCTATGGTGTTGTTAGGTTCGTCATGGAGGCTGAGGCCAAGGGAGTTGAGGTCGTTGTGAGTGGAAAGTTGAGAGGCCAGCGTGCCAAGGCCATGAAGTTCAACGATGGCTACATGATCAAGACTGGTAATGCGTCCCAGGAGTACACTGACACTGCCGTCAGGCATGTGCTCATGAGGCAGGGTGTTTTGGGAGTGAAGGTTTCTATCATGCTTCCTCACGATCCTACTGGAAAGCAGGGACCCAAGAGGAATTTGGACGATGTTGTGACCATTTTGGAGCCCAAGGAGGAGCAGACCATGACCCCCACCTACTAAGTTGGGGTTACAGAACGACCGATACCGTTGAATTCTGTTATTAATGCTTGTAATAGGTTTTAACGGAGGAGGAGGTTCGACCAGCAAATTTCCCCCTTCTATTTGTATTGTCGCACATGTTTTGTCGATGTCCCGAGAAAATTGTTCTTTCGTTTAGTCATTTCTATTCCTTAGCCGCCTACATGTTTGCCTAAACTTTGTCCCCGTATTTTCATACTTTCCCCCATTTTACCAATAGAGCCCTACAAACCCCATGATTAGATGACCTAAATCATTCCTAAAGTTGTAGCTCTTCTTCTCGCCCCCCAAAACACCCCCCTTCTCTCCCTTTGCCGCGCACATACACCCCATATGTGCAAAGCATAAGTAAACGAGCCGCACGTTCATGTCGACGATTTCCCCTCCCCTTCCAACCCCAGTCTTGAAGAAGCCCGAGTCAGTCCTGAGCATCCGGTCCTCCCTGCGAAAAATCAAGCAGAACTCATGGATCAATTGGTGACGCTTTTCGGCCAGCAAAACCTCCGTGGGTATCGGCAGCTTTTTAGACCTGCATTGGAGGGAAGAGGAAGCGGGTGGGTGAGCCAGACAAAAAAAAACAAATTCGTGGTACAAAACCTGGTAGGGGAGACCTCCAATCTCTCTCATATTCTGCACGTCACAAGTTCATTTGTCCCTATTTCCTTTCAATCAACTTACCAAGGGCACTCGATGTCAACAGACTGAGGAAAGAGGTCTGCTATTCTAAGCATCGTCGGTAGGGAATAATTCTTTGACTTCATCTTGTGGATCAACAAACTGTCATTTTTCGTCCTAATGCGCAGTAATTCAGTGTTGGCAGTGCAAATTTCTAACACAAATTCCTCCGGGCACCCCTCTTCCACCATCAAATACACGGCAGTTTGGCCCTTTTCATTTCGCAGGAGGAGGTCAAGGGGATGTGAGTGGATTCTCTCAGTAATCAGGGGTTTCAAGTCATCCCAAGTGGGCGGAATTGAGCAAGCAAGCCTCTTACTAGCAAGTAGATGGAGCGGCGTTGTCGTATTCTCCAAAGCGAGAGCCATGACTGTGTCCTCAAATTGTGTCCTCAAAACGTGTCGTCAAGGTTTGAGGGGGAGCTCTGATTGGGTAAAATTTTGCACGACTATAATTGAAATACGACTCAATCGAAGAATATTTATACGCGAATATGGGAGGGGTATAAGAAACGTTTTATAATAAATTTGAAAGAGAGATGCTGCGAAACGCGAGTGGAGGGGACAAAACACAACTGTCAGTCTAAAAATGTTCAAGCAGTGACGTTGCCCACCTTATTTACCTCTGCGGACACCACTCAAACACTAGATTTGCAGATAACAAGTTTATCAGGGATTTAATTTCTTTACACCCGAACAAGTCAATTGATCTGCGTCGATTCTGCATTCTGCTGCATCCTGATCCTGAGTCCTAGGCAGCACCTTCAAATGCATCCGCTTCTCCAACCTGTTCTAAACAATGTCAGCGTTGGCATCCTCGCGATTACCACATTGATAATTTCCCTCCCTGTAATTTCCTCCATCCCCATTTACAAGCGCCTTTGGCATTACTTCATCCAATCTCAGCTAGAGAAGAAGGCTAGAAAACTTTCCAACGGTGGAAAGATTACGATAGGAAAAGTTCACCTGAACATATTCTTGGGAGTTTTTGAGTGTCGCGATGTAGTTGTGCATACAAGGTCGAGGGATTTATGGAAGTGGCGCTCTCCTTTGGTGGTGAGGGTGGGATACGTGAAAGTAAAATTTCATGTTCTCAGTTGTTGTGATATAAAATATTGGCTCGGTTACATGTGTAAGGATGTCTACTCTATTTTCGTATCTGACGTACAAGTATTTGTCGAAACTCGGCAGATGGAAGGTCCTGCAAAGAAAGATGGCACTGAAGGAGACGTGTGCACGATATATAACTTTAATCTCTTTGACGAGTCGCTCGATATCGATTTCTTTGAAAGAAAGCTTGGACAACAAGAAAGTCATCGTATTTTTGCTGCCGGTGGATCATTTAACGGGATTAGCAGAAAGAATGAGAAGTTGAGAGAGGATAGTAGTGAAAGTAGCGATAGTGAAGAGGACACAGACAGCGACAGCAATCTTGGGGTGTGTGTGCAAAAATCAAAAATTGCGGCTTCTAATGCGAATTTACTGGCACCCAACTCCGACCGGCGACATTTAATGGGTAAAAGCAGCCAAATGAGTATCCGAGCAGAGAAGAAGGCTACGAACCTGGTGTCCACTATCCTTAATTCCGTCGGGAGAATAACAGCATCACCGAACACGGCCAACCTCAAGTCGGAAGGTAAACTTCTCATGACGACAACTAAAGATCTCCTTGAGAATCAATCGCTGGAGGAGGTAGTTAAAGTTGGGGAGGTGAGTAGCAGGGGGGCTGTGAGATGAAAACAAAGATCAAACAGAAATCATTGAGCTAATAAATATTACTCCCCTTTTCATGCGTATTCTTCTCTCTATCGCAGAAAATGAAGAAACACGTAGACAGAACAGTTGGACAGGTACAAAGCCTATCGCGAGGGCCACCGCTGCGGAGCGATTACAAGAGAAAGGAGCAGAATTGGAAGGATATTTATCGGATTGGGAACGTTGTTATTACAGATTTGCGAGTATTCACAATTGACCTCATTACTAAAGACTCAAAGGATGAAGGTGCCTCAGAGGGCTGGAACAAGGCGATACCTTTTAATCAGATAGTTCTTGGGCATGAAACTTTTGGCGCACCGATTGGCAAAGAAAGCTGGATTGACAATGCTCCTAGGATTGGGCTGACCATCAAGGAACTCGTCATGAATGTTAAGAATAGGATGATCACGGAGGTCACCAGCAATAATAGTGGTGCCTTACTACACGGTGCTCTCGGAGAAGTTTTCGACTTCTTGCAAGAGGGTAACATCAGGCCTTCTCCACCAACACATCGTAAGACGAGGTCACAGGGTTAAGCATAGCGAAAACAAAAAATAATAACGCCAAGAAAAGAAGGATTTTGTCGTAATATCGGTCACCGTCATTAAAGTAGATGATAGGCCGGGACTTGAATCATGCACTCTTTCGCAGTTCTGAAGAAAAAGATCCCTCAAAGTTTGGACGAGAAAAACCCTTGACAGCAGACACAACTACCCTCCTACATTCCTGGTCAACCCCAAACTAAAACTTTCCGTTTTGTTTTCCGCTCCCTCAACTGTACAGCGGTACTGCACCCGTTTTGTTTTCCCTCCCTAACTATACAACGGTACTGCAAGAAGTATCATCTTTAATTAAGTTGATAAATTTCTGTCAGCCTACATCAACATGCCATCAAAAATTGGCATTGACGTATCATCTGCCGTGACTGTAGCCCAATTCGAATGTTTCGCGGCAGGCACACCAGAGGGTGAAATAGAGTATGTCTATCCGCGCATCTACAGAAGCACAGGGAGCATTGACTTCAATGGGAAACAGACGATGCTAAATGCAATTGAAGCTGGAATCACCGATGTTGGAGGGTATATATTCCCATGCTTGTCAAACTCATGCAGCAGTGCTAGCGACCAGGTTGATGCAGCAATTAATGCAATGGACGGGGTGACCACAACTGGTCCAGTTTTGCTCTGGCATGATGTGGAGCGTCATGCTTGGCCCGACGACAAAACTGCAAATCGTCAGTTCATCACCAACATGATCGCTCAGGCCAATAGACGTGGGGTGACTCAGGGAATCTATACAAATAAGTATAATTGGCAAGATATTGTGGGATTGGACTGGACCTACCCGGCGGATGAGAATATCCCATTATGGTATGCTCACTATGACGGCGAGGCAAATTTTAATGATTTCGAGCCTTTTGGGGGATGGAATGACCCCAGCTACTTGATCAAACAATACAAAGGAGATCAGCAGTCTGCATGTGGCGTAACTATAGATTATAACTTCCAGGATGATTACGATCCGACCAGGGAGATCACATGCACATCGGGATCTCTTTCTGGTGTTTGCAAGGCTGACTCAACATGTGAGACAGGCGTAATCGTATCGAATGAATGCCCCGGGTCCGCAACTTTCCGTTGTTGTCTAAGTACACCTTGCTCTATTCCCGGGGATATTGATGGAATCTGCAAGACCACAAGTGTATGCCAAGGAACATCTACCTCCGGACATTGTCCAGGTGCTGCTGACATTCAATGCTGCACAGGCGAGCCCACGCAAGCTCCTTCTGCTGTTCCCTCACTGCCCCCATCCTCATCCCCATCCTCAGCTCCAACTGATCGGTCTGAATCAGATGAGCCCACGCAAGCTCCTTCTGCTGTTCCCTCACTGCCCCCATCCTCATCTCCATCCTCAGCTCCAACTGATCGGTCTGAATCAGATGACGTTATTCCCGAAAAGCGCACCCGGGCACCTACTAATGTCCCGTCCAACGCCCCTTCTGCTGGTCCAACAGAGTCACCTCGATATCCCACCACGGCTCCAACAAAAACGGACAGGGGCAATATCAGTTCAGAACCTACAGCCGCGCCCTCCATCTTTATAGTGGAGAGCCCATTAGACGACCCAGTAAAATTCTTGCAGCAAAATTTGGCATCAGCTTTAGGCTGCAGTGTCATGGCGATATTAGGGGTCTTCTGGCTGATTAAACGGACCAGGAAGCGAAGAAAAGAATTTAAAGAATACCATGAAAAGATTGAGCGCAAGCAGAATGATCTCGAGCGGAAAAAGCGTGCCAGCAAGAAGGATGACAGAAGGAGAGGGAGGAATCATTCTAGTTTTGATGATTTCTCTACCAAGAGGGGAGGAAGGCATGCCTCGGAAATGCTATAAGAGCCGAGATAAGTAGTAAACCTCGAATGATCGAGCTCTCCTTAGAAATACAGTACATTCTTCTCTGGTTTAAAATTACATTACGATGCAAGCCTTCTTTAACCCCTTAACCGGGTCAATGTCGTCAATGGCAGCATCGAAGAAGTGAAGGAGGTTATCGTGATCATTTGGAATGATGGTGGTGGTAACTTGTTTCTTCACGTTGACAAATGACTCACGTAAGCGACTGAACCGCTTACCTCTGAATTTTTTTGGAGGCAGTGTCACATCAACATCAACAAGATCAACCACCTCCTTTCCCTTCCTTGAAGGTGCAAGCTTGAAAGCGTCCTGCCTTTCATAACTCATTTGATGCACCACCACCTCCTCTCCTGACTCTAAAGGGTAAAGGTCGAAAGCACTCTGCCTTTCATACATCTTTGGGTTCTCCGCTTCCTCCCTTGAAGCGAACGTTGTGGAGAGTTGGTGATCTTGCGATGGCGGAGAGCCCAGAAAATCCTCTGAGACAAACTTCACTCGTTTCGGAGAACTTTCTTTAGGTATAGGGAGGACAGAACAACTTTCTTTAGGTCTAGGGAGGACAGAAATAGTTGTCAAGAAGTTGGAATCGGGATCGGCATCATCGAGCGAGCACTGGGCTAGATTTCGCTCGCTGTACTTTGAAAGCGATCCGAATGAATTGCGTCTCTTTCTACAGGTAGACGTAGAGAGGGGGGAAGAATTGTATACCATTCCAACAGTTTTATGGTTATATGATATGACTTTGCCCTCGTTTTTACTACTTCTCAAAATTTCAAGAAATTGATCAAAAACCAAATAATTTTACCACCAATGAATGCGCACAACATTGATTCGCTCACTACAAGTCAACTTGGCTAAAGCACAATCTTCTACTTGCTTTTCTTACTCTTCTTTTCTTTCTTGTGTTTTTTCTCCTTCATCTCCTTCATCTCCTTCTTGTGCTTCTTGTGCTTCTTTTCCTTCTTTTCCTTCTTGTCTTTCTTCCTCCCTCCCTCTCTCTTACGTTTCTTGCTGCTGCCATCAAAAATATTAAAGTCGATGGCTTCTTCCCCAACCAGCTCATAACTTGCGCCCCCAAATCTATTATCTATCCCCCCTGCATCCAGCTTCGCATCACCCCCAAAGAGATCCACTCCCTTGTCAATAGTGTTTCCGTTTGCCAGCTTTAGGTTGTGGTAGTACCGGTTAGTTTCAGCTTGGACAGTTGAATTTCTCTGCGCTCAATATGCTCACTCACCTCCTGCCCCCTGTAGGCATGACCAGCTCCTCCAATGTCACTTCCCCCCTCACTGATCTTATTGCTCTCTCCGCCCCTGCCATAAATATCGTAAGTTCCATCCTCCCTTAGCTTCTTCT
>ERZ651776.1945-NODE-1945-length-23658-cov-3.964124_pt1 | contig 23658 bp, 18 predicted proteins | sample MGYA00514761_ERZ651776 | MGnify/ENA metagenome assembly ERZ651776 | reverse complement strand
GCTTTTTTATCGATCCTATCGAAGGCACTGTCATTGTTATTATGGCGCAGGTCTCGCCCTCGAATGGCGGAGGATTCCGAGAGAACTTTAGTCACCTTGTCGATGCGGCGATTATTGAAAGACGTTAGTCTTGTGCGCGCTTTTCGCATGGCTGCAATGCTGAGAATATTTACAAAACGTGAAGGCTAAGGCTAACTCTATTATGCAAAAACCCGAACTGAGCATGGCGCTTGAGTCTGCGCAATTATCAATCAGAACGCTGCGCAGTCGCCTAGATATCGCTTTTTCGACTATTCGGCAAGCATGTCTCGACAGTGAGAGCGGCCGCCTCGACGCGATCAAACTTGATGAATTTCAGCAGGTGAGCTACGAATTAGCCTTTGTTGTGGCTGAGCTGGCGGCGACGAGTGCATTGCTTGCCCAAGCAGAAAAGGGCGATGAACTCGAGGCGCACGTAGCGCTCGCACAGTGGGCGACTACGCTGAATGCGGCGCAGACTAGGTTGCTGCCCATGGCTGACGAATGTGGGCTAGAGCGTGTTGAATTGAGCAACTCTTTTGCTGACCCCGCGCTGCTTTCTCTGCTCTCCGAATTCGGTTCGAGCAAGGCGCTCGCAGCACTTGGTGAAAAAATTTGTGCGCAAGAGCTACGAAGATTGCCTTCTGTGCTAGACAGCGATAAGGAAATGATGCGCGCAACCTTCGAGCGTTTCGCCGATGAAATCGTCGCCCCAAGAGCGGAGGCGATACATCGTCAAGACCTCGACATTCCAGATGAAATATTGATACCCGCAGCAGAGCTTGGCTGCTTCGGTACCTGCATTCCCGAACGTTTCGGAGGGCTTCAGCCCGATGATAAGCCCGACAGTCTTAGCATGATAGTCGTAACCGAAGAGCTGTCGCGAGGCTCTCTCGGTGCCGCGGGCAGTCTTATTACCCGTCCGGAAATAGCAGCGCGGGCGCTGCTTGCCGGCGGTGCCTCAGTGCAGCAGGAAAAATGGTTACCTAGGCTCGCCGCTGGGGAAACACTCTGCGCGATTTCGATCACTGAGCCGAACACGGGTTCCGATGTCGCGTCGGTGGCGCTGCGGGCGACCCGCATCGACGGCGGTTGGAAGCTCAATGGCGCAAAAACCTGGTGTACCTTCGCAGGACGTTCCGAACTGCTTGTCGTTTTAGCGCGCACAGAGGCTGATAAAACGCTAGGCTACCGCGGCCTCAGTCTTTTTCTCGTAGAAAAGCCAGCGTGCGCAGGGCACGAATTTACGGTGGCGCAGGAGACGGGCGGCGCGCTAAGTGGCCGTGCCATCGCAACGTTAGGCTATCGCGGCATGCACTCGTTTGAGCTTTCGTTCGATGAGTTTGTTGTCCCTGAATCAGCGCTTATAGGCGGAGACGCAGGTCTAGGTCGCGGCTTTTACTATACGATGGCGGGCTTCGCCGGCGGTCGTATTCAAACGGCCGCACGCGCGACCGGCGTGATGCAGGCGGCGCTAGAAAAAGCCATGAGTTACGCGCGTGAGCGCAGCACCTTCGGGACACCGCTTGCAAGTTACCAGCTGACGCAAATCAAGATCGCAAAAATGTTTGCGACAATTTCAGCGTCGCGGCAATTCTCTTATGAGGTCGCCGCGCTCATGGACGAGGGCGCAGGCCAGATGGAGGCGAGTTTGGTCAAGTTGTTTAGCTGCCGCGCTGCCGAAACCGTAACGCGCGAAGCCATGCAGATACATGGTGGTATGGGCTATGCGGAAGAAATGGCGGTTAGTCGCTACTTTGTCGACGCGCGCGTGCTATCAATATTTGAGGGTGCCGAAGAGGTGCTCGCGCTAAAAGTGATCGCGCGCGAGTTAATTGAGAAGGCAAGCGCTGCTTGAAAATAACGTCGCCTTTCGGGCAGTTTCTGCGCCATTAGTTCGGAACCCATTTTAATGCAAAATCTACTCAAAGGACTTCGCATCGTCGAAGGGAGTGCGTTTATTGCCGCGCCGTCTGGCGGAATGACGCTTGCCCAGTTGGGCGCGGATGTTATTCGCTTTGATCAAATAGGAGGCGGCATCGACTACCGGCGCTGGCCGATTACAAGCCAGGGCAAAAGCCTCTACTGGCATAGTTTAAACAAGGGTAAACGGTCTATCGCTGTGGATTTTCGCAAGCCCGAAGGCCGTGAACTCTTATCGCGACTTATCTGCGCCCCCGGCGACGACGCAGGCCTTTTTCTCACGAACTTTCCCGCACGTGGCTGGTTGAGTTACGACGCCCTAAAACAGCAGCGCGAAGACCTCATCTACCTCAATCTAACCGGTGATCGACACGGTGGCAGCGCGCTCGACTATACAGTCAATGCGCGCGTTGGTGTGCCTTACCTTAATGGCGATGGCGTTACGCCACTCAATAGCGCACTGCCGGCATGGGATGTGATTGCAGGGCAACAGATCGCACTTGGGCTTTTGGCTGCAGAGCGCCACCGAAGCCGCACTGGTGAGGGGCAGTTCATTAAACTAGCGCTGGCGGATGTTGCGCTCGCCACGATGGGTCATCTTGGCTATTTGGCCGAGGCGCAAATTAATGAGCAGCAAAGGCCGCCTATGGGCAATCATATTTTTGGCACTTTTGGGCACGACTTCGTGTGCGCCGATGGCGAACGCGTAATGATTGTTGGCGTTAGTCCAAACCAGTGGCAAGCAATCGTCACTGTGACCAATTGCGCGGACAGCGTCGCGGCACTTGCCTCCGAGCTTTGCCTAAATCTCGACAAAGAAGGCGACCGCTTCGCTGCACGAGAAAGATTGCAAGCGTTGTTTGCGCCATGGTTCGCCGCACGCAGCAGCGCGCAGGTGCATAAAGCTCTCGACGCTGCGGGTGTCTGCTGGGGTCCCTATCAAACCCTCACACAGTTGGTTGCGAGCGATGTCGAATGTTCAGTCGAGAATCCACTTTTCTCGTCGATAGACCAGCCTGGAATAGGCAGTGTGTTGACGCCGTCACAGCCCTTAAATTTCGGCGCAATAGACGCCGCGGAACCGAAACCGGCACCCCGCTTAGGCGAGCATACCGAAGAAATACTGAGTGAGTTACTGGGCATGAGTTCGGGGGAGATCGCCGCATTGCACGATGCTAGAATAGTGGCAATAGACGACTAGATAAGACGAGAAAAGAGTGAGAGAAATGTCGACAAACGAAGTAAATGAGCACGTATTAGCAGCAGGCAATAAAAGCGGTCAGGTATTTACTCTGCTCACCGAGGCGGCGGCGCGCTGGCCAGAGCGTCCCGCGGTCACGTATCAGGGTGTCACCCAGACATGGCATGAAACGCTGCTACGCTGCCGTGCCCAAGCGAGTGTGTTTGCGCAAGCAGGTATCGAACGTGGTGATCGAGTCGCCTATCTTGGGTTTAATTCGAATGTTTGCTTCGAGGGCTATTTCGCACCGCCTGCGATTGGCGCGGTTTTCGTTCCGCTTAATTTCCGTCTCGCTATTGGCGAGCTCATCGAATGTCTTGATGATTGCACCCCACGACTGTTGATCTGCGAGCCGGCTTTTTACAGTCAAGCACTCGCCTTGCTCGAAGCCTGTGCTAGCGTGAGCTGTGTGTTTGTGACCGGTAGCGCGCTCGACTTCGACAACGCGAAGCGACACGGCGTTGAGATAAACGGGGTTATCCAAAGCCTGCCCGATGAGATGCGTTCTCTCGAGGCAAGTATTGCCGAGATAATTGCAGGCGCAAGTTTTGCCGATATGCAACCAAGCTCGTTCGAAGAGACCTTAATTCTTTTTTACACAGGTGGTACCACCGGACGCTCGAAAGGAGTGATGCTCAGTAACAAGAACTTCCTGTGCAATACCTCAGGTTCGGTTCCGCTTTATAAAATGCAAGACGGCTGGTGTTTTCTTATCGTCGGCCCGCTGTTTCATATCGCAGCAGGTGCGCGCATTTTTAGCTGTGCGGTGCTTGGCGGTCACGCAATAATCTTGCCGAAGTTCGATGTGCCAGAGGTGTTAGAAAGCATCGCTAACTACCGTATTAATTCGGCAACCCTCGTGCCGACGATGTTTCAGATGCTGATCGATAACCCACTCTTTGCCACCGCTGATTTGTCTTCGATGCAGATGGTTGCCTCTGGCGCCGCACCGATGCCTATGGCCTTGCAGCATCGGGTGATAGAGGCGTTTGCGGGCATCAATCTTTATCAAACCTATGGCATGACCGAGGCGGCGCCCATCGTCACAAGTCTCGATTCGCAGTATCACGTCGTCAGCGGTCCGGGGTCTGAGAAACTCGGCTCGGTGGGTAGGCCAGCGCCGCATGTGCAGCTTCGCATTATTGACGAGCAGGGCACCGATCTCCCTCCGGGCGAAACGGGTGAGGTGCTCGCGCGCGGTGACAACATTATGACCGGATATTGGAATCTTCCCGAGCAAACCGCGGTCGCATTAAAAGACGGCTGGTATCACACCGGCGATGCCGGCTATATCGACGCCGATGGGTTTTTGTTTTTAGAAGGTCGTGTGAAAGACATGATCGTAAGCGGCGGCGAGAATATTTACCCAATAGAGATCGAAAACGTGCTGTCGAGTCATCCTGCGGTTCATCAGTGCGCGGTGATCGGCGTGCCACATGAAACTTGGGGTGAGGCGGTACACGCCGTTATTTTACTCGACGACGCAGTCAGCGAGGCGCCGACTGAGCGCGAGTTGATTACGTATTGCCGAGAAAGAATCGCCACCTACAAATGCCCGGTAAGCGTGAGTTTTCGCAGCGAACCCATGCCTCTCTCACCGATTAATAAGATCCTCAAGACCGAGCTTCGCAAGCCTTTTTGGGAAGGCAGGTCGAGCGCACTCGTTTAGTCTTCAGGCAGCAGCATGAAGGACTATGGAGGGCATGAAGGAAAAAGCCAGTTAAGTCGCCCAGCCTCCCGCAAGAGGGATTAGCTGCCCAATCATGTGCGTGCAATTTTCACTGGCAAGGTAGGCGGCAAGCTCTGCAGTCTCGGCGGGCGCACCGACTTTGTTGGTCGGCACATTGCGTTTTAAGTGCTCAATGAATTTAGGCTGGTCGAGAATGTCGTCGGGATAGTAGGTGTCATTATTGACATAGTTCTGCGCGATCGCATTAACCTGAATGCCGCTGCGCGCAAGCTCCAGCCCGACCGCTTTTATAAACCCGTTTTGCGCCCCACGCGCAGCACAATAGGCGGCGTTATTGGCAATGCCTTTGAGAGGCGCTGCGCTTGTCACCGCAATTATTTTACCGCTTTTGCGCTCGAGCATTTGTGGAGTCACGGCTCGCACAAGATGCATAAGCGGATCAACCAAGCGCGCGAACAATCTGTGCCAATCGGCGTCGTCTATGGCGTCCACCGGGCCGGTCATCGGCGGCTCAGCGAGGTTGGCGACTAAAATATCTATGCGTCCCGCATCGAAGATCACACGCTCAACGTCAGCGGCGCTCGTGAGCGGCGAGACGCTCTCGACAACCTCGATGCCTATTTTTCTGAACTTCTCTGCGATTGCGCGTCCCATGTAGCGGTCGGCGCAGGTGATTAGTGCGCGGCGCTTAGGTGTTGCTTGCGCGCCCCTATCGGTAGTCGAATCCGTCATCGATCAGGTCCTGATTTTAAGTTCGCGTTGGTTAGCACTGCGCGATAGTTAGCACTGCGTGGTAGGGAGTGGGCTTAACTTTTTTCTTCATGCCCAGCGAGCAGATGCTGAACAAATTTCTCGAGCGTCTCATACGGCTGACAGCCGACCACAACGAGGTCGTTTGCGTAGAATGTCGGCACGCCTGTCACGCCCACGCCACGCGATCGCGCCCAGTCCTGATCGACTTTGGCTGAGAAGCTACGCTCGACTAGTACGGCTCGCGCTGCGAGGCCATCGAGTCCAACTGCCTCGGCGATTTCAATAAGCGCATCAACGTCGCTGATGTTCACCGCGTCGACAAAATACGCGCGATACAGCGCATCGTGTATTGCCTCACCTCCCGGCTGCGTGTCAGCCCAAGCACCGAGTTCCTGCGCGAGCCGGCTGTTATAGGTATGCGTGCGGTCTCCGTAGGGTAGACCGGCCTCGGCCATCAGATTTTTCAGCCTCTGGCGTATCGGCTCGATATCCCGTCCCGCGAACATTTCAGCCAATGAGCGCCCTTCGGCAGGCGTATCTGGGTGCAAGGGGAAATGCACCCAGCGCGTTTTGACAGGATAGTTTGCCTTTAGTTTTTCAATACTCACGGTACTGAGATAACACCAGGGTCAGACGTAGTCGGTGAAGACGTCGAGTTGAAGTGAGTTGGACATTAAGTGCTCCGATCGAGTTGCTAAGGATTTGGCGACTAATAACACAGACTCTATCAAACTCTTGCCAGAGTTGCCTCGGCTAGAGGCGCTTGATCTAGATCAATCAATTAGTAACCCATCTGTCGCATGAGTCCCCCTCACGCTCGTTTCGCCATGTGTCAGGCTTTTGTACCACTTGCCTCTTCGGCCAATTGCGCTAGACTCCAACGATCGCCTAATTCTAGGGACGCTGCTTCGGCGCGAGCGATTCGCCGGATGTCGGCAGCTTAGTACAACTCATCTGGTTGGAACACAGAGGAAAACCAGACAATAAACCAGACAATAAACCAGACAATAAAAAGACGGAGAAAACGACCATGCGCAAACTTCTAACTGCCGGTGTCATCCTCGGCGTGACCGCAATGCAGCTCGCAGCGTTACCGACAGCGGCTGTCGCTCAATCTAGCGACGAGCCGCTCGCGATACTCGTTCCGGGTGGAGGCACCTATTCGCGGCCGATCACCACCGACTCCGATCTCGCTCAGCAGTTTTTCGACCAAGGCCTTCGCATGGCGTGGAGTTTCTACTTTCCTGAGTCGATCGCCTCCTATCAAGAAGCGACTCGCCTAGACCCCGACAGCCCCATGCCGTATTTCGGCCTGGCGCATGCGGCAGGTCCAAACCCTAACAGTCGCTATGCTGGCATGCCGGACGATCCCCAAGGCACGGGTCTGGATGCGATTCGTGAAGCGCTGCGGCGTATCGACAACGCGACACCGCGCGAGCAAGACATGATCCGCGCGCTTTTCGTGCTCTACAACAAAGACGCCATTATGGACACTCGCGAACGCGACTTCGCTTTTGTCGATGCCATGCGCAAGCTGCATGAAAAATACCCCAACGACCCCGATATCGGCGCGATGTTCGCCGCGGGCTTTATGAACACCACGCGTTGGGACTACTGGGAGAAAGACGGCACAGCGCGTCCGGGCACCGAAGAGGCGCAGTTTGCGCTCGAAGCGGCGATGCGCGCCGAACACGATCATCCGGGTGCAAATCACCTCTATATTCACCTGATGGAAGCGTCTGGTCAGCCAGAGCTTGCGATGCCGGCGGCGCAGAAGCTCGAATCTACCGTGCCTATTTCGGGTCATATGGTGCACATGCCTGGGCACATCTATTTAAGAGTGGGCGAATACGAGAAGGCGATCGACATTAATGAGCGTTCGCAGATTGTAGACCTCCAGTTTGCCGAACTTTGGGGTGACACTAATTTTCCCAATATTGGTACCTACCCACTGTCGCATAAAATGCATGCACCACACGCGTTAGATTTCGTGCGCTATGCGAGCATGTTGCAGGGCAGCTATGCGCAGGCATCCGAAGCGGCACAGCGCGGCGCGGCGAGCGTTGGTACTGCGCCCGAGGCGGTTAATCGCGGCGAAAAGCGCGTGGTTCACTCTTGGGTTGTCGACAAGGTCTTTGGCAAATGGGACAAGTTGCTCAGCAGTGAGCAGAGCCATAAAGGCACGCCTTATCTCGACGGCATGTGGAGCTATGTAACCGGCAGCGCCAATATCGCGAAGGGCAATCTCGCGGCAGCGGATGCGGCGCTCGTGCATATTCGTGAGATGGCGGTAGACCCTAAAGTAGACACCACCGGTGTGAGCCCAACCTCTGCTTCGCAGATCCTCACGCTCGCGGGCTTTGCCCTCGAGGGCGAGATTAAAGAAGCACGTGGCGATCTGGATGGTGCGATTGCCGCCTACGCGCGCGCAGTCGAAATCGAAGACACCAACAGCTACACCGAGCCACCAGACTGGTCGCAGTCTATGCGCCTCTACCTAGGTGCGGCGCAGCTCGATGCTGGGCAGGCGGCCGAAGCCGAGGCGACATTCCGTCAAGACCTCGAATGGAAGCAGCAGAGTGGCTGGTCGACGTTTGGCCTTCAGCAGGCAATCGAGGCGCAGGGGCGCAGCGCCGAAGCGGTGATCGTCAAGCGTCAGTTCGAGTCGTTCTGGCGTAACGCCGATGTGACTCTATCGAGAGCGCATCTCTAGAGTGAGATGCACCGCAATGTAAGAGTAAAAGGGCCTGTCAGTAAACCGATAGGCCCTTTTTTTTGGTTCTATCGAAGGTGCCGGCTCTCGTCCCGAATTGACTTGAACTCAGAACTCGGCAGCAACTCTGGCCAGCGAGATGAGTTCGCCAGATCAGTGATAATCGATTGAAACAGCTCAATATCCTGCACTGCGCCGCGTAAATCCCACTCAGGGCTCCACGCATCGCAGGTCTGGTGATAGCAGTTGCCGGTGTAGTCGGCGATCCACTTATCGCCTGCCGCGCGGCCGCCCTCGACCAGATCAGCACCGCCGGCTATTCCCATAATCAGGAGCACGGGAACGCCGCGCCTGGCGAGTGAGAAATGGTCGGCTCTAAAAAACAGGCCGTTTTCTGGCAGGTTCTCGGGTGTCACTGTGCGTCCCTGTAGTGCGGCGGCGTGCGCTAAGTCCTGCTCGAGTTCGCTCTGCCCCTCGCCGACCTGAATAACATCGCGAGCAAGGCCTGCGGTCTGCAGAATGTCTAGAGTGAAGTTCGCAACAGTAGTCTCGAGCGGGAACAGCGGTTGGGAGGCGTAGGCTTCGGAGCCGAGCAGTCCACTCTCCTCGGCGGTCCACGCGGCGAAGACTACGCTGCGCTCGGGTGACTTTCCGGTACTTAACACGCGGGCAAGTTCGATCACGCCTGCAATCCCGAGCGCATCGTCGTTAGCGCCGGGCCGCACGGTGCGTCCCTGCGAATCGGGTTCGCCAACACCATAAGCGTCCCAGTGCCCCGAAACCAGGATCGATTCCTCTGGGCGCGTCGATCCCTTTAATCGCGCCAGTACGTTCTGGCTCTGGACGACTTCCATTTCAATTTCGAGCGCTGCTGAAAGCGTGACCCCTTCGAGCTCAAACGCCTCAAAGTCTTCGGCGCGCGCGAGTTGTCGCTGCTCTTCGAGACTAAGCCCTGCGAGTGCAAACAGATCGCGTGCCGCGTCGTTGTGAAGCCACCCTTGGAGCAGCGGCGCGAGGCTGTCGGCAGGGCGCTCGATTGAGTAGTTCTCACCAGGGGAAGACGAGGCCACGTTCCAGCCATAGCCTGCGCCCGCGTCGTCGTGGACGACCAGAGCAGCGAGAGCGCCTCTGCGCGCTGCCTCTTCGAATTTGTAGGTCCAGCGCCCGTAGTAGGTCATTCGCTTGCCGCCGAAACGGCCTGCGACTGCTTCGCCAGCAACTGCTGCAAAATCAGGATCGTTGACTAAGAAGACGGCAAGCTTGCCGCGCAGATCTATGTTGCCAAAATCATCCCAGCTACGCTCCGGCGCGAAAGCGCCATGACCGACGAAGACTATGGGTGCGTCGTCGATGACCGCACGCTCAACCGCCCGAGTGCTGCTGAACTCTACATCCGTTCCCTGGACTAGAGTGCGTGTGGCCCCATCTGTGTTGAGTCGCAGAACAGGGGCGTTGTCTGCCGGCGCCACAATCTGCGTATGAATCAGCGGCACAGACTGCGTCCATCCGCCTTGCTCGCCGGCTGGTTCGAGTCCTAACTCCGTAAAGCGCTCGATTAAATAGTTAACCGTCAGCGCCTCCCCCGGCCCGCCGGGCGCGCGGCCGTAAAATTCGTCCGATGCTAGTACCCTGACAGTCTCAGAAAGCCGCGCCGAATCGATCTGCGGACTTATCACAGTGTTTTTCAGGCTTTCTTGGCCATCTTGGCTTTCGTGGCAGCCGCCAAGAAGGCTCGCGAGACCGGAGAAGAGAAATAGGGCGAGGACGCGTTGGAAATGGGTGGTAAGCATAATGGGTCTCTGGGCGTGTTAACTTAGCGAAAGAGTGTAGAGTCGAGCGGCGCTTGAGTCGAGTGCGGCTAGCGGTCCTTTGCTACTAGCCTAATGTGATCTAGCGCGGTTGTGAGTCGTAACGTAAGCTTGTTCTCCACACTTTTCAATTCAAGACAGGCATACCGTGACCGACGCGACCAAAGACTTCCTCCAAGCCAATCCCAAGACGGTTGTCCTAACGGGCGCCGGTATCAGCCTCGCCTCGGGTATTCCTACCTATCGCGATAGCACGGGCAAATGGCAGCGTAACGACCCCATCCAGCACCGAGATTTTGTCGAGAAATCGGCCTCTAGGCAGCGCTACTGGGCGCGCAGCTATGCGGGATGGCCGGCTGTAGGACTCGCGAAACCCAATGCTGCACATCTTGCACTCGCCCAGTTAGAGGCGGCGGGTTATGGCTCGCTATTGGTTACCCAGAATGTAGACCGCCTGCATCAGCGTGCCGGCTCGCAAAAGGTTATCGACCTCCATGGCAGGCTCGACCGCGTGGTGTGTCTTAGCTGCGGCGAGAAGAGCGAACGCGCTCGCATGCAAGAGCGCATTGTTGCGAATAATCACACGCTGCCAAGCCCCGGCGCACTCGCGCCAGATGGCGACGCAGACGTGCCAGACGACATCATCAGCGAAATCAATGTACCCGCCTGCGAGACCTGCGGCGGGGTGCTCAAGCCCGATGTCGTGTTCTTTGGCGATTCGGTGCCTCGCACAACAGTCGACGAGATCTTCGCGGCCATCGATGCGGCGGGCGCGTTATTGGTTATCGGTAGCTCGCTAATGGTATATTCGGGCTTTAGGTTTTGTCGCCACGCCCATCAGGCGGGCTTCCCTCTAGCGTGTATCAATCCCGGCGCAACGCGTGCCGACGATCTGTTCACACTCAAGAGTGAAAGCGGATGCACCGAGCAGTTGCAGGCGTTAGCGGCAGAATTGGCAGGGGGGTAAAGCTGCTTTTCCCCAAACAATAAGAACGAGAGCTCGCTTTAAGAGCACAGACTTTATTAGCGCTCATGTTGCGAGCTTGCTAGGGGAAATAAAAATGCACAGACCGACTTACTTCGCGGGCCATTCTTACAGTGGTGGCGCGAATCGCGCTAACCGAGCGCGACGCGTTTCATTAATAACGATAGCAGCAACACTTGCTGCAGCCAGCTTGGGACTCGCCGGCACTACGCTTGCGCAGGACCATTTCAATGAGAAGGGTTCACCGGCTTCGGTGCATACCTCAGAACTACAGCAGACGCTGCGTGACTCGCTTCCCTTCGAAGACGACCGCGATTTCGCAGAATCGCGTCGCGGCTTTATCGCTGAGCCGGCTTCTAAACAGATCCTGAATTCGCAAGGTGCGGTGGTCTGGGATATGGGGCAATACGAATTTTTACTTAGCGGTGAAGAATTCGACTCGATGCACCCTTCGCTTCAACGCCAAGCTACTCTTAATATGAATTTTGGCCTCTACGAAGTTGTGCCAGATTTTATCTATCAAGTGCGCGGATTCGATCTCTCGAACATGACGCTTGTGCGCGGCGATACCGGGTGGATACTTTTCGACGTATTACTGTCTGCCGAGACCGCTGAGGCAGCGCTTAAGCTCGCCAACGAGGAACTCGGCGAGCTGCCAGTTAAGGCGGTCGTCTACTCTCACTCGCATATCGATCACTTTGGCGGCGTGTTAGGCGTGACGAGCATCGACGCGGTTAACAATGGCGAGGTCGATATTTACGCCCCGGTCGGCTTTATGGAAGAGGCAATCTCCGAGAATGTCTACGCAGGCAATTCGATGTCGCGCCGAGCAGGATTTCAGTATGGGCGGCTCATTCCATCCAGCCCCTTCGGGCAGGTAGACTCGGCCATCGGTAAAGGCTTGTCGGTTGGTGCTGCTGGCCTGATCCCACCGACAGTGGTTGTTACCGAACCGTTCGAAGAACACACAATAGACGGCATCCGCGTCAATTTCCAAAACACACCGGGAACCGAAGCACCTGCCGAAATGAACGCGTGGTTCCCCGACCATAAGGTATTCTGGGCGGCTGAAAACATCACTGCGACTATCCACAATGTTTACACGCTACGCGGTGCATTGGTGCGGGATGCCCTTGCGTGGTCAAAGCAAATTAATGCGGCCCTTTATGAATTTGGACTCGATGCAGAGGTTATGGTCTCGTCACACAATTGGCCGCGCTGGGGCAACGAGCGCATTCAAGAAGTTATGCGCACTCAGCGCGATGCCTATGCCAACCTAAATAACCAAGTGCTGAATCTTGCCAATCAAGGCGTAACCATCAACGAGATTCACAACGAGTATAAAGTGCCACCTAGTTTGCAAAAACAGTGGAGCGCACGGCAGTATCACGGCTCTGAGTTTCATAATTCGCGCGCTGTAATCAATCGCTATTTGGGCTACTGGGACGGCAACCCTGCGACGCTCGTGCCGCTTTCACCGGCCGACTCGGCGCCACTCTATGTTGAAATGATGGGTGGCAGTGCGAAAATAATTGCGAAAAGTAATGAGCTATTCAGTGAGGGTAGCTACCGTCATGCGATGGAGCTTCTTAATAAGCTGGTCTACGCCGAGCCAACTAACACCGAGGCTAAAGACTTGTTGGCCGACGTGTTTGAACAGCTTGGGTATCAATACGAAAGCGCAAGCGTGCGCCACGTCTTCCTCTCCTCTTCCGAAGAATTGCGAAACGGCGTGAAGCCATTCGAAAGTCCTCGAGGCGGAAGCCCAACGGTCGCGCGTGCGATGACAACGGGGCAGTGGTGGGATGCAGTGGCTACTCGAGTCGACAGCCAAGCCGCAGACGAAATAAATTTTGTACTCAATTTTATCACGCCGGATACAGGCCAGACCTTCGTTGTAGAGATGAGTGGCGGCACGCTGTCCAATATCGAGGGTTATAGCGCGCCCAATCCCGATGCAACGATAACTATGAATCGTAGCGATGTGGAAACCATCATCATGGGTCAGGCGACTCTCGGCTCGCAGTTGCAGAACGGTGTCGGCACGGTTACTGGCAATGCGGCTTTGCTCATGCAGCTCAACTCGGTTTTAGTCTCGTTCGATCCTAGCTTCGAAGTGATTCCAGGCACGTTGAATCCTTAGGCCCAGAGAGTTCCAAAAACTCGGCATAGAGCCGGAGAGAAAAGCTGATGAGGACTGACTGAATGGTAAAGGTTCGACGTGAATTAAAAACGCACGTATCGCGCAACGCGCGCACTAATGTGCGTAACTTTTGCGCGGCAATACTCGGCTCGCTTCTTGTCAGTACGAGTGTGAACGCGGCGAGTGATCAGCCAAACTTCGTGGTTGTTATGGCTGACGACCTCGGTTACGGCGACCTCGGTGTCTATGGCTCGACGCTCATCAAGACGCCTAACCTCGACCGTATGGCGCTCAATGGCGCGCGCTTCGATAGCTTCTACTCAAGCGCAAATATTTGCACTGCGGCAAGGGGTGGATTATTAACCGGCCGGTATCCTATCCGCTTAGGGCTTGTGAATGACGTTGCACGTCCGACTAACGATATTCATCTGGCGGAAGAAGAGATAACTATCGCCGAGGCGCTTCAGCCGCTTGGCTATCGCACCGGGCTTTTCGGCAAGTGGCATCTTGGTAGCCGCGTCGAATGGTCGCCGATGAACGCAGGATTCGATACCTACTACGGCGTATTGCATAGCAACGACATGCTACCGCTCGAATTGTATAGCCAAGAGACGATGATCGAGGATCCGGTGATACAGGAGACGCTCACGCAGCGCTATACCGAGCAGGCGCTGGCGTTTGTCGAAGACAGTGTTGTCAATGACGATCCTTTCTTTCTTTATCTACCGCACAGCTTTCCTCACGTTCCCCTATATACCACCGCGCCATTCGAAGGACAGTCAGATGCCGGACTTTATGGTGACGTTGTAGAGACAATCGATTGGAGCATGGGGGAGATTCTTGCCAAGCTCGAAGAGTTAGGCGTAGCCGACAACACGTTGGTAATTTTTACGTCGGATAACGGCCCTTGGTGGGAAGGCAGTCCGGGACCTTTCCGCGATCGCAAGGGTAGCTCATGGGAAGGTGGGCAGCGCGTCCCGTTTATCGCGCAGTGGCCGGGCACAATCTCTAAAGGGATAGTCTCGAATGAGCCGGCAATGAATATCGATCTTTTTCCCACCCTCGTAGCCCTTGCTGGCGGTCAACTGCCGAACGATCGTGACATCGACGGTAAAAACATCACAGCGATGCTAACCGGTAATGCAGCATCGCCCCACGAAGCACTTTTTCTTTTTGACGCCGATCGAATCGCCGGTGTGCGTAGTGGGCAGTGGAAACTGGTGCTTGAGTCTCGCTATCGAACGGCTATTAACAGCTTTGATAATCCTGATTCGTATTACGGCCCCGTGGGGCTTTTGTTCGACGTGGTTAAAGATCCTTCCGAAACCTACAGCTTCGCGCGAGAGCAGCCTGAGATCGTTGACTCGTTGCGGGCACACCTCGAGCGGGGACAGAAGACCTACAGCAGCACCGTGTTGCCTAATATGTGGAATCGCTAATTCATGGGTCAGGTGATTACAGGCGACGTGGTGAATACTCCGATAACATATGAGGCAGACGAAGCCTTGAATGATGCAGCGCGGCTCGGCCCGCTACTCGCTGTTCAGAGTCTTAGAAAGTCTTATGGCGATATCGAAGTGCTGCACGGCATCGATTTCGATCTTCGGCGCGGCGAAGTACACGCCATTCTCGGCGAGAACGGCGCAGGAAAATCGACGCTCGTAAAGTGTCTCGCAGGTTTCGAGCCCCGTAACGGCGGCGAGCTTTATGTGAATGCGATGCAAAAATTCACTGACGCGGGCAGCGCATCATCCTTACCGGCATCGGCAGACAATCCTGTCTCGACTCAATCAGTTGCAGTGAGGGAATGGACCCATGGCGCAGCAGAGGCAGCGGGCGTCGTGCTTATTCATCAAGAATTTAACCTCGCCGAACAACTCAGCGTGGCCGAAAATATTTTTCTTGGTAACGAGATTCGCCTGAAAGGCGTCGCCAGTTTCTTTCTCGATCGAAAACAGATGCGCGATCTCTCTCGAGACTATCTTGCCACGCTGCACTGTACTATCGATCCAGATACCTTGGTCTCAAATCTCTCTGTAGCCGACAAGCAGATGGTCGAGATCGCAAAGACGCTTGCCAAAGACGCGCGCATACTTATTCTCGATGAACCTACGGCAGTGTTAACTCAGAAAGAAAGCGCTGCGCTGTTCGAGCTAATTGATCGCCTCCGCGAACGCGGCGTTGGCATTATCTACATTTCACACAAACTCGAAGAGATCGAGCGTATCGCTGATCGCATTACTGTGATTCGCGACGGCGATCTCGTTGGCTGCTATCCCGCCGCAGACCTGAGCAAAGACGATATGGCGCGGTTGATGGTGGGACGTGAATTAAGCTCGCTTTATCCGCAGGTGCCTGCACCAAATGAATCGACGAGCGCGTCTCTATCGGTTAGTGGCTTGCATGTGGCGGGAACGTTAGCCGCCGAAAGTTTCGAGCTCCGCTGCGGTGAGATATTGGCGTTTTCTGGTCTTGTTGGCTCTGGGCGCACGGCGCTATTCGAAACGCTTGTTGGCCTGCGCCCAGCTAAAGCAGGATCTTGTGCCACGATAAAGGTGCAGGGCAATGAGGTACGCCTCGGCAGTCTCGCAGACGCGCGCGACCACGGCGTGGCGTACCTGACAAAAGACAGAAAGGGCAGCGGCCTGTTGCTCGATAAGGGGCTAAGGGAAAATTTTTCGCTGTTTGCACTTGAGCAATTCGCCGGTGCGATCATTGATACACGCGCCGAACAATCGGCCTTCGATAAAGCCGTAGAGACGTTCGACATCCGCATGCGTGATACGGGCGTGGTTGCCGGTAACTTATCCGGTGGTAATCAGCAGAAATTGCTTCTTGCGAAAATGCTCGAAACTATGCCCGACATAGTGATTATCGACGAACCGACGCGCGGGATCGACATTGGCACGAAAAGTCAGATCTATCATTTTCTTGCAGAACTCGCCGCGGCTGGTAAGGCATTGGTCATAATCTCGTCGGATATGAGTGAGGTTATTGGCATGGCGCATAGGGTCGCTGTGATGCATCAAGGTGCCATTGCAGGTTTCTTAAGCGGTGATGAAATTACCGAACACGAAATTATGCGCTATGCGACAGGGCTCAAGGCCGCCGCAGCGTAAGCCCATGTAATTACGCCGCTAAACTTGCGGAGAGGTTTGAACAGGAAATTAAATGACAAAAATAGACCTAAAAACAGCTGGGCCATTCATCGCCCTTGTTGCCCTATTTATTATTGGCATCTTCGTTAACGATGCGTTCTTAAGCGCGGGTAATGTAAGTAATATTCTTGCGCGCAGTTCGTTTATTGGCATTGTCGCAATCGGTGCTACTTTTGTTATTACTACCGGCGGAATCGATTTATCCGTAGGCTCGATGGCGGCCTTTATTTCTGGCTGTATGATTTTGCTGATGAATGCGTTGATGAGCGCGTTCGACTCGCTGATTACGATTATCTTCTTGGCAATCATAGCCTCTGCAGCAATAGGTGCACTTGCGGGGATGATCAATGGCCTGCTAACCACCAAGGCAAAGATCGAGGCGTTTATCGTGACCCTCGGCACGATGGGAATTTACCGTTCGCTTGTTACTTATATGGCTGATGGGGGGACTCTGTCGTTAAACTTCACCATCGGCGACGTGTATAGCGAAGTCTATTACGGCACCTTGCTCGGCCTGCCGTATCCGGTCTGGGTTTTCTTAGCTGTAGCAATAATTGGCTACGTGTTGCTTAACATGACTGTCTTCGGACGCCATTGTTTTGCAGTGGGGTCTAACGAGAGCGTCGCGCATTATTCGGCAATTAATGTAGACCGCGTTAAAACCGCTACTTACATTCTTCAAGGGCTCTGCGTGTCGATTGCTACGATCATCTATGTGCCACGACTAGGCTCGGCATCAGGTCAGACTGGTATTCTTTGGGAGTTGGAAGCGATCGCTGCGGTGATTATCGGCGGCACCATGCTCAAGGGTGGTTACGGGCGTATTTGGGGCACGGTTGTCGGCGCGTTGATACTCACGCTGATTGGCAACATACTCAATCTCACCGATGCGGTGAGCAACTATCTCAATGGCGCGGTGCAAGGTGTGATCGTTATCGTTGCTGTGTACCTGCAGCGCGGCGCATGGCGCGCAAAGAACTAATTAGTTAACACGGGTGATAAACATGAAAAAACACGAGACGACAGCCATGTATTCTCAACATAATCTACTCTCCACCTGCAGCGGTGCTGCTGCTCATAGCGTCGGCTTGTTGACTATGGGTGCTTACGTAAACGTCCGTCGTGTGCTTGCCAAGTTTACAAGGCTCGCGCTCGCCGCATCCGGTTTACTACTGACGGTTACCGCGCCGACCCTGCACGCACAAACGATTGGCGTCTCTATTCCTGCGGCGACGCATGGCTGGGCCGGTGGTCTTAATTTTCACGCAGAGCAGACGAAAGAGCGACTCGAGGCGGCGAACCCGGGCCTCAAAGTCGTGCTAGTTACTGCCAATAGCGCGTCCGAGCAGGCGAACGATCTTGAAGACCTCGTTGCGATTCATCGAATGGATGCACTAGTTATCCTGCCATTTGAATCGGCGCCGCTGACCGGCCCAGTTCGCAATGCCAAACGCCGCGGCGTGTTTGTCACCGTTGTCGATCGTGGTCTTAGCGAGCCGGGTATTCACGATGTTTATGTGGCTGGAAATAACGCTGAGATGGGTCGCGTTTCGGGCGAGTACATAAAAGAGCGCTTGAGCGGCGGCGGAAAAATTGTCGTGTTGCGCGGAATGCCCACCGTGATCGACGAACAGCGCTTCGACGGCTTTATGTCGGCGCTTGAGGAAAGTGATGTCGAGGTATTGGACGATCAATACGCCAACTGGAATCGCGACGACGGCTTTACTGTGATGCAAGATTTCTTGTCGCGCTTTCCCAAAATAGACGCTGTATGGGCGCAGGACGACGATATCGCGATCGGTGTGATTCAGGCCGTCCGACAGGCGCGCCGACAAGACGAGTTATTTGTTGTTGGTGGCGGCGGCATGAAAGACATTGTTAAGCGTGTCATGGACGGCGACGAGCTGACGCCGGTTGATGTGTTGTACCCACCCTCGATGATCTCGACAGCGATGGAGTTAACGGCACTCAAGTTAATCTCTAACACGCCTATCGAAGGCGAGTACATTCTTGGCTCACCGCTAATTACGCAAGACAACGCCGAAGACTATTATTTCCCAGACTCACCGTTTTAAGCCGCGGCAGAAGAGAACAGAGATGAAGACGATAAAAGGCCCCGCAATTTTTCTTGCACAATTTGTTGGCGAAGACGCACCGTTTAATTCACTAGACAGCATCGCGGCGTGGGCGGCTGACTTAGGCTACAAAGGCATTCAAGTGCCCAGCGGCGAGCCGAGCCTAATCGACCTCGAATTAGCCGCCGAGAGTCAGTCTTATTGCGACGACCTGCGTGACACATTGGCTAACCACGGCATTGAAATAACGGAGTTATCGACGCATCTGCAAGGCCAGCTAATCGCCGTTCACCCGGCCTATGACGAAATGTTTGATGGCTTCGCGCCTGCACATTTGCGTGGCCGGCCCGATGCGCGTCAAGACTGGGCAGTGAATCAACTCATGCTTGCCGCTAAGGCTTCGCGCAGGCTCGGACTTACTGCGCACGCGAGTTTTTCTGGCGCGCTGGCATGGCCGTATTTTTATCCGTGGCCGCAGCGTCCTGCCGGCTTGGTCGAGACGGCGTTCGATGAACTTGCGGCACGCTGGCTTCCCATTCTCGATGCGTTTGACGACGCGGGTGTCGACATCGGATTCGAATTGCATCCCGGCGAAGACTTACACGATGGCGTGACCTTCGATATGTTTTTGGAGCGTGTTAATTATCATCCCCGTGCCAATATTCTATTTGACCCAAGTCACATGGTCTTGCAGCAACTCGACTACTTGGGGTTTATGGATGTTTATAAAGACCGTATCAAGCTTGTACACATAAAAGACGCCGAGTTTAATCCTACGGCTAAACAGGGCGTTTACGGCGGCTATCAACCGTGGGTCGATAGGGCGGGGCGTTTTCGCTCACTCGGCGATGGACAAGTCGATTTCCGCTCGATGTTTTCTAAACTCGCCGCAAACGACTTCGAAGGGTGGGCGGTGCTCGAATGGGAATGCTGTCTTAAACATCCCGAAGACGGCGCACGCGAAGGGGCTGCATTTATAAAAGACCACATCATTCGAGTCACCGATCGCGCCTTCGACGACTTCGCTGATGCGGGGACTAATGACGCAGCCAATGCACGGATTCTGGGCTTAGACTGATGGCAAAACGAATTCGCTTAGGCATGGTGGGTGGAGGACAGGGCGCCTTTATTGGCGAGGTTCACCGCCTTGCCGCTCGCCTCGATAATCGCTTCGAGCTTTGCGCCGGCGCTCTCAGCGCCGACCCCGAGCGAGCGCGTGCGTCTGCTCAAGAGCTAGGCATCTCAGCTGATCGTGCGTATGTGTCTTTCGAGGAAATGGCACAAGCGGAATCGCAGCGTGAAGATGGCGTGCAGGCAGTAGCAATTGTTACGCCTAACCATCTGCATTTCGAGCCAGCTAAAGCGATGCTCGCCGCCGGCATTCATGTCATCTGCGACAAGCCACTAACCAGTGACTATGCCCAAGCGCAGGAGCTCGCAGAGATCGTGAGTAAAAGTGCCGCACAGTTTGCCGTGACCTATAATTACAGTGGCTACCCGCTTGTTAGAGAAGCGCGTCACCTAATCGCCAGCGGCGCACTGGGTGCGATTCGTTTAGTGCAGGTCGAATACCCGCAAGGCTGGCTCGCGACCAATATTGAGGCCGAAGGTCAGAAGCAAGCCGAATGGCGCACCGACCCTGCACGTGCAGGTGCAGGCGGCAGTATTGGCGATATAGGCACACATGCGTTTCACCTCGCAGGATTCGTCAGCGGCATGCAGCCCACAAGCCTGCTCGCCGATTTAACGTCTTTCGTCCCTGGTCGTGTGCTCGACGACAATGCGCATATTCTGCTGCGCTATGCCTGCGGTGCACGCGGCATGCTTTGGGCGAGTCAGGTGGCAGCTGGGCAAGAGAACGCGCTTCGGCTTCGAGTCTATGGCGAGACGGGCAGCCTCGAATGGTTTCAAGAGAACCCCAATCAACTGCTTCACCGTCCGTTAGGCGCACCGATGCGCACGCTCACGCGCGGCGGGTCTGGACTGTCGACGGAGGCTGCCGTTGGTGCGGTCACGCGAATTCCAGCAGGCCACCCCGAAGGATTTATCGAAGGCTTCGCCACGCTTTACAGCGATTTCGCCGACTTGATCGAATCGACCGCGGTGACGGGCGGAGTCTCGGCGACTGCGTCTAATCAAGCTCGGCTTCTTCCCACTGTCGCCGACGGCGTAAAGGGTGTACGTTTCGTCGGAGCGGCGGTAGAGTCGATGGTGGGCGGCTCCGTATGGGTTGCGCTTTAGGCAGTGAGCGAAGTGGTGAAAAACAGACGTTATTGCGGCATGAAAATCGTTATTCATAGTCGGATGCGCAGTCAGATGCGTAACCAGTTCCGCAATCAGAACCGGATTCGGAATCATAGAGAGAACAGAAAAGATGGCCAAGACTAACTCGAAAGGCAAAGGCGGCAGCATAGGCTTAAGCCGAAGGACATTCCTAACGCGAAGCGCGCTAGTTGCGGGTGGCATCGCGGGGAGTTCACTGTTTCCTTTCGCTGCTAGCGCGCAGTCTCGCCGTGTCGACAACATAGGCCTGCAGCTTTACACACTACGCAAAGAACTTGCCGAAGACTTCGACGGCACACTCGCGCGCGTTGCTGAGCTTGGTTTTAAAGAAATGGAGTTTGCGGGTTACTACGGCCGCAGTGCTGCGCAGATTAAAACCGCGCTAGAAACTAATGGTTTAGTATCACCGGCGGCGCACATTCAGTGGGCGGCGATCCGCGATAATTTGCAAGCCGAAATCGACCGTGCGGTAGGTATCGGCCAGCGCTATATCGTCATTCCTTACCTGCAAGAGAATGAGCGTACACTCGATCATTACAAACGGCTTATCGACACGCTTAACAGTGCGGGCGAGGCTTGCCGCGATGCGGGTTTGAAGATCGCTTACCACAATCACGATTTCGAATTCGACACCGTCGATGGCGTAGTGCCGTACGACCTTTTGCTAACAGAGACTGATCCTGACCTTGTCGACATGGAGCTCGATTTATTCTGGATAGCCTATGCAGGCGCCGACCCACTCGCATATATTAAAGATCACGCAGGCCGCTTCAGTATGCTTCACGTGAAAGACTTGTCCGCCGATCGCAAAATGACAGCGGTCGGTGAGGGTACGATAGATTTCGAAGCGATCTTTGCCCATGCCGACATCGGCGGTTTCAAACACTATTTTGTCGAACACGACAATCCCGTCGATGCATTCGACTCTGTGACCACGAGCATCGCATCGGTCCGCGGAATGCGATTTTAATCGGCAAGAGCGTACCAATAGCTAAGCGCCAAGCAGAAAGAAAACGAGGAGAGACTAATGAAGACCAGACGAGAATTTATCCAAGGCTTAATCCTGTCGGTTGGCGGCGCGGCGACGCTTAGCGCCTGCGGCGACAATGCTCCCGCGGTAACGGCCACCGCGCCGCATAATCCCGGCCGCTTTTATACCGGCGACGAGATGGCGCTTGTTAATCGCGTCTCCGACCTGATTATTCCGCGCACCGAAACTCCCGGCGCGCTCGACGTCTCGGAACGCGAGCCACGCGGGGAGTTCACCGACGAGTTCCTGGATCTCTGATTCGTCCATCGTCGCCAGGTCGGCGAGCGCCTGCCGCGACGCGGTTTTTTCTTTGCCTTTGGATTTTTTGCTCTGCTGCCATCCCATGAAGAAGCCGGAGGCGACGGCGCCGACGCCGAAGCCGAGCACCGCGGCGCCGAACTCGCCGAGAAGGGGTTTGAGGAAGGCGACGACGGCGGCGGCGACCTGCTCGGGAAGGCTCGGGGCGTCGATCTTGATTTGGGACGATGGGTCGTTCTCGGCGTTGGAAGATGCTGCGCCCTGTCCGGCGATTCCGTCGTCCACTGCGGGCTCGGGCGCGTCCTCGACGGTGAGGAAGCGGAAGGCGTCGCCCGCGAGCGTAATCTCGCCCTGCTCCCTCTCGCCGTCGGCGCCGGTCGGTTCGTAACGCTCGCGCGGGTCCAGCGCGGCGCGCCTGCCGGAAAGCGACGGGACGGACGTCGGGGCGGTCGTCTCCACCGCGTCCGCGCTCTCGGGCATCAACACGGTGGCGAGAGTCGACGCGAGGATCGCACCCAACGCGACGCGCCCGTGTACGCTGCGAGCTGATGCGTCGCGCGGCATCACGCCCCGCTCGTCATCACGCCCGTCGCGCGGCATCACGCCCCGCTCGTCATCACGCCCGTCGCGCGCGGCGGCCCTCGCGTCTCCCGGCGCACGGTGCCTTTCCGTTGCCGTGATTCTCGGAATGGAGCCCCTCGTCCGCGGAGCGACCCGAACCTTGTGTCGTCGCCGCGGCCCGCTCGATGCGCGGGCGCACACCGCCGCGGATACGATCGGTGACGCCATCACACCGTGTCGCATCCTCGCGACGCGCGATGCGCCGCTCCGACACGCGCGTGCTGCGAAGTGGTGCCGAGGGATGTTAACCCCTGGATATCTTTTGGCATTGCCGAGTGCACTTTTCCCGTCAGCTGACCTAAAAGGCACCGAAGTCCAGTATTTCAATTTAATTACCAAGCATAAACTCGAACAAAATTGGACTAACTGCCCGTCCATAGCAGTGCACTTTCCTGCACTTTCCTGCACTTTCCTTTTCTCGGGGATATTTTATGATTTTGAAAACATGGGTGAGAAAGTGCCAGCCCGACACGATTCGGGAAAACGTGGCCAATATTCACGAGCCTTCAGCCCTGTTTGCCCATAGCCCCATTCTGGAAAAAATTGGCTTTGGTCCGCTGGCCAGTGGCGGCGGGGAAGTTTGGAATCGCGGTGACTTTTGCGGTGAAAACTCATCGTTGGTTTCAATTCGACCGGGGAAGATACTTCCGTCGCCACGCAGGGGCGTGTGGCCACCTCACCACTCGACGACCGGGGATCACACAACACGCGCGCGCGAGGGCACGCCACGCCTCGACGGCCGCGCGGAGAAAAGACTCGCAGAAGGTGCGTAAACCCACGACGCACCCTCCCGCCTCACCACCGCACCCGCACCGGCCGCGCGGACCCTTCCCGCGCTAGGGATCTTGCGCCCCGCCCCCCCCGTCTCCGTGTTGCGGGTTGTCAACCGTGTTTTTTTTTGAAATCTTCTCCCTCGAAACGCGCGCGTCTGAACGCGCGCGGGTCCGTGATGTGTTCGAT
>ERZ651776.1944-NODE-1944-length-23662-cov-4.918804_pt1 | contig 23662 bp, 15 predicted proteins | sample MGYA00514761_ERZ651776 | MGnify/ENA metagenome assembly ERZ651776 | reverse complement strand
ATCTCTGATCAAAGCCATTGAGGCGGATCTCGCTGCAGGTCATGCGGCCGTCGTGCAAGTCGTCTCAACCAGCGAAGCGCTGATGGAACGTCGCCTTGATGAAATCCCCCCTTCTGAGTGGCACGATCTGCAGGTCGACATCACGCCCAGGGAATATGTGATGGATTATTTAGCTCATTCCTTCCCGACCCAGCTGTTTGAGCCTTACACTGATGAAAACGGGGATCTACGATCCCGTCCCGCCGTTGATGCGAGTGACACGCCGATCATATGCCGTGAGGCCGAGCAACGCCGCGATGATCTAATCGAGCATCTCGGCGCATTGGCACCCGTACAAGGAGCGCTGGATCAGCTCCTCTGGCATTTCAGCGGGGAGGTGGTGGCAGAGGTCACGGGGCGCAAGCGCCGGATTGTACGGACGTCTGAGGGGCGACTGAAGGTCGAGAACCGGCCCGCATCCTCCAACCTTGGCGAAACCCAAGCCTTCATGGATGATACCAAGCGCATTTTGGTCTTCTCAGACGCCGGTGGCACGGGACGTTCGTACCACGCAGATCTTGGCGCAAAAAACCAGCGCCTGCGCGTGCACTACCTGCTGGAACCCGGTTGGAAGGCCGATAACGCCATTCAGGGTCTTGGACGCACCAATAGAACCAACCAAGCGCAGCCGCCGCTGTTTCGCCCCGTTGCCACCAACGTCAAAGGCGAGAAGCGGTTCTTGTCAACGATCGCGCGTCGTCTGGATACGCTCGGTGCGATCACCAAGGGTCAGCGTGAGACTGGCGGACAGAACATGTTCCGCGCCGAGGACAATCTTGAAAGCCCCTATGCGCGCGCGGCACTACGTCAGTTTTTCTACAAGCTGCGGGCAGGTAAGATCGATGCCTGCTCCTATGCGCGGTTTCAGGAGATGACGGGTCTGACCCTAGATGATGCCGATGGCTGCATGAAGGAGGTCCTGCCGCCCATCCAGCAGTTTCTCAACCGCTGCCTTGCACTGAAGATCAGCATGCAGGATGCAATCTTTGACGCCTTTGGTGAATTTCTGGCGGCAATTATCGAGGATGCGCGGCAGGCGGGCACGCTTGATGTCGGACTTGAAACCCTACGGGCCGAGCGGTTCGTGATTGTCGACCGCAAAGTTATTTTCGAGCATGAAGCGACGGGAGCGACGGCCACAGCGCTGACGGTCGAGCGGACTGATCGCAATGAACCACTGACGCTCAACAAAGTGAAATCAATTTGCGCCTCTATGACCGATGCGAAGCTCTATTGGAACGCCACGTCGAAGCGTGCGGGCCTGATGACGAATGCGCCCGCCTACATGGACGAGGATGGTGTCCCTATTCGGCGGATCAAATTGCTGCGTCCAATGACCTATGATTTTTACGAGCAGGGTGAATTTATCAAATCAAACTGGCAGGAAGTCGATGATGCTAACTTTGAGCAACTTTGGCAGGCTGAGGTCGACGCCGTGCCAGAGTTCACGACCTCCAAAATCACGCTGATCTGCGGCCTTCTCCTGCCGATCTGGGATCGTCTTCCTGCCGACAATATGCGGATTTATCGTCTGCAAACCGAGGATGGTGAACGCGCAATTGGACGTTTGGTCTCCCAAGAACAGCTGATCAACGTCTATGCGCGGCTTGGGCTCGACAATGATATTCATATGGAGCCTGACGACGTTCTGCGCGCCGTGATGGAGACCCGCGCCACGCTGAGCCTTGTGAACGGGTTTCAACTGCGTCGCTCGCTTGTCATGGGCCAACCACGGTTTGAGTTGATCGGAGCCATGGGTCCGATACTCGCCGAGTTGAAAACCATGGGTTGCTTCACCGAAGTGATCCAGTGGAAGACGCGGGTGTTTCTGCCCTCAGAGGCACCTGATGTTTTGGCGTCCCTCTTGTCGCGCTTTCCCGTTGGCACGACCATAGGTAGCGCGGTGCAATGACTATGCATGTTTCGGTTGCTGAGATTTCAGCAGACCTTGGGGCGCGTGCAGAGAGTTTCTGCCGCGCCTACTTCTCAGAAGGCTGTCGCCAGGGCGATTATTGGCAGGTTGGCGACACGTCTGGTGCAGCGGGCCGCAGCCTCGTCATCCGCTTGCAGGCTCAAGACGGACGCAAAGCAGGTGGCTGGATAGATTATGCCACATGTGAATTTGGTGATCTCATTGATCTACTGCATGCCAAACTCGGATCAACCTCTCTCAAAGAAACCATCACCGAGGCACAGTATTTTTTGGGAAATGTGCCCATCTCTGCCGACCCCGCGCCAAGGCGGGCCTTAAAAGGCTCTGTTGCATCCAACACGTCGAGAATGGTGTCTGCACGCAAGCTCTTTGCCGCTGGCGGACCTGTCTTGGGCACTGCGGCCGCCGCTTATCTGCACCAGCGCGGCATCGCACGCTTCGGGCCGGCCTTGCGCTATCATCCTCGGGTCTACTTTCGTAGCGCGGACACTGGCCCAGATCAGCCAAGGTACGCCCCTGCCCTTCTGGCAAAAATCACGGACAATCAGGGCAACATCACGGGATGCGCCCGGACGTATCTCGACCCGGGCACTGGTCGCATTGCCGACCTGAGCAGCCCCAAACGGATACTGGGCCAACTCCACGGCAACGCCCTTCGGTTTTGGTCCGCTTCAGATCCCGCTGATCTGATCGTCGGCGAAGGTCTGGAGAACACATTGTCAGTTGGCACAGCCCTTCCAGAGTTTAACCTGGCGTCCTGTCTGATAGCCACGCATCTTGGCCTCTTCATTCCACCGTCAGGTATCAAGCGCATCTGGATTGCGCGCGACAATGATGTGGCAGGGGAACGCGCCGCAAACACTTTGTCGGCCAAACTGGGATCGTCGAGCATTGAATGTCGGCGTCTCGTCCCAAAGCTGGGTGATTTCAACGAAGACCTGCTGGCATTTGGCAAAGACAGGCTTCGCAACGCGCTTCTGGCAGCCATGAAGGGATAAGTATCTGATAATGTAAGAGAAAGCGTGCTCATTGGGATGTGTATTGCCAGTGGCAGGCGTTCCAAGGCGTTCAATCTGATCCCGTTTGGATAAGGGGAGCGATGGGCCAGCGGGTCGGAGCTGCGTGCTCCTCGCCCGAACCGCAATGCGCCCCCGTCAGAAAATTCCCCTGCCCCGCCAAAGAAAGAAGGCGGGGCATTCCTCGCGAAACAATTTTCTGCCGTGTGCGCATTCTCCGCTGCGCTGCGATCCCAAGGGATGCGGCTCCGTCGCCGCCGGCCCTGTTATCGCCCCATCCAAACCGGGTCAGATTAAACAGAGGAACAAGACCATGCCCCTTCAAGACAAAACCAACCCCGAAGATCACGGACTGACCTCCGCAATCCTCGACCACCTCGCCCTTCACGGCGCAAAGCCGGGACCAGGTGAGACCGATCATCGCCCCCTGCCCCAGCCAGATCAGGTCGAACTCGCCATGGCGACGCTCTTTGACACCACCACCAGCCTGCTCGACGACAGCCAGTTGGAAGACAACCTCGAAGAAATGCTCTGGTCCCTCACCTCCCTGTTTCATCGCCGCCTCACCCATCTGCAAAGACGCCTTGATGACAATGAATGCGAGGTCCGTGAGAGCATGGCCGTGCAAGACGGCTCTGAAGTCGCCTCGGTCGAGCTGGAGCGCCTGCAAATGATCGGGCTGAAACTCTGGGACCACCGCGACGCCTTCGAGCAGATGCGCGATCTGGCTTGTGATCACTTTTCCGCGGCGACCGGGTCGCCTTGGATGCCCCGCACCGGATCGAAGGTTTCACACAGAGGTCTGACATCTGCCGTGGTGGACAGTCGGGCCTTTTTGTCAGCCAAGCGGCGCAAAGAGATCGAAGTGCATTGCCCTGAAGGCACCCGTATCGCTTTCTCAGGTGGGGATTACCAAGCCTACGATCTGATCTGGTCAGTCCTCGATGCCACGCATCAAAAATACCCTGATATGGTTCTGCTGCATGGGGGGACTCCCAAAGGTGCAGAGATGATCGCAGCACGGTGGGCAGATGCACGTGGCGTGACGCAGGTGGTGTTCAAGCCTGACTGGAAAAGCCACGGCAAAGCAGCCCCCTTCAAGCGCAACGACAAGATGTTGGAAATCCTGCCTCAGGGTTTGATCGCAACGCCAGGGTCAGGGATCACCGAGAATATCGTTGATAAAGCGCGGAAGCTGGGAATCCGAGTAAAACGGATTGGGGCCTAGGGGGTGATGAGTCGGACGTTTGCTCCCTTACACCATCGAAGTGAATTAGAGAATCGGCGGGCCGATTCTTGGTCTTTGGGTGTTGATCGCGTTCAATCTGGCGCAAGTGTTTCCCAATCCTGTGAAATTCGACGCGCGCGTTTTCCATCAGTGCTCGTACCTTTGCGGTACTCGGCCTAGCGGCTGGCCATTGATCGCTGGTCTGACGCCAGTTCCAGATTGCGTAGTTTTTTGACAGCCGTGCAAGTCTAATAACTATATATAAAACAGCAGTTTACGCAGTTCTTGCGCTTCAACGGTCCGCTACGCTGAACATTTCTATTCAGGTATACATGCCAGATTTAGTGGATGCTCAATTGCTTTCCACCTTCTGTAGCGACCCAAACAAGCCTATTCTATCGACCACGCCCGCCGAGGCTGTGAGAGAAAATCGTTGTGGATAAGTCATTTCCGCGCTAAGTCACAGTTTAACGAGATAAATCGCGCAAAAAGCGATATTAGGCGAGGCGGCAACATGGGATCAGCACCATTCAAAGGCGATGCAGGGAGTATTCCCTTTGATGAGATCATCCTTCAGCAGGGTGAGCTGATCTCTGATAGACTCAATATATTGCGTCAGGAGCAGTATCCACCCGATGCTCAAAAAGGTTTGCGCCAGTTTTCTCTGGCTGAAGTCGCGTATTTTCTCGGTGTTACACAGTCCACTATCAAAAAACTGCACCTTGAGGGCAAGGGCCCTGCACCAGAGACGTCTTCTTCCGGTCGCCGTTCCTACTCAGCAGCACAGATGCTGGAGTTACGTGCCTATTTGGATGCAAACGGGCGGCCTGGTAAGAGGCGCTATCTGCCAGGACGCGGAGAAGGTGATGAGCTTCACGTGATTTCGGTGGTCAACTTCAAAGGCGGTTCAGGTAAAACAACCACTGCTGCGCACCTTGCTCAGCACCTCGCTCTCAAAGGGCATCGCGTCTTGGCGATCGATCTTGATCCGCAAGCTTCACTAACTGCATTGCACGGCATTCAGCCTGAATTAGACTCTGTTTCATCGCTGTATGAAACACTTCGGTACGACGATGAGCGCCGACCGATTAGCACCGTTATTCGGCCGACCAACTTTCCGAACTTGGATATCGTTCCTGCGAGCCTAGATCTTCAAGAATATGAGTATGACACCCCTGTCGCGCTCACGAGTCGTGATCCATCCGAGGGGCGTGCCTTCTTTACGCGCATTTCCAAAGCTCTCGAAGAGGTTGATGATCGCTACGATGTGGTCGTCATCGACTGCCCTCCTCAGCTCGGATATCTGACTCTAACCGCCCTTACAGCGTCTACTTCCGTGCTTGTCACGGTGCATCCTCAAATGCTGGATGTGATGTCTATGAGTCAGTTTCTCTTAATGCTTGGCGGCATTCTGAAAACGATCCGTGATGCCGGCGCAGAGATGAAGCTTAAGTGGTTCCGCTATCTCGTTACGCGTTTTGAACCAACGGATGGCCCACAAAAGCAGATGGTTGGGTTCCTGCAGGCAATGTTCCCCAATCAGATGCTCAGCGCGCAGATGGTGAAGTCCACCGCGATTTCTGATGCGGGGATCACCAAGCAAACACTTTACGAAGTCGAGCGCGCCCAGTTTGTGCGTTCGACCTATGATCGGGCGATCACATCTTTGAACGCTGTGAATGACGAAATCGTTGACCTTGTGCATCAAGCATGGGGACGGGACCTGCCATGATTTTGACAGCCGTGCAGATTGGTTTTGACAGCCGTGCAGATAACCAGATCGGCGAACATTTGGGAGGGCGACATGGCTAGAAAAGATCTGTTGAAATCCGTAATGGGCGAGACTGCTCAAGGTAAGCCTGACGCAGAACGCTCCAGTTATGCGATGCGCGGCGCTTCCAAATCGATGAAAGTTTCCATCGATAGCCTTGCCGAGAACTCTAAGCGTTTGCTCGAGGGCGAAACCATTGTCGAGATCGAAACCGATCTCATCGATGCATCCTTCATCAATGATCGCTTAAGCGGCGATGACGATGCCTTTGATGAGCTCAAGAGCTCGATTGCGGCGAGTGGTCAAGATACGCCCGTTCTTCTGCGCCCTCATCCAGAAGCGTCTGGCCGCTATATGATTGTCTTCGGTCATCGGCGTGTCCGTGTCGCGCGTGCGCTGAACCGTCCAGTTCGGGCTGTGGTCAAAGACATGGACGATGTTGCGCATGTTCTCGCGCAAGGTCAGGAAAACACGGCACGCGCAGATCTGTCGTTCATCGAGAAAGCGCTGTTCGCCAAGAATTTGCGCGATCATGGGCAGGGCAAAGATATTGTCCAGCAAGCCCTGACGATCGACGGCACGCTTCTGTCTCGCATGTTGTCCGTCGCCACAACCGTGCCAGGGCATGTAATTGAGGCGATTGGTCCGGCTAAACAAATCGGACGCGATCGGTGGGAAGACTTCAAAAAGCTGATGGCGGAAAAAGCCAACCTCAAAGTGGCTGACCGCATTTTGGCGACTGACGACTTTGATCAGCTCGACAGCGATACCAAGTTCGAAATCTTGTACAGCAAGGTGACTGAGGCGGGCAGGGTGCCGAAACGGCGCGTTGCCAAGACGGCGACTGCCAAACGTACCTGGATGGCCGGAGAAGGCCGCATCAAGGGCGTTATTGGCCGGTCCGGCCGAGCCTATAGCATCTCGCTGACATCCAAGGATTCCGCAGGGTTTGGGGAGTTTCTCTCAAAGAACCTCGATCAGCTCTACGCGGATTATCTCGCTCAATCTGAGGAGACATCGACACCATGACCTGAGGCAAAAGAAAAGCCCCCAAGCCAACGCGGCCCGAGAGCTTATCCGATTGATTAGACACCTACTGGATACCTCTCCCGCGAATCACTGTCAACGAAAGAACGTCGATTAGGCGAACGGGATACTTTTGCCTCCATAAACCACGGAGGTGAAATACAGGCATGACACAGAGCGGTTGGCGCAAGCCGACGCCGGAACTTCTACAAGCCGAACGGTTTGCAGAAGTCGGCGAACAGTTAACTATACCCAAAACGCGAGCGATCGTTGCAACGAAGAAAGTTGCTGCGATCATTGGCTTGAAATCCCAAGACCTGCTTCTTCTCGACACCTTTGGGGCGGTGACACAGTCTCAGGACTGGGAGCGGGGCAGGCGGCCTATTGTGTGGGCTTCAAACCACTTCCTTATGCAGCAGACGGGGTTTTCGCTGGCCACATTGAGGCGTCATGTGCGCAGACTCTGCGAAGTCGGGGTTATCTCGATGAAGGACAGCCCTAACGGCAAGCGTTGGGGGCGCCGAGACGTGGACGGTGTGATTGTCGAGGCTTACGGTTTCGATCTAGCACCTATGGCTGCCCGCGCCGAAGAGTTTGAGGCGCTCTATGCGCACCTACAGGCCGAGAGAGCTTTGTGTGCGACCTTGCGAAATGCGATCACTGTAAAGCGACGGATGATCCGTGCAAAGATCGAGAAGGCGCTAGAAGCTGGCCTCCGGGGCCCTTGGACAAATCTTCAGGGGGCGTTCAGAGAACTGCTGGAGAGCCTTCCAGCGCGATCTGAGAGGGCAGGGGGCCTCGAGAGCTATCTGGATCGCATCAGGGCCTTCTCAGCCTCTGTAGAGAAATCTTTTGAGATGGCTTTTGATTGGCCGGCTGAAACCGATGTGACGCAGGCTTCGGCAGTAGACGATAGGCTAAAAGAAACTAGAAATATGATACCCACGAGTCTCAAAAATGAGGCCCACATACTAACTACAAAACAACCTAATTCTGTAACTAGTAATCGCTTTGAAACAAAGCACGCAGCGGGCGTTGTGCCCAAAGAGCGGAAGACAGAGCGTGATGAGAGGCCAGAAGATATCGACTTAGATATCAGCTGGAGCACACATGGAACCAAACGTAGCTCAGATATTGATATCCCGCTACTGATGGCTTCTTGTCCGCATTTTGCAGAGATGGCACGAAGTACCCAAGGGTTTATGCGAGATTGGAACGACGTGCATCGTGCCGCAGCGGCGCTGAGGCCTATGGTTGGTATTTCCGAGGATGCTTGGAGCGTGGCAAACAAAGTACTTGGACCAGCGGTTGCGGCTGCATCCATCGCGCTCATCCTCGACAAATCGACGAACGGTGAGGTCAAATCGCCTGGCGGTTACCTTCGTGGACTTGTCGAACGCGCCCAAATTGGAGAGCTGCATCTTGACCGCAGTTTTTATGGGAGGCTGAGCGGGGTAGGGGCGTAACTTGGGCACCTCATTGCCCACCTTGCATGGAGGCGCGAAGTCCTGTTCCGACAAGTGCCCGGATCAGAAGCCAAGCGACGTACTTTTCAAAAAAGGACATTCATCTCAATGAGAGTTCCTTGGCCGTCAATCTTACCGGAACGTGTTTGCTGATGGCGGTCGGACAGGAAAAGTTACATGCGGCACTCACGAAATGCAGCCTGACATGAGCGGGATGATCGTTTTAAAGTATGCCGCCTTCCGGAGCACTTGGTCATGGTTCGTTGTCAATACCCCTTGGCGCGAAGTCTGGTGTGGCTGCTGCAATGCGGTTTCGAAGTTCCTCAATTTCAGGCCATGTCACGGAGTAATTTGCGTACTTTGGCAACACGTCTCCATGCAACTGTGCGCGCAACTCCATCCAGCGTGCTTTCAGCACCTGCCAATTGTGGTCGTCATAGGTTCCGCTTACGACAACAGGGTGGATGCGTATACGCGGTGGTTCACCCTCTGCATGCGCCTGCCATGATTTCAGATCATGCAGCCAACAGCTTCCTTTGCGGTCCACGCGGCCGATCTGTTGTTCGACGACGCCGGGGTTCCACTCTGCGTGCAGAATGACCACGGTGCGGCAGGCTTCATGCAAATTAAGCCCTTCACGCCCGACGCTCGATTGTGCAAGCAGCACCATTGGCCAGCTAGAGGTGCGATTGAAGGCGGATTGTAACAAGCGCCGCGTTTGAGGCAGGGTTGCTCCGTACATCAAACGGGCGAAATTGCCCTCTCGACCGGAATAATCCTGAAGGTACGCAACCAGCCTGGTCCGTAGCGTGTGGTCGCTTTCGTGCTCCTCATCGGTCGAGAGGTCCGCCAGAAGCTCTCTGAACAGGTCCAGTATTTCGACGCCGGTCCAAGGCGCATCCGCGCGCGCTCGCCTGTCGTTAAGCGCTTCCAACAGGGGTCCTATATCGCCCTGTAATTCCTCGCCGTCGTCATCTTGGCGCAGGAAGCTGACTAGAAGGGTGGCGATATCGTCCTGTGGCGCTAAGGCGTCAATTTCACGATGAAGCCTTGCAAGCTCGGTCCGGCGCGCCGTGGACCATTTTTTGTAACGCTCAGTTAATATCTGATTGATCGCCGTGATCCCGCCCGATGGCACGGAGAGGGTTGGATCTTTCATCGCGGAAAGAACGGCGGCTTCGCTTTCGTCCCGCACTTTTGCAGCTGGCCAGTGCTGCTCGTCTCTAAGCCGTCGCAGCATTTCGCGCGCATCCAGCACTCGGGTCAGCGCATTCATTGGAGCTAAAAAGCGCCCGAAAACTAGAACCTTCTCGTTCCGCTCAGCATAAGATTCAATCAGTCTGGCTGCGGCCAGAATCGCCGGGTGGGTGTAAATATCTGCAGGCTGGCCACAGAATGCATCTAACCAGAATGATTGTGGGCCTTCAAATTCATCTTCTGACTGAAATTTCTCGGCGAAGTCTGCGTCAGGCGCGAACCCAAACCCGTACCCTTGAGCCACCGACAGCCTTGCACGTTTTACACGGGGATCATCCTGGGGCAAGATCGATAGGGCTTCGGCTGCACAGAACCGACGCAGCCAGTCGCGCGTGAAGCCCGCCGTTCCGGGAGATACCTTCAAGTCTTCAACAATACGATAATCGCCATAGCTTTCCTGAAACGTGCGGACCTGAGGGTCGTGCCGCTTGTCACGTCGCAGGACATAGGGGCGCAGGGCGTCTTGAAATCGAGTGGCAGCGCTCTCGAAACCTTCGGTCAACGGCCCATCGAGTTCTTCGATCTGGATGCGTTTAACGATGTCCACATAGCCGCTGATCCATTCCGTAAGGTCACCAAGCATAGTGACATCCTCATTATCGTCTCGCCCACTGATCCGGCCCAGTGTGTCAATCCATTGCCCTGAGTCTAGTTCAACTGGTGTTGCAGTCATCCCTAGACGAAATGGATCCTCGGCCTCCCAGCTGACCGGTCCGAGAATGCGCGAAAGGCTGGAATCGGCCCCACGGGCCTTGTGGGCCTCATCGACCACGATCAGGTCGAAACGACCTAGCCCATACCCGATCAGTCGTAAGATCTTGTGCTTGTACTCATCGGCCCCGAGCCATTTGTAGTCTCCGGCCAGATCACCAATTAAACTCGGATCGTCCTGCAAGCTGTGTTCAATGATTGTGTCGGCAATGGTGCGGGCCGCACGGCGGCTGGCATAAACATGGCTAACCTCAGCACGGTGAAAGCTGTCACGCATGAAATTACGCCGTCGCCCGGCCAGTAATTTCACCACATTCGGAAGCAACTCACGTCGCCATCCCCCTGCTGGACCGTCGCCTGCATTCGGGAAGCGCATGGCTGCAAATGTGTGCGAGATCATCAGGACATCTTCGGCGGCCCACCCGTTTTTGGGCAATTCCCGCTGCTTTCTGCGATCCTTAAGCCAGTTCGTGTGTTTGCGTCTGCGTTTTTCGTTGCCTTCGGCATCTTCCTCGGTAAGGAAACCCGCGACAAATCCGTCATAACTGCGTAACGGCAGCAGGGTCTGGTCATCAGGTTGGAATAACTTCAGTTCCTTCTGCCACTGCACGCCTAACCCAGCGGGTAGCACAATGGCCGTTCTGCCGCCCGCGTGGCGCACCGCCGAAATCAGCGCAACCGCAATGCGGGTTTTGCCCATACCGACCTCATCCGCTAACAAGGCGGCGCGCTGACCTGATCGGATCCGCCGGGCAAGTTCTGCAACTGACGCGCGCTGGCCAGCATCGAGCAGATCGTCCGTTCGATTAGATGCTAGTTGGTCCAAAAAGTCGGCTGCTTTTACCCAATCCATTTCACATGCTTTCCTCGGCCCAAAGCGACGGAGTTTCATCTAGTTCCCATTCCTGCGCGACGGCCTTCAACGATTGCTCCAGCAGTTTCAGGTCAGCCCCTGCGGGGCACATGCGCGGGTCCACCAATGCCGGCAAAGGATTTGCTAGTGCGTCGCGGAAAAAGCCAATCATCGGCTGTTCCTGCATGCAGATCGCGCAAAGGTTTTTGCGCAGTTCGCGGCACCATCGCGGCCAGTCTCTGGGGTGAATCTTTGCCTGTGTTTCGCCAAGTCGGACCAGAAGGCCCATCATCCTGCGAATGGCATATGTGGCGGGGGGCAGCTCTGGTGAGTCAGAAGCCTCAACCAATGGCTCGCCGCCTTCGGTGCCATCACCGGGCTGATCTGCGTCCATGGGTTCCGGGAACGACCCAAGCCCAGCCAAAATATCTTCCACCGTCATTTCGGTTGGGCGTGGCACGACAAGCACGCCCTCTGCAATGACCGGAAGGCGCCAGTCGCCATGTAACAGGGTCACAATGGCGGGGGCTGGCGCAGGCCATGCGCAGGGCGTTGAAACAGTTGCCCCGTCCCGACCTGCAATATCAAGAACAATCCCGTCGGGTGCAGAAAGCGTGCCGTCCTTCCAGATCAACCACGACACCGGAGGAAGCGCTGCAGGCTCTTCCGGGGGCACAAATCCACTGCCGGGCTGAAGCGCTGACAGAGTCACCGTGTCGGTGAACTGGATTGGCAACAGGGTTGCAAGGCCAACTTTGCTGTTCTTTCGTTGGCGCCATTTCAATCCCTTTGGAAGATCAACGACGACACCTGCCTCAAGATTACCGCCTGCGTTTGCGGCTGTTTCAAAACCGTTACGGCTTAGATTGCCCGAACCTAAGTAAACGCGCCCTACGGCCTCATCCTGGCCCGAGGCCAGCAGAACAAACTTGGCATGGAGCCGCCCGTCTTCGCCGTGCAAAGCAGAGGTTGGACGCCGTAGATTCCACCCAGCGTCGGTCAGGGCAGGGGCCCGCACGGCCAGGCCCTGACAAGACAGCGGATTGAGAAACAGGTCCAGAGTAGCCGATTTTTTCAAGAGCTTTTCCGCCACCAGCGTCTTGCGGAGCCTTTCAGGCAGTCCCGCGCTACCATCGCCTTCTGCTTCGAAAAAGCCGGATCCGAGGATCAGGCGATCTGCCTTTTTTCGCATCCCCAGCCGCTCGACGACCTGCGGGAGCAACGCCTGAGATCGGCTGTCGATGAAGCGAGGTTGCAAGGTGGAAGCCGGAAGGGTCCTAATTTGGGCCTCAAGCTGCGCATAGGGAAGTGCGCCGTCATATTCGCGTTCAATCAGCGTGCAATCTCCACGTTTGCGGAGCCAATCGAACATATCCCATGCGGCCTGAATATCTGCGATGTCTTGATCTGTGGGCGTGTCAGTCTGTACGTCAATGGACCAGAACAAGTCGATGCTGTTCGTCAGCGGGTCTTGTGTCCAGTTTCCTGTGCTGACCGCAAGTCGGATGACATATCCATCCTCGTCGCGCTTGCGAAATCCCAGTAGGGCAACTTTGGCGTGCAGCAGGTTGTAGCCCCGATCCTGAAGCCGCATCCACATCCATGCCAGGCCCGGTATATCCGATATCGCATTGATTGTAGGGTGGATAAATGCGGCAAGTGCCGGGCGAGCCATTTCACCCGCAAAGCTGCGCCGAATCTGCTCCATCACGTTAGGCGTTGCCGTAAATCCGCAGACGAAGCCGAAATCTCCGAAACAATTTTCAGGCGGCATGAAGAGGGTGATAAGTGTCGTGGTCATGATGTTGGTTCTTCATCTACTGCATCCCGACATCCAGGGTTCACGCGGTGGTTAAGTTCAGTGGCAACGCAATGAAGATTGTAAAGCCGGAACAATTGAGGCGCGAATTCCTCATCTTGAAAAGGCTCGATTTCATCGCTGGCCGACACCTCCCCGGCCGCTGGCCCCAGACCGATGCGACCGTCCCGCCACCGGATCACCGTCCCCTCGCGTTCGGCCAGCGTCTTAAGAAGCTGCGATTCAGGCAAGTCCCTGACCTGAAAAAGGAATTTCCGGCTGGTTACCTCCGCTCCGGCGTCAATTCTTTCGCCTTGCTGGCGGGCGCACTGGCGAAGCACCGCAAGGGGCTCGCCCGCCAATTTGCTGGCCTCGCCAACGGACAGCACAGCGGGTTCATTGGCATCGCGAAGCTGAAGCAGACAGTGTTCCAAACGATACAACACGGCAAGCGCAGCATTGCGCAAATCCATGAAGGCCGCCCCCGCGCGCAGGTCTGTCCAGTGGTCAGGGGTTATCCCGCTGAGCGGTTCCGTCGCATCAAGCTGACTTGCACTGGGTCCGGTCCCAAGTGCCACGAGGGTCCGGCGACGTGAGGCTGACGGATCGTCACCTCCGATGAGCCGGGCAAAGATCAGCTTACGCACTTCGTCAGGGACGGCAGCATTGGGCGAAAGGTCTTCAATCACCTTATTCAAACCACGAGGGGATCGCCCATGTGCCCATTCGCCCAGAACACGACGGTAACTTGCCATCACCGGCAGTTTCAGCATTTGCGCACCAGCAGTGTGGATAGTGAAGGCCCCATAGCGACTGCCCCGGACGAAACCAAGCGCGACAAGCGGTTGGACCATAGCCATGCGGATAGGTTGAACCACATAGGTACCGCGTCGTTTCAGGTTCGTGAAACTCCAGTCTTCCAGACCTTGCATCTTGCGTATACCGCGCACTCGACTGTCCGCCAGGCCCTCTTTAGTTGCCTCTCGCATCATCAATGCTTCGATGGCGTTGCCTACTGGCAAGGCCGGCACGCGTAGCTCCTCGGCGATAGACACCGCCAAAACGGACCAAAGGATAGGCATCGGAAACCACATGCCGCCCAAGCCCGGAACGGAACGGTCGTTGAAATGCCGCACGGCGCTGGCAAGTCCAAGGTTCTGTTGCCTGCGCAGCGAAACGAGCGTATCAGGTGCCAGTATTCCCCAAGACATCAAAGCACATCGCCTTTATGGGCGTGTGCGTGTGCCGAAGTCATATCCACAAGATCAAGTCGGCCATGATCGACCCAAAGCACTGCCATACCATTCAATTCAGACGACGGGAGCATGTCGCGGACCAAGCCGCCATAGGCCGAAAGTTGTGGCCAATAGGGGCCAAGTCCCAAACCCGCGCCGCCGGTCTTGTGGTCGATCAACAGGCACCCCTTCGGCCCGGTTGCCAGCAGGTCGATCATGCCTGGAATTTCAGCACCCTCTGGTGTGTGTCCCAGAACAGGGATCTCACATTGTAGATCGGTGTAGCCGTCGGCTGACAGCCAGATCTTTAGCGCGTTGACCCGTTCTGCCACCAGCGCCAGTGTCGCCTCATCCAGACCTGTGGCCGCAGGCAAGGCTGCGATCAGGTCTGATCGTGTCAGGCAGGTGCGTATGGCAAGATGCAACGCGGTGCCTCGGGCAGCAGTGTTGACGGTGCTGGGCCAAGGTGCACCGAGGGTAATCCCGCGCGAGTCTGGTGTTGGCTCGGCGGTTGCGGTCTGTGAGGGCTGCAACCGCCATGGCGACGTCGGCACACCGGGCAAGGGTACGGCATCGCCGAACCGGGGCATATCTGTCCGCACCTCCGTCTGATAGTCCGTGAAACTCGCCTGTTCCGGCAGTTGTGTGATCACCGCCGGGCAATTCAGTTCGCCAATTCGCAGCATGCCGTCTCCAAGCAGCGGGGCGCAGTCATCTGTAAAGACGTGGAACAGGCACGTCGCTTCGGGCGTGTCCTCGTCGCGTTCCTTCAGAAAGGCTGGCCATTCCAGCACCAAGCGATCGCGGGCGCGGGTCAAGGCGACATAGAGCAGGTTTTTCGCATTGGCCTCGAATGCCTCACGGCGATCCTCGATGAAGCGCCGACCGGCCTCGGGCGCGGCAAATCCGGGTGTGTGGATCAGGGCGGCAGAGTCCAGCACCGCTGCCATGTCGTCAATCTTGTCCAATGCGTCGAACCGGGTGGCCGTGGTGCCGGGCCATTCCTCAATACCATGGTCGAATTCGGCGACCACGGTGATCGGCCATTCCCGACCCTTGGACGCGTGCCATGTGACGATCTCGACCGCTTCTGCGCTGTTGCCTGAGGGATCGGGGCGGCGATCAAAATCGCGATCAGCCGCACGCGCGTCGAGCCAGCCGAGAAACACCTTGGCTGTTTCGCCGTGAAAACCGGAGGCGGCTTTGAGGTCGCGGTGCGCGGCTTCGAATTCGCTCGCCTCGGCTTCAAGCCGCAGAAGGTCTGCGCGCGCCGCCGCAGCGTCGGGCTGACGCGCGGCCCAAAGGCGCAGATTGGCGGCGTTCAGGACCAAGTCCAGCGCGGCCGACACCGGCAGCCGCGCGATCCGATCAGACAGGGCCGCCAAGCGCATAAGAGCCGGATCATCCGCCAGCAGCCCGTCAATCTGCGCTGCCATTGCAGCTTGCAGGCTGAGTGGATCCGGGCCGAGCGTGCGCAGCAAAAGCCCGGAATGAATATCGGCGGGATTGGCGGCATAACTCAAAGCGGCGCGGGCTGCCTGCACCACAGGGCTTGCCGCCCATCCATCTTCAGCGATCCGGACAGGCACACCGCGCGCGCGCAACTCCTCGGCATAGCGCGCGGCGGTGGTGTGGCGACAGACCAGAAGTGCGACGTCGGATGGACGCGCGTTTCTGGTGGTTTTCGTGTGCCGGTCGGTGATCAATTCGCCTGCCTTCAGGAGGCTGGCGATGCGCTCGGCGACATGTTCCTGGGGCTTCGAGAAATTCCTGACCCCGCGCCCCTTCACGACAGTCAGTATCTCCAATGCCGGACCGGCCACCGGATCGCGGGTTGGTGTCAGTGGATTGTAGCCTGCGCCGAACAGCCCCGCACCCATCGCATTGATGAATTCCATCATTGCCGGTGTCGAGCGCCAGTTGCGGTCAAGGGGTTGCGTCGCCTCTGGGTTGGCCGTTGCAAGGGCCTGTGACAGGCGCGCATCGGCGCCCTGAAAGCCCATGATCGACTGTTTTACATCACCCACAAGCAGGGTGCGTGGTGCCTTCGCACCGAGTTGCCAGAGCAGCGCAAACTGGACTGGGTTCGTATCCTGAAATTCATCGATGATGACGCAGTCGATTTCGTCAAGCACCGCTTGTCGCACCGCCGGATCGGTGCGCAACAGACGTTCCGCCCCTGCGATCATGTCGGCGAAATCGATCAAGCCAAGTGCCATCTTGCGCGCCTCATAGGCCTCCATTACTTCCTGTGCGCAAGCAATCAAACAGCGAAGATGCAGCTTCGCATCGGCCAAAGGCCCGGGATGGGTGGGCAGCGCCTCGGCGGGCTGCATGATTGCCTCGGCAAGCGCATCATAGCCCTCTGGTGACTTCGTGCGGCTGTTTGAGATGAAGAGGCTGCGCAGGGATTGCCAAACGCCCCAGTCTCGATCCAGCAGCGCGGGTTCCCGTTCAACGCGACGGAAAAGCGCGAGGTTCTTTTCCAGTGTTTCGCGCGGACCTTTGGCCGTCACGGTGGCCATGCCGCCCTCGGGAAAACTCGCAAGCATGGCCCGAACCGCAAAGACCAGCGCGTCGCGAGCAGCGGCGGGTTTTGTCAGCACCTCGCCATAGATGGTATCGAGGCGCGTCAACGCCGGTGCAATAAGGCCGGGATCGCGGCCCTTGTCACCCAACGCGCGCAAGAGGTCGATCATCGACAGCACCCGGCCGCGCAATGAGTCCTCGACCGTTTCGCCCTTTTGCCAGTTGGCCTGATAGCCGAAGCGCTCGGGCTCGGCCTTGATCGGGTCCAGCGATCTGGCATGCGCCAGTGCCTGTCGGATCAGCAGATCGCGCTCGGCATCGCCAAGATGGCGCGGTTGCAGTGACGCACCCGCCGCCAGCGCATGTTCCGTCAGAAGCCGCAGGCCCAGCCCATGAATGGTCGAGACATAGGCACGCTCGACTGCCATGGCCTCAGCCACCAGCCCGTCCGCCAGAAGGCCCGCCCGTATGCGTTCGCGCAATTCGCCTGCGGCGGCTTCGGTGAAGGTCACGGCAAGGATGCGCTCTGGGCGTACGACCTTGCGTTTGACCCAGTCGGAAAGCTGCGTCTTGATACGATGGGTTTTTCCCGCGCCCGCGCCTGCAGGCACAATCACCAGTCCCCGGTCTGAATCGAATTCGCCCATGGTCATTCCTCCTCAACCTGGCGGATGAATGCGGTGACAAGCGCCGTGCCATCGGTCAGCGCATAGGGCGTGAACCCCGCCTCTTTCTTGAAAAAACTCTCGTCGAGCGAGTTGTTGAGTACGACCCGTCCGGCGCCAAGCTCGGCCAACCGTTCAGCGAGCTTGGCAACCGCAGCCACATTGATGGCATCACCCATATCGCGGGCGGGCGAACCCTCGGCCACGGGCAGACCTGAGGTCAGAAAACCACCGTCATTCATCAGGTGATAGGCGATCCCGACGTCACGGCCGATCAACGGATCCATCCCGTCCCCGTCACGCCGAGCGGGACGCGCGATCATGTCGCGATAGAGCCCCGCTTGCAGATCCCAGCCCGCCTCCATCCGCTTGCGCCTGGCCGATGTGCCGCTCTTCTTGTGGTCAACAACCAACAGCGCTCCGTCTGGCAATTCAAGGATCGCATCTGCCTTTCCGTGAAGGTTGATGCCATGCGCCTCGCCAGCCAGCCATATCTCGTTGCCAATGATTTTTGCTCCGAGCGCCAACAGATACTCGCGCCAGCGAAGTGCCGCCTGAAGAATTTCGCGTTCCAGCCCACTGCGTTCCATTTCCCATGACGCGCTGCGCAGAAACCCGGCATGGCGGGTCAATGCGCGATCATAGGCGTCAGCCACTGCCCCGGTCAGGGCCGAAGGGTCAGGAATGGGTTGGTCCTTGAGAAACACATGCTCAAACACATCATGGGCGATGTTTCCTTTAGCCATGACATCCAGTTCTTCTGCCGACCAGGACATGTCACTAGCCGCCACTTCGGCCAGAAGCCAGGCCAGCGGACTAACCAGAAGAGTCTCCAGCCGCGAGGGTGATTGAGGTTTCATCGTTCCGTCATCTTTTTGGCGCAGGGCCAACAAGTCGACCCCCGGGAAATCCAAGGCCTCTGGCAGATCGGGCGGTTCCGGCAATGGTGGCAGCTGATGGTGCGTGATGGGCCAATCTGCGGGCGGCAAGAGCGACAGGTCTAGGATCAAATCGACAGCATCTTCGACACCCTCGATGGCGCGCGCAACCAGCGAAAGCCCTGCCGAGGGTTGCAGGCGCACACCGGACAAATCCCGCCAAGGGGTCAGGAATGTCACCGTCTGTGAAACCGCGTGAAGCTGTTGATCAAATAACGAGAGCCCATAAGCCAGCCCTTCGGCCCGGCCTCGCAGCTGCAATCCAACAGATCCGCGGATTGCGGCGATCTCGCTTTCGAGAAACATCGGATTGCCGCGCGCCCGCGTCGGGTAAAGGCCGTCGGTGAAATCCGTCACGATCAGATGTCGGCAGGGGCGCCACGGACTGTCCTGCGCGGACCACAGGCTAACGCCCTCCAGATTGCGATCTGGATCAGCACTGAGAGGCGGTGCAATCTGAATGCCCCGCAGGATTGCCTCCCAATCCGGGCTACCGTCACCGGGCGGAATGGGCAGGCGCGCGCGCACGTCCTGACCTTGTTTGATCTTTTCACAGATACGGTCGAGCAAGAAACGCAACTGCGCCAGGCTCCCCGCCGAAGACCGGATGTCTTTCCACAATTCCCTATGCGCAGGGGTCGATGACAGTATCTCGCCCCGGAAATCGCCGCCGATCAGGCTTTCGGCCAGATCACGCCCGGATTGCGATGACCAAGGCATCAGAGGTGATAACGCAAGACTTGCAAGCACCATTGCCGGGGTCGGTGTGCGCTTAGCCAGTGCCAGATGAAGGGCTGTCTCGCCGATGATGTCGCGCTCTGGCAGGCTGCCGGGAAGGCCGGACAGCGGCACGCCCTGCTCGGCAAAGGCGCGGGCGATCTGGCTTGGATTATTGCCGGCCATGACCGCGATGTCGCGGGCGGGCACCCCGGCCTCAATCAGCGCACGGGCCCGCGCCGCCGCGAAATCTGCGCAGGCCGCCGGATCACGCAAGCCAAAGAAGGCAAGGCTATCGTCAGCTTTTCCGACTGTAATGTTGGGCGCAGCAATGCCGCTCTGTAAAGCGTGAACTCTGCTTCCAACCGGCGCGGCAAGACCTTTGGCGGGCGCGGGGACTGTGCCAAACTCTTGTTCCAGGCGAGCATACAAAGCCCGCATCGCGGCAGGTGCAAGCGGGTCGAGCGATCCCTCAACCACGGGCAGTGAATCAAGGAACTTCCCATGCGGAAGTTCCAGAACATGACGCACCGGGCCAAGCCCCTCGGGCAACGCATCGCCCAGCCTGCGCCATAGCCCGATCAGTGCATCCAGATGCCGCCGTGCGCGGCTTTCTTGCAAAGGATCTACCACGGGCACATGGAGATCGTTGGTGGCAAGCACCAGATCCTCCAACGCCATACTGACTGCCGAGATCGTCTCGACCGGTGCGTTCGCAACGCTGTCTTTCCAGACGGGATCCGGGTCGTCGATAATCGCGCGCCCGGGCGACCATTCCGACGCTATGGGCGCAAGCGAAAGCTCTGCGAGGCTGGTATCAGTCAGGCGATACTGCAAACCAGAACGGGGATCCGCGACGAGAAAAGGGTAAAACATGGTTTGCCTGTAAATAATGTTAATAACGCAGTGTATTGAGCAGCCAATCTAATTCAATGATCTATATGGCTTTTGCGGTTTATAATTCAGCAATTGCAGCAATAGCTGTTTCTATCCGCCTGGATAGTATTGCAGAATTCTTCTGCGGCATCGATGTCGGAAGAAAGGCGACGGAAGTCACGAACCAGCCGAGTGACGAAATCCGAACCTTCAACGGTCTCAGCCCATCTATGGCGAACCACGGCTGCAGGATCGAGCAAACCCAGCATGTTGCCCGCAATTGCACCCGTTGAGTCACTATCCCCACCATGCGTGACCGCAATCGCAAGAGCTTCTTGAATGAAATTACCAGTTAGGCAGGTATATTGCAGTGGAGGCCCTTGTCCTTTAGCAGGGTGAACCGCCAGCGCAGTTGCCGCGAGGCCGACACTGGGAAATTGATCGGGGTGCTTGGGTTGGACCGTAGTATGGCTCAGATGCGTCGCTTTTATCGACTTGGGGTGCGTGACTTCGCCAACCTCATTGCGGTGTTAATATCGCTTGAGCCATTGCAACGACGTAGTCACCGGCTTTCTCCTGATGTGTTGAGTTACTCGATAATGCTGGTCGCAGCTGTCGTCCCATCCACAAAGGTTGTCACCGATCTTTTTCCCCTGTCCCTGCGGTCCATTCCTCGCGGGACAAAAAGAGCGGCGCCTGCCCCTCTCCGCTGCGCTTCGCCTTCGGTGTGTAAGGGCCTTAGCCAGCTGCAAAGTGACCATCATTGCAACGCAAACAAGGAGAAAAGCAATGACCACGAACTGCATCAAATTCACAAGCGACGATATCGAAACAGCAAAAGGCGTAGGGTCCATTTCAACCCTAAACTTCGACCTCGACATCACAGTCGAACCCATCGCCAGCAGCAACCCCATGGCACCGACGCACCGCGTCCTTGGCCGCTCCCCTCGCGGCAAACTGGTTGAATGCGGTGGCATCTGGAAGAAGCAGAACAAGGACACCGGTTCTGACTACTTTACCCTGACGGTCCGCGATCACGCCTTCAACGCCAACCTTGGCAAAGCTGCGAGCCAAGATGACATGTCCCTGCAGGCCATCATCCCCTGGGGCCCCAAAGAGGCCGCTTAACAAACAAGCCAGACCGTTTCGGCGGTCTGGCTTAATTCGTGCAGATGTGAGTTTTCGACCTCGCGTGAAGTGTGTATGTCCGAAGTAAGAAGCATTTTTCGGACTCGTATTTGTCCGAAGCTTGTGGCATATTTCGGACATGACAGATGATGCGCAAACCAAAACACTACCAGATCGCTTGCGCGCGCGCATAGATGACGCGCCGCGCCAAGTGTGGACGCCGGCCGATTTTGCTGACATTGGCGCTCGCGCTGCCGTCGACAAAGCGCTGCAACGCATGGTCGCGTCTGGCCAACTGCGGCGCATTGAGCGCGGGCTTTATGACAAGCCAGCCCAGAATGCACTGACAGGAAAATCAACTGTACCAGACTACAGGGCTGTCATCGATGCAATCGCGCGCCGTGATCAAGTCCGCTGGCTGATCGATGGCATGACCGCAGCAAACACACTTGGTCTTACTAACGCGGTGCCAGCCAAAATCGAGGTGCTGGTCGATGCGCGGCTCAAGCCGGTCACGTTGGGCAATCAAAAGATCGTCTTCAAACATGCTGCCCCCAGTCGTCTGTATTGGGCTGGGCGGCCTGGCATGTACCTGGTGCAGGCGTTGCATTGGCTTCATGACGTCATGTCGAATGATGTAGAAGGGGCGACCGTTCGCAAAACTGTCCGGCGTCTGCTTGCCGATAAGGACAAAGGTCCGGCTCTTTTGGATGATCTGAAGGGCGGCTTGTCTGCCATGCCGATCTGGATGCAGGATATTTTGCGTGCACCTCTGTTTGATGCTGCAGAGGGAGATCAGTGATGAGCACCGCAGGTTTTCAGAAGATCATTGCTGCCAGTGTTGCAGATCGTGCTGATCTGTTTCTCACCACGGCCAACAGGCTTGGTGTGCCGCTGATCAATATCGAGAAAGACTTCTGGGTCTGCTGGACACTCAATGCGCTCTATCATCGGCTGCCCGCTGGTGGTCCTCGGCTTTTGTTCAAAGGGGGGACATCTCTCTCAAAAGCCTACGGCCTGATCAATCGGTTTTCCGAAGACATCGATGTGACAGTGTTCCGCGATGATCTTGGCCACGGTGCAACGCCAGAGGCACTGGCCGCCCTCTCTGGGAAGAAACGCAAGGCTGCGATCGAGGCTATCCAAACCGATTGCCAAGCCTACATTACTGGGCCGCTTCTTGCGGAGCTCTCCCAGCTTATTACCGAGGACACAGGCGGCGAAGGTCGGATCGAGATCGATCCTGACGACGGCACAGGACAGACGCTGCTTGTCTGGTACCCACGGGTCGACGGCTCCGACACGGGATATGTTCAAGCGGCTGTCAAAATTGAATCCGGTGCGAAATCAGCCCTCGACCCCAATAGCCCGCAGTTGATCAGGCCGTACATTTCAGACGACTTGGACGGCATCGATCTTGATGTCCCAGACGTTCGAACGATTGATGCAGAGCGCACTTTTTGGGACAAGGTCGTCATCTTGCACGGGCTACGGAACTGGTTCGATACACGCGGTGAGCTGAAGCAGGACGGGCAGCGCATCTCGCGCCACTACTACGACTTGCATTGCATGTTGGAAACCGAGACGGGCAAGGCTGCTGTTGCTGACCTTGAGTTGGGCGCGGGCTGTGTGGCCCATGCGAAGACATTTTTTAACCGTCCGGACTTCAATCTCGCCACGGCAGAGCCCGGAACGTTTTCGCTCCTACCACCTGAAGACATGGCCGCACGCTTGGTCAGTGACTACAAAAACACCGAAGCGATGATCTTCGGTGAGGCTCCATCTTTTGATGCAATCCTGGCTTCAATTGCGGCTCTGGAAGAGCAATTGAACCGACCATGATCTTGTGACTTTGAAGCCGCCGTTGGGGGTTTTGAGGCGGCTTGGTTGACGTGTGGTTTGCCGCACATTCGCATTTGAGCGTGTGATACTTTCCTCGGTCGCGTGCAGGGAAACTGCTAGACGACCGTTCGATTTATCACCGCGTTGTGCCCCTTTCCATTGACCTGTTGGCCCATCAGATCGCTAGCCCGGAGGCAAGCCGCCTGCAACGCTTGGGCAATGTTTCTGGACGGCTGACGCCTTGCGCGCTGCGTGCATCGCGCACAAAAAACATCGCCCTGCACGTGCTCCATTTCATTGCGCCCCAAGTTGGGTGCAGCCCGCTCTGATGCCGCCGGTCTTTTTCACGATCCGTCCAACGACGATCAATGGAAAGGATCACAACATGACATACGAACAATCTCTCGACCTCGCAGAACTGCAAGCCGACATGGCCTTTGAAACCTACCTCTCAGCCTTTGAAGAGGGCGACCATCCAGAAGTCATCGACAGCCTCGCAACCGAGGCTCTGATTGCCCAAGATCGCTGCGCAGATTTGCGCTCTCAGGATCTGGCTCTGTCTGACGTCAGCACCCATGGGACAGATTTGTGGATTTGAATAAGGGAGGATTTCTGGTTCATCTTATCGATTAGG
>ERZ651776.1942-NODE-1942-length-23664-cov-5.195743_pt1 | contig 23664 bp, 14 predicted proteins | sample MGYA00514761_ERZ651776 | MGnify/ENA metagenome assembly ERZ651776 | reverse complement strand
ATCGCCTTCGCATACTCTCTATCAAACCCTGACAAATTCTCCATTTTGCACCAAAAGTGTTTCCCCTCGCAGGGTTCCACCTCGGTCCCCCACGCCTCTGGGAACGTACCTTTACAGTGACGCGAAATTAGGTAGAGAAGGGTAGTGTAGGGGTCGATTGTCTGGGAGAAGGTTTGGAGTTCGGTGAGAGGAGGGGAGAGGGAGTGGGAGTCCAATGAGGCTACTAGAGAGCATAAAATTCGACTTGTTAGGGGATGGGACCAGCTGTCAAATGCAGCTAAACTTTTGGTCCAGCCGATACTGAGGTCCCATTCTCCGTATTCCTCCTCCTCCTCATCGGTAACGACAACACCGCTCCCCCCCTGCAACGGCAGTGACAACCCTAGTCTCTCCATCAGCCAGCACAAGTTAAAAAACACAATCTTATTCTCCTTCATCATACTCTCCCTATAAAGACTTCCTCCGCCTGCTATTATCCTCTCCAACGATAAGCGAAGGGTAGGAGGGGAGAGTTGGGGAATGAAAAATTCAGTGGAGGAGAGGGAGAGGGGCTCTAACGTACTCGATAGTTGAGGCGGAAGAGCTTGCGATTCACCCTCTCCGACATCGTCGGAATTACCGCTGTCATCAACGCCATCATCAACGCCATTACCTTCACCTTTGCCGCCGATGGCACCATCGCCGTCGACCTTACAGTCCTTAAGATTAACCTTCTCCTCCTCCTCCTCCTCCTCCTCCTCTCTCACCCCCAGCCTCATCTCGACCAAAACCCGCTGTTTGCACCGAGGACATCCGACATCATACTCCCCCCCCTCGACGCCGACGGCGTTGTTCGGCTCGCCCCAGCACCTGCTCATAAGCTCCTCGTCGAGAAACACGTGTCCACATGAAGAGCACTGTGCGCAACGCGACCACATCCTAAACTTTCTACGCCTCCCCCACCGCCGCTGCTGCAGCTGCCGCGCCGTCGACTCAACAGACTCGTCGTAACTCTCTACGACCCTCAATTCCGCCTCAGCCTCGTCTTCCACGCTCTCCGCGATGACCTTGCTGTACAAACCCATTGTTGTGGCGTTGGGCAATATTCCGCTTGTTCGCATTCTTCTGAATATCTCAACAATACCCCGTTGCTTCATTTTGGCCTTCCCCGCCGCGAGGAATATGGCTCGATAAGTCGCCTCATCAAGGAAGAGTTTCCCGCTCAATTTTCCCAACGTGTGTACGATAATCGACGACATGATCCTAGCGTCACTCAAAAACGGAAGACATAGAAAGAATATACTGTAGCTCGTGCTCGCGAAGAACTTGGGTACTTGGTGCAAACAATTCGATTTGAAGCAGGAGGCGAGGTCTATTTTGCTCGCGTTGATTTCGAGGGTGCTACGGACGAGGAATCGGTTCGGCTGCTCTTCATCGTTCTTGCCGGCGTCACTGCTGTACTCTTTGTCATCGCCGTTACAATCGCCGTACTCATCATTCAAACCCACACTCATCAGTTGTTCCGGGGTTGGAAAGCTGGTCACAACACCCCCGCCGTAGCTCCAATCTTGAACAATACCTGGTCCATCGTCGCAAATAACTGTCGTCGTCCTCTGCGATTCTTCGCTGCTCTCCTCCAGGTGCTCCTGCTCAAACGAGCCGTGAAGGTCCGCATCGATGTCTACCCCCCCGTGCTTGCTCTCGTCAATCTCTGTGTCAAAAAAATCTAAACCGTCCAGGTGCTCCGCGGCAGTTTTAGAGTCCAACCTCCGACGGATGAAGTCTTCAAAGAGCTGGGTTTTCACAAGTGCGCTCAAATACGTCAGACTATCCGTGTCGCGGTGGCTCTGGAGAAACTCGTCCGCGGCGAACTTTAGATTTCGAGCGTTAATGCTGGCGTCGGTATTGGACACTAACAAATACAGCTGATAGTCTTTCAGCACAGCACGGTAGAAGGACAGGAAGGCAAGCCTCACGGCCATGAGGGTGTCGACTTCATTCCTGGGAGCCTGGTAATCAGCCGCACAACCCCGCCCATCCTGCTCCCCTTCCAGCAGGTAGAACACGTCGAAGGGATCAGAGTAAGCGGTCATTCTGTTAGACGGGTCGAGGTCGAACTCTGCGCGGAGGTGGCGGAGGCGGCGCAACAATTGCGTCGCCTCCCCCTGCGGCAGTCCCGACCACGAGTTACGCAGCAAGTCTTCAGGAGATATCGTGCCCTCGTCGAGGAAGACGACGGCGGCGTCCTCGCAAAGAACGGAGCGCTTGTAGAAAGCGCTGCCATCGTCCACTATTCCGACCAGAATTCCCGCGGGAAACTCCAAGACGCTCTCGAAGGCCTCGGTCAGATACGGGATACAGGGGTGAGTCCACTTGAAGGGAAAGAGAAGGCACTGCAGGAACAAAATCGACTCCAGAATAAGGTTTGTGTTTTTTGACGCGAGTATCAGCTTTTCTTCCCGGGAGAGGACAGAAACGACCAAGATGAGGAGTTGCTCCGGGGGGAGCGTGTTCAAAATGTTCGATGGAAAAACGTCACAATGTGGGAGGTCAGTTGTGTGATTCACGGGAACGTAGTAAGAGGGTCTACTATTCAGCGGGGGGCACAGCTGAAGGAACCTACTATGGAATGGTATTGGGGTTTCGGTGAGCCGCTTGAAGTGCTGCGAGAGGATTCTCCCGACCTCCGCAGAGGTCAGCGCGCCAGCTTGTGAGAAATCTATGATTGTACTCAGATAGCCCCTGAACGTCGCGACAAAGGCGTGCGATGAGACAATACAAATCGCAAATGATCGGTATAAAACGCGATCCTTGTCGTAGTGGATTGTTGTTTCCGCTCTGGCGATGCCGCCGTTCATTTTCTTTTTGTGGCTTTCGTTACTTTTGCCGCTTTCGTCGCAGAGCAACGCTGACGCACGAAAAATGTCTTCGACTGTTGATTCTTTCACGGACCCTCCGAAGCCTATTCTTAACTTTTCTTTCGCCAACTCAACAATGTTTGCATCCCTCACCCCCTCCCAGAATTTCAAGCAGTGCACATAGATCGTCTCCCCCTTCATGGTCTGCAAACTGAAAGCGAAAAACTGTGCCGGAGAGGAGCAAACAACTTTGTCGAAAAGGTACGAGACGCCTTGGGGGTAGCAAATGAGGTTAAGCTCGGTCGACGGGAGAGGATATGGCGATTTCTTGGACGAAGTGGAGTGCAAAATCGTGGTCTGGTTGTGCTGGGCATTCATTTTACGTACATCACAAATTCCCCGCGGCTTGTTGTGCTTCAAGAGAAGAATAGGCGTGGTTTGTTGCAGCTCACAGAACTTGCTATTCACTCCCATGGCAGGGTGCGTTTCCAACTTATGCACGTAACCTCTCTCGCTGTTTTCCCCCACCGATGTACAATCGATGGCCACACCTTCCATCATCTTTACAACTTTTAGATCGTCAAACGGCAGTTCGTCGTGTTGCTCGTGGGCGAGGAAAGACATCGGATTAGAGCGATCCTGTCTCCGGAGGATGAGAGTCGGAGTTGGAGCAAGGGATCGTACCTCGGCGTCATAGATCGAGTTAGATGGGAGAGGTGTGGGGGCTTGTGTGCTCCACACACTCGTGTAGCTGTCTTCCCTAGCTCGAGGGAGAACAACAGTCGTGTTTTTACCTTGAGCAGTGTCCCAATCGTCAATTATAGACGTAATGGAGTTAGAGGGGCACAGAATGTAATGCTTTGAAGGGTCCGAATGAGGCGGTGGTCCTGAAGTTGAGACGAAGACGGCAGGTTCGTTGCTGTTAATGTTGTTGTTGTTGTTGTTGTTGTTGTTGCTGGCGTTATCACCTTCGTCATCATAAACATCACCAAATTGAGGTGGATGAGGGATGGATGGGGGAAGATCCGCCTTTGTCTCCTTTAGATTGGTCCAATTCCCTGCGATATTGCTCAGAACTGACTTTAATTTTGTCTTCGTTTGCGTTATATTCTTGTTGATAGAGCTCTGTAGACGTAGGCTAGGGCTATTGTCGTCTTCATCCGAACTAGCCGAGTATTGGAGATTTAGGCCCTCACCCCCGCATCGCTTGTCGAAAACGTAAGCAAGCTCAGCGTAAACAAGAGGAGGGGTGAACCTCAATGTCAAATTCTCATCAATGTTTGAATCATCCTCGGACCAGTCATAGCCCAAATCCCGATACGTAGCAACAATCACATATCCTGTATCCAGAACTGGGTGCTGTTCACTGATCAAAGAAGGGTGTTGGTCAGCTCGAGGGATATCTCCCTCACCCCGAACAAGGTAAAGATCCACGCACTCCCGATTTTTAAAATTACCGTGTTCATGAGAGCATGTAGAGGTCATGCCCAGTGTAGGAGGGCCCACAGAAAGGGGGGCCGGGCCTACAAGACAAACAAAATCGGCAGCGGTGGAGGTCATTTTTAACGGATGACGAAATGACAACCAAGCCAAATAAATAACCAGGGCCTGGCAGAGCAAAGTGTACCTTTAACTGAAAAATGAGACCAAATTCCCTCCTCTTCCTCCTCCTTCCTCTCCTTTCCTCCTCTTTCTCCTCCTACATCATCTCCCCTCGGCCTCCCACTCTCCTCCTATCCGGAAAAAGTGACAATTTCTTGCGACGAAACAAGCGTAAAATAGGTTTCGCAACCGTCACATTCCTAGCAACTCTGAGCAAGGTAACGCCCGTAGTGGCGTCTGCACCAGTGATAACAAGTGAAGCAGCACCTGTCGTGCAGCAGCAGGCTATTCCCTCCGAGAAGAAGCCGCTCTTCCGCCTGCCTCGCATTCGGAAGCACGCGACGACGAGCTCGCCTTCAGTTGATGCATCATCTTCCGTTCCGGCATTCATGGTAACGACGGAGTATGGATCACCGTTTCTTATGTATGATCAAAGTCAGGAAGGGGAAGTAAGAGGAGTGGCGTATTACTTTCTCAGCGTAGAGGTTAGATTTTATGATTGAAATCGTGCACAATTAATTATCTTGCGTTCGATTGGCCTCGGCCATCATCTGGGTCTCTCCCCATGAAAATGCTCACAATTTACATTAAAAACTAACTAACACTCTTGGTTACTCGTTCTGGTTTGCAGGATGCGGAACAGCAGAGAGCCGAATTCCTCCAGCAGCACCCGTCAATGAAGGCAGAAATATTCTGCACATCACTTTCCCGCGCTCTGCTGCACTCAACATCGCCGGGGGGAATGCCAACGGGGGGGATGAGGTGAGTCACAGTAAAAACAAGCAGTGTAGTGAAGCTGCAGTCAATTTTGGGAACGAAAAAAAAGTCCTAATATATATTCCATATTCCGCTCGCTGCACTCCAGTCAAGGAGGCACTAAAATGGACAAGATGGACTACAAGATTGTCGGTTCCACCAAGGCTAGGGAATATGCCAAGCGAATAGTGGGACACTTTGCGAAGAAGGGAAGGGGCGGAACGACCCAGCAGGCGCCCAATTGCCCAGTATTTTACGTGGAGGGTCTCAGGACGAAGAAGGGGAATAAGATACCGATGTTCTTTGACTATGAGGACGCCAAGCGTTGCTTTATGGAGAGCGGTGGGGGCAAGGGCGAAAACATGGATATGGAAATATTCGAATTAGTTGACCTTGTCGTGGCGATGGATAAGGAGGCAGAGGCGGAAGGGGACGATGCTGGCATCGAGGGGATCCAACAGATCGTGTTCATTCCTGAAAAGAAAGGGGTCGAGTTCGCGAAAGTGGTAGAGATGAAGGGCAAGGGAAGGGCGAGGCTGAAGAACATGGTACCGAACCAGAAGCTTTTTTGAGCTGATTGTGAATAGGGAAGATCGAAAGGAAAGAAAACTTTTTGTCTCGCAGAAATAGTCCTCCAGCAATCGCATTAGCTATCGAATTACACTTCCTGTAGTCCTTTAGTCATATTTATACTTTCTTATAACCCTCCTTCGGCTCTGTCCATGTTGTCCGACCGTCATCTGTGCTCTCAAAGTAAGTCTCGCCGGTGGTGTCATCGGTGTGGCCGAGCCATTTGGGAATTTCTTTCTTAGGAGGGGGGGGGGGAACAGGTCTATTTTTTAGGTCTTGGTCCTCCTGTTGGGGGGGAGGAGGTGGTTGACTGGCAGAGTTGCTATTATTCATACTCAGCAGTGGGGGTGGCGAGGGGGCCCCCGGCGGGGGGAGACCACCAGCAGGTTGCTGCGGAGGCCGTGGAGGTTGGAAAGAAAATGCAGCCGGAGGGGGAGGGGGGGGCAGATTCTTACTTGGACCTTTCCCGTCGTCTAGTTCCTCTTCCACCATCCCCTTAGCGACATTCAAACCCTTCATAGCCAACCCAACCGCTGGCCCACCGATCTTCAGTTTGTTTGCCTTATTTAACCCCTTTTCGCCGATATTCAGGCCAGCCTGAACCCCTTTCAGCCCAATATTTTTCAATCCCCCTTTCTTCTTTGTGTCCCGCACACCTTGCTGGAGACCCTCACTCCCTGCTATTACTGGGAGTTCCATCCCTCCGTTCCCCTCCTCTAGATCATCATCTCCAGCTTCCTTACCCCGCTCACTCCACTCGCTGCTGCTCCTGAATCGACCGGACTTTTGCTTCTTCTTCTTCTTCTTCCTGTCCTTCTTTGCTTTCCCCTCCTTCATCTCTCTCCTCCTTTTCCTCCTTTTCTTGTATTTGTGCCTGACGACGCTGCAAAAACAACAACTAATCGCAGCCAAGCCGGCAAAAACTCCTCCCCACTCGCTGGCGGTAAAGGTCCACCCGAAAGGGAGCCAACCGTCCCACGTCTTCTCGTCCACATTGAAGCTGAAAGTCGCCACAGTCACGTTGAATGACTTGCTTGTGATCAGGCAGCCATCAGTGCGGACACTTGCCGTGTTGTGTTCACTCTCACGCAAGCAGAGACCGGTACTACCGTCGTAGACTTCCACCGTGACAGTGTCGATGATATCTTCTTCCAGACACTTGTACTCAAGGTCGGCCAAAATTCTGTTCACGTCGTAGGGGCTTGCAACGAAAATCATTTTTTCATCATCGTCTCCGTCGCTAAGGCTACCACAGTCCCAATCAAGTAGGTGACTTAAGCACTTGAGAAAATCCGCCCGGTCCTTGTTTTCGGGGTTAATAGTAAGCTGACCGCCATTCTTGGTAGAGAGCTGCGGCGGCAATCCGAGACGTGTGCGTAAGTTAGTGAAAGCGCTCGTGGCTCCGCATTAGCGCTCGTTCTCGCACCTTAACAACAACCTCGTCGACATTCCTATCAGCGTCCTCTACAGTGATACCGCTGATTTTCAGCGTATCGCTGTACCTACACGCAGGATTATCCGCCTTATCCCCTTCACAGTCCTTTGGGTTCAAAGACGAGAACGCGTAAACCTTCAAATCGTCCGTGTTTGTGGGGATGTTAAGAACGCTAGCATCGTTTACGTTCTTCACCCGAACCTGTTGCGTTACAGCCAAGCTCTTGATGCTTGTCGAGTCGGAGACCACGGCACGGTATTGAAACGTGTCGTAATCGCTCTCAATCTTGCTATTATTGGAGGAAACGGAAGGCCAGTTGAAATAATTATTGTTGCCTTTGTACCCGACAGTGACATGGCCATTGTAGGGGGAGGCAAGAGGTGTCGTCAAGATGCTCCCGACTTGGAGGGGTTGGGTGGAAGAGTCAGCTACGTCAAAGAGCTGTCCATGGGACGGCAGAGAAACAATCTGGAACCGGAGATTGCGGGGAACAGAACTGCTATCGTAGCCCTTCAGCTTTATAGTGTCGGAGACTTCCTCTTCGACTGCTGTAATATCGGCGAGAGATGTAGCGGGAGTAGCAAATAGTGCCGTGAAAATGCCAAGATTGAACGTCGCTGTATTGCTCATTTCCGTCTGCGAGATACCGCTACTGTCCTTCAGCTGAAAAGTGAAGCTATCATCATTCAGCTTCCCGAGGTTGGAGACATTCTCTTCGCTGCCTGTATAGATGTAGCCGACTTTGCCGGTGGTAAGCTCGACGGGACTTCCGGTTTCGGTGATTTTGGAGCCATAAGTATTCCCGCCGGTTACTTGATACAAATCGCCATGGGTTGGAAAAGACGTGACGAAGTAACCGCTGATACTATCGCCATTGTCAACGTCATACCCACTTAGGTCGAGGACAGATGAACTAGGCACCCCGCTCTGCACTGTCTTGTTCAAGTACGTATGCGCAAACGGAGGGTCGTTGACCGCGTCGACATTAAAGGTGATGGTGGCGTCGGAGATTGAACGGTCGCCGGTGTCACCGTCAACCGCAAAAACCTTGAAAGAATCAAAAGATGCGCCGTTAGCGTTCAACGATGGGCGATATTTAAGAGAGTAGGAATTAGAGTCTGACCGAAAAGGCACTTCGGTATTTCCGTCGGGTGTAGGGACAATAGGATCATTGTTGTTAGGGAGAAATAGCTGCCCATTAGCGGGGAGAGTGGAAAGGTATACCCTCGAGCGGGAGGAACTTTGGCCAGGAAGGGACGCTTCCTCATCAAGGTCAATCACATTGATATTGAAAAACTGGATGTCGGCTACAGACTGTTGGCTACGATACCAACTGATATCGTGCGAGTTTGGAGTGTCTTCAGCATCCTCATTGATGGTAAGAGTCGCCGATGAGACCGCGGGAAGAGATTCCGAAACGCCAGCCCCAAAATTTGTCAGTACTTCAGCAGCTGACAGTTCAAATGGGTAAGATGCGAACATTAGCAAATCACCCTTGAACGTGCTTGCACTACCATAGCCGTCGTTGAAAAAATCGAATTTATAAGCATCTGCCCAATTCCCTTCAAAATCCGAGTTCCCCCCACCAGCAGTTGTTTCATCTACATTTTGGCCATTCACGTAGATAATGTCTTTAGAAGCGCCCAGAGTAACTACAAGATGAAAATAGCCTGGTGCTATTCTAGCTGAGCTAACGGAATCGCAGGCGCCGTCGCGAGTAGTATAATCGACCGTATATTGGACTCTACCGTCACCGTACTGTAACTGTTGTACACGGAAGTCAAAATAGCCACCCATTACCGTGCACCGGTTCAATAAGCTAGATAAATCCCCCGAGTTCTGCACAGCAAATACAGTCGACTCACTCACTGACGAGATTGTGCGAGGTTTAACCCATAACTCGAATGATAAACCCTTTGGTTTCGCTGTCTGAGTTTTTGACTCATCTAGCAACTCAGCAATGGTGACGCTTGATCGCAATCCACTAGCGTCATTCGCAGGTGAAGTGGTAGTGGTCACGCCCAAAGTTTCAGGGCAGGCAAGTATGTCGCTGTTGCCGGTCAATGTGTGGGTTGTTGGGAGGATATTCTTGGAGGATCCAAAGGTTAGGGATGGGCACTCAGCAGGACTAAACTCATAGAGCTCTGCTTCGCCAGAGGTTGCACCCGTGCGAGTGGAGGTACCGCTATCGACAAGTGAGTACAAGCACAAAAAGAGGAAAGCTCTTCTCATTGTGAAAACTCCCCTGACAACAACTGGAGGTAGGAAAGTAGAGTATGCAATCCTGTGATTTGAAGGGTGTCAAACCTTGATCACTGGCGAAGAAACACAACCAGTGGTATTCTTGATATTTCAGAAGGGGCGGCGAAATAATTCAATTTAAAGAAGTCAAGTTAATTCCTTTTTGAAGATAGGAACCGAGTTATCCACGTTGGAAAATCTCCCGATGACTCCGAAGTTACCTAATCAGGAATAAATTCTGAAAAGGTAAGCAAATAACGTTTATTAATTATTAAACCACGCTCAATCGATCTCCATACATTTTTTACACGACATATCGAAAAATTAAAGGAAAAAAACTTCAGAAACCTCTACAATCCTGTCAACTGACACTGTACCTGAACTTCATTATTCCCCTTGCTTTTTAGCTAACTCTGTCAATATATCTCTCCTCAACACAGAATACAAAAGCAAAAAAAGCGAAAACCAAAGACTGAATATGACTGATACCCCATGGGGACAGCGCAAGGTGATTGACGAGACAGCTGATGAATGGGTCAAGATCCAAACAAAAACTTTTACGAGATGGTGCAACTCGCACCTCAAGGAGCGCCAGATTAAGATCGAGGATCTCTTTGCCGATGTGAACGATGGGACAGTTCTTTTAAATTTACTCGAGATCATCGGTAAGGAGACTGTTCTCTCCACTTGCGGTCGCAAGTTCTATCCTTCTGCCAAGTGCAAGATGGACATCCACAAGCTGGAGAATTGCAACCTTATTATTGACTACCTGAAGAAGCGAGAGTTGAAACTTGTGAACATCGGTTCATCTGACATTAAAGACGGCAACGTGCGTCTAGTTCTCGGTTTGATTTGGACGATCATTCTCCGTTTTGCCATTAGCGAAGACGGGAAGGAAGGTCTCTTGCTCTGGTGCCGCAAGAACACGCAGGGATACGAGAAGGTAGACGTGCAAAATTTCAACCGCTCTTGGCAGGATGGTCTAGCATTTTGCGCTCTGATTCATAAGTTCCGCCCGGACCTGATCAACTTCCAAGAATGCCTCGAATGTGGCGATGATATGACTAATCTTAATAGGGCCTTTGAGGTGGCAAAGACACATCTGGACATTGACGCGCTCTTGGATGCCGAGGACATTGCTGGTTCCGCGAAGCCAGATGAGAAGTCGATCATCGCTTACCTCTCTCTCTACTTTGCCAAGTTCGCATCCTTGGCTCAACAGGACGCAATGGCTGACGCCATCAAGAAAGCTCTCGCGATCACGATGCACCACGAATCCCTCCAGGCACAGTATGAGACAGACAGTGAGCAGCTCTTGTCTTGGATCCGCGTATGCGCAGAGAAATTTGACCCGAACTCTCTGAACGGGCTCAATTCGACCGACTCTGTGAAGGCCGTTATCGATAACACGAACAGTTACAAAAACGATGTCAAACCGCAAAAGCAGCAATTGCTAGCATCCACTGAGGCTCTCCTTGCGAACCTCCACCTGTCCCAGCGCAATAATGAGCGCCCCTTGCTTACCCCAAAGATCGAGATCGAGGATTTGGATGGCGAGTTTAACAACTTGGACAAGGCGGAGACACAATACACGAGTGAGTCTCTGGCATTGCTTGACAGTTTCGAGAAGACCGACTATAATCTCCAGCGGTTTAATAACAAGATCACCAAGGTCGATGAATTTATCAAAGCCAATGTGGGAGTGTTCACCAGCACTAACTACGGCGACAGCGTCTCCTCGTGCACTAATTTGTTGAAGAAGGTCCAGCTCTTTGAGCAGCAGACCCCCAAGTACCAGACCATGCTCGCAAGCTGCAAGGAGTATTCGGGTGACTGCAGTGACCGCCACGCCGGTACAGCTGACGCCAAAGCGACTAATGATCGTGTCAGCGGTGAATTCGACGATCTCTTGGCAAATGCCAATGCCTTTAAGGAGAAAGTGACCGCCCAACTCGCCGAGGAGACGCGATTGGCTCAGCTGAAGGAGGATTACGAAAACGAAGCCACGAATTTTCAGTTCAAGATTTTCGAATGGCAAGAAGCTTTAATGGAGCCTGTATCTCTGTGCAACACCGTTGACGCGATTGACTCCGTTATCACCCGTTCAAACGCTGTGGCAAGAGACATCGATTCCTCAGAGAATGAGCTCGTTGCCCTCGAGGTGAAGTCCAACGAGCTGACAACGAACAATGTCCCCACCGACAAGAGCGTGGAGGAGCTTAGAAGTAGCTTCGACGAGACAAAAAACAACTGTCCCGGCCGGCTCAACGATCTCAATGATGCAAGAAATCACCAACAAGCAAAGCAGTCCGCGAGGGAGAACTTTGCCAAGGCAGCATCTGCGCTTATTGAGTACTGTTCTGAGACCACCCGTGTGACGACCTCTCTGACTCGCCGCATGAGCATGAGCCCCGAAAGCCAGAAGGAAAAGTTGGCTGCGTTGTGGGAGAGCTGGAGCGCCGAGGCTCCTTCTCTTCTCGACAGCGTTGAGAGCTGCAACAACACACAGAACGAGTGCAAGATTTACGTCAACACCCTGACCTCTCACACGATTTTCAGCTGCCGTCTGGTTCATAGCGAATGCGAGAAGAATCTCAAAAGCGCCATCGAAATCAATGCCGCGCACTTGACTGCCATGGGACAGAGCGTCGAAATGAGTGCCGAGCAGGCTAGAGAGATTCGCGAGGCCTTCGACAACTTCGATAAGGACAATAGCGGAGGTTTGACATTCAAGGAGTTCTGTGATGGTCTGCAGGGCATGGGATTGGTGATCAGCGCCGATGATGCGGAGGCAGAGTTCAAGAGGAGGGACGTTGATAACAATGAAGTATTGAACTTTGATGAGTTCGCTGGCTTCATTTTGGAGCAATTCCAAAGCGGGACGAGCGAAAGCGACGTGCTCTCGGCTTTCAAAGGATTGAGCGGCGGGAGTGACGTAATCACGTTGAATGTCTTGACTCAATATTTCGCCGGAGAGGAGAGAAACTTAAATTACATCTTAGAAAGGATGGCTGGCCCGGACGAGGCCAAAGAATATCCGCCCTTTGTGGCCGACATGTTCAAAATATAGGCATTTGAACCAAGGTGGGGGGGGGTCTTGAAAGGTTGAATGAAGGTCGAGGTTGAGCTGCAAGGTTCCCCGACAGATTAATTAAAACTAGCAATTGACGACTGACCGTTTTTTGTTGGCAATTTCCTACTCATTTTAACTATTATTATTTTAGTATTCGGCTAAAAATCTAAATACCATTTTTTAATTCATGGTGAGCAAGTCCATGAATTGCTTTGCTTTCTCCATCTCTCCCAAGAATGCGTATAATTGCTCCACATTCATCTCAACTAGCTCTTCTTCCCTCACTCCATTTTTGTCAAGGTACAGCTTTAGCTGCAGGAAGGTGCTCCCCACCTGCTTCATCTCATCAGTGCTTGCTGTGACACCAAATTTCCAGGACATGTCGACAACCGAATTCACCTGGATTGCAGTCCCGGAGCCCCCACTAATTGAAGAAGTCGATATAGATCCCCCGAGGTTGGAAATTGCAGAAGCTGTTCAGAAGTAGACGAGACGTAGACGTAGACGTGTAAGTGCTTACTGTCAACAACATAACATAACCCTTTTATGCTCTGGCACACCACTCACCATCAATAACTCCCGTAGCATCTACCACCGCCGTCACAAATTCTTTTGCCCTGGCAATAGTCTGCCCCCCGTCGACTCCCCCCTCATCGGCGACAGGTATCACGGCCACAACCTCCTTGAGGTGCTGCTTGGGCTTAAGCGGCTCTGAGAGCTGGGATAACCTACCAAGGTAAAGGATTGCAGTTTTTGCGGCATTGGTTACAATTGACTCTGTAATATCGGGATTAGAGGCCAATATGGACTTGAGGGCCGCGTCAAATGCCGGTTTGGAAGTTGAGGGAGATGAAGTGGAGAAGAGGGCAGATACTGCTGTGAAGATGGGAGAGACGAGGGAAGGAGGTAATGTAAAAAGAGGGGTTAAATCAACGTTGAGGTGGCTAGTTGACATGGTTTCGTCCCTGGCGGATAGAAAATATGTATATTTAATGTTGAATGGGATTACGTTTTCCCGGAAGAGAGAAGATCCTTTTTTTTAGTTGTGTCCTTTGTTTTCTGGTTGTAAGAGAGGTTTTTCATCCATTATTCACAACAGACGAGCAAGAAATTACGGCTTGTTTAATTTGTCGTTGTTCCCTATTTCCTTCACCTATAATAATAATAATGCAATGATTTCCCACGCTATGCAGTCCCCCGCCCTGACCAGCTACTGCAGATGCTATAGTGGGCCTTCTTCAGTAGTCCGCCTTTCGCACATTCAGAATCGTATGGACTTTGCAGCACGTGCTCCTTTGATATCTTCCTACTTCTTTCGGAAGACTGCACCTAAACAAGGGTTCTTTTTTGGCCCCCAAGTTCCCGAGCCCGATCTTCTGGTGATTGCGCTCGACCACCCTGCATTTGCGACTTCACAAAAATGCCTTCAGCTTTCCCTAGAGGAGAAGCTGGAGACGATCAACGAAATTTACGGTGAGCCGAAGGAGGGCAACATGGTTACATTGGTGGAGGCAGAAGACGATCGCATTGTCGAGATGTTTTGCTTGCAGGTTAGGACCAAGACGGTTGTCGTGGGTCTACAGGCTAGCGACTGGAGGCTCGCTGGCAAGACTTCGGTTAGAGAGGTTCCAAAAGAAGCGGTATTCTTAGGGTTCCCTTGCATCGCTGTGGTGCCTAGCATGCCCCTGCGGCTTTTGAAATTGAAGATTGCTGGCGGATCCTCACATGCCAGGGGGATGTGGCCGGAGTATCTAAACCCGAGCGAAGTGCGCGTGGAGGTGAATGGTGAACCTATCACGGACGAGGAGTACGGGGTGGGAAAAATAATGGAGCTAGTTCTTTCACCAAGAGCCAACGTCGATTTATGTGTAGGTTATGGTTGGAATGAGATGAGGATTCCGTGGGTGGCAAAGGAAGTGAACACATTTGCGATTTAATTGTGGATATTCATAGCAACAAAAATTCCAACAATTAATGCTTAACACTGCACATCTGTCAAACATGCGTCATCCCTGTCTCAGTCATCTTCTCGGCAAACTTCAACTTGACTTCGATGAGCTCCGCCTCAACACTATTTAGCCGTTCTTTGTGTTCTTTCTCTCTCTCTTTGGCCTCAATCTCTGCCGCCTCCAACTTATCCTCAAGCTCTTGAATCTCGTTACTGGATCCTTCTGCCTCTTTCATGTAGAGGTCCCTGACCTTTGTTGCCGCCTTGAGCTCTTCATCTTTCTTGCCCAGAGTTGCATTCAGGTTGTTAAACTCTTTCATAAGTTCGTCCCTCGCCTTTATCCACCCCTCTTCCTGTGTCTCAAGCTTCTTCTTCATTTCCTCCACTTCCCCCCTGAGCTGCTCCTCCTGTCGCTTGGCCTCGAGCTTTACCTTTCGGAGATGACCCCGTGTTTTCTGAATATCTTTTCCTAGCTTGACAATCGTATCCTTGAGTTTAGTGTTCCTCGTCCGGAGTCTTACGAGGCCTCGGGCAGCAAAGAAACCTTTTGGGTTATCTAACCCCCCTTCCTCCTCCCTCCCCCTTCCATCTTCCCCCTCCTCCTCCTCATCATCTTCGCCAATAATAATGATGCCTTCTTCACCTTCTCCAAAGCTCTCATTCCCCCTTCTCTCCTCCAGAAAGGCTTTACTCTGCGCCCTGACTCTTTCGAAACCCTCGTCAACTTCATGGTGCTCCTTGAGTTCCGTCATGATCCTGTGGTGCCTTGTCGCAACTTGGTGCCTAGCCTCATGACTCACGTGGTGTATGGCGCGTTCCGTCTCTCTCAAGCTAACAGATTCCCCAAGCTGGGCCAAGATCATCTTCTTCTCCATCTCTTGGTCTCCCAGGGAAGTCTCAAATTGCACAAGCTTACTTGCAGCCAAAGCGCGACTCAGATCCAGACGAGATACTTTAGTGCGAAGACCGAAGGCCTCCTTCTTTAGAGAGATATACGAACGTAAGAGGGATTCTACGGCGTCACCGTTCTTCAAATTGACGTTTTCGTTGTCATTGTCATCGTCATTGTCATTATCTTCGTTTTTGTCATTGTCTTTGTCTTTGTCCTTGTCTTTGTCCTTGTCTTTGTCTTTGTCTTGGCCACCATCATTGTCATTGTCACCGTCATTGTCAATGCCAACGTCGTCGTTATTTACATTGTTATTTTTTCTGTCTTTGTTGTTGTTTTTATCATCGTCTCCATTGTTGCCCTCGCCGTTGCCTTCATTGTCATCTTTGGCTCCACCATCGTTGCTATCCTCTCTCATTGCCACCTTGATCCTCTCATCCCTCTTCCTATCTTGCTCCTCCCTCTCCCTATTTTCTTTCTCAAGTTTACTTCTTTCCTCTTCATTTTCTTTCCTTCTCTTTTCTGACTTCTTAAGTCTCTTTTCTAAGATTTTAATTCTGTCCGGGTTCACCATAGACGAGCTGGCGTTGGAAACCTCATCAAAAGACAGTCCCCCCCCCTTCCCCCCCCTCCACTGACTGATTCACCAAATGACACCCCTCCTGCTCCAGCAACATCACCGTGGGTCGAACCATCATCCGAGCTCCACGAGTCCGCTGAAGATCCCTCAGAGCTCAATTCAGGATGGGCTCCTCCGCCGTCTTGTTGTCCATGGTTTCGATGCCGATGGTGGTGAAGCCCATGGTGATGCTGTGGGTGTTGAGACTCGCCTCCTCCCGAGTCCTTACCAGCAAAGATTTTATCTCTAATTTCATTATACCTCCCTTCTTCTGTGTCCCTCCAACAGGTTATCCTGCCCTCCATTCGTACATCAATGACGTCCTTTGAAGAGACCTCTTTCTCCAAATTTCCCTCTCCACTTCCCTTCTCCCTGCCACTGCCGCTGCACCTACCCCCTCCCACGGTAAAGGATGTCCCCAGTGATACTGCTTTTGATCCCTTCCCCTGGGACCCAGCGAAGCGACTGGCGTCAATTGCAAAGGATGCAAGTTCAACCCGACAAGGGTACGATGTCAATGTTATATTCACAATCTTTCGAGAGTAATGCCCCGGCGACAACAAGTCCAGACCAACGGACATGCAAAGGGGTGAGATAGAAGAATTGGTGTTGCTTATGTTATTATTGTTGCTGTTGTTGTTGTCATTACTGCCATTTACATCGTTATAACCTGAGCTGCAATTAAAATCGCCGTTATCATTGACGTCAGTGGGATGCGATGACGGAGAGTTGAGATAGAGACTTGATTTGGCATTAATTGAGCCATGAAACTCTAACTTGGAACCTACAGAACCAACGCGACGTAACGAAACTACACGACTTGTTGTAAAACGACCACCGCGTTGTAGGGTCACCAGGATCTTGTTGCTATTGATACTGTTATTCCCGTAACTACCATCATTGAAGTCGTCATTACCACCACCAGCACCAGCACCAGCACCACTAACATCACCCCCCTTCTCGTCAACATTGCCGCTGCTGTCAAACAAACCTGACAGGCGTTGGCCTGATGTAGATGTGAATGAGATTGATGTTATCCCCAAGGAAAGGTGGTGATGATGGTGATTTGCGCTGTCTCTGCTGTAATGACTAGACATTTCGTGACGGTGGTTGGTCGTGAACATAATCGCGACCGGGACCACTTGTTGAACGGACCTGGTACTTATGCAAGGTTCTTCTCAACTGGAGCACTGTCACAAGGCTCAAAATTTGAAATTTCTAGTTTAATAACAATACAAACGAGAGATTGGCCGTATATAGTTCGACGGACAATTTTTTTTTTCGCACTAAGTAAAGAATTGCACCTAAAGGAGCAGTTTGGAGGGGGACAGTTTTTCCCCGATTGATTTTCACCTTCCACGAAGACAACTTTCTTGGCCTTATTCCTGAGGACGCTGTGCGATCGTTTCGTAGCACGTAGCGCAAGTTCTAACAAGTTCTGCCGCACAACCGCCAGCATCTGCGACTGAAATATCTCCAATTAAGACTGCGCAAAAACTCCCGGAGCAGTTCTCTGACTTTCTCCCCGCTTTCTTCCTTCCTGTTCTGGGGCTTGACTGTAATAGAGCCGTTCGTTCACCTACATTTGAGCCGCCTCTAGCTACAAGTTTGGCGCACACTTACAATGGGTTGTGGAAGTTCCAACAATAGCTCCACTCTGCCAACCAACTCTCCTGATTCTTTTGATGGGGGGATTAATAGGGGCTCAGGTCCGTTGACAGATGAAGAGATTCAGCGTCGGATCGTATGCAGCGACAGCGTTGTGGATAAGAGGATAGATGTGGAAGGGGGGGGAACGTACAGCATGAAGATTGCTTACTTAAGCCAGAAAGGGTATTACCCAAATGGTGAGTGAAATCATTCATATTTTCGATGTTGTTTTCGCTGGTATCATCCCATCTCATCTCATCTCACCAAAATCTTTTCTTTAGCCCCAAACAAACCAAACCAAGACGCTTTCGTCTCCCTCCCGAACTTTTGCAATTCTCCTAATTGTTCTTTGTTCGGCGTCTTTGACGGTCACGGCTCTACAGGCGACATCTGCTCGATCTTTGCAAAAAATCGTCTCCCGCACCTGCTTCAATCCTACGTAAAATCTTCTGGTGCTAAATCTATCCACGACCTTAGCGACACTGATCTCCAGAAGATATACACGCGTGCTTTCGTTGATACCAACCAAAAGTGTCACGAAGCCGCTTTTGACGACACGCTTAGTGGCACTACTGCCATCACTGTTATGGTGGTTGGAAAGTACCTTTATGTTGCCAACGTGGGGGATAGCAGAGCGATAATATGCTCTGAGAGCGGCTCAGTGAACGGCGGAGGAGGAAACGCGACGGGCCAAGGGGTTGGAAAAATTATGGCCGAGCCGCTAAGTATCGACCAGACGCCGTTTAGGAAGGACGAAAGGGAGAGGGTCAAGCGTGTAGGTGCTCGTGTCCTGACAATCGATCAGATTGAGGGGCTTGAACCAATACACGAGAACTGGGGCATGGAGCTAGGGAAAGAAATTGACGAGATCGGGGACCCCCCGAGGCTGTGGAATGTCACGCTGGACAAACCTGGGACGGCCTTCACGAGGAGTATTGGCGATGCTGTAGCTGAATCTATCGGGGTGTTTGCGGAGCCAGAGCACCTCATCAGGGAAATTACACCGGGGGACAAGTACATAATTATTTGTAGCGATGGGGTATTTGAGTTCCTGACAAGTCAAGCTGTTTGTGATATGGTAGGAAATTTTGATGATCCGTTGGATGCATGTCGAGCGGTCGTGCAGGAGTCGTACAGGTTGTGGCTGCAATACGAAGTGCGGACTGATGATATAACAATGATCGCTCTGTATCTCGGTGATTACGATATGAAGGAGGAAGAAAGTGACAAAATCGACGTTTTGCAGAGTCCTAGCACTGTCGTACAGACAATTAAATTCAGGGACGAAGCTACGAAGACGAAGAGAAAGACGGAGAGCAGCACGCTGATGAGCATGGTTGAGAACAAGCCGGTAAGGCGGAACATGAGCAAGGCCAAGAGAAGAATGGTAATGGACCACAACCGGCGGATGAGTGCAGAAATGGGCTTTGAAGAATTCGCCTTCGAAAATTATATTTCCGACAAGACCAAAGAGGAGTTCGACCGCCTGGCCGTTTTGACGAAAGCGAACTTTCTGTTCCAGCACTTACTCCCGAGTCAGCTGAGCAAACTGTACAGCGTGTTTGAGAAAGTGCAGGTTGAGAAGGGAGATATTGTAATAAAACAGGGTGATCAGGGAGACAAGTTCTACGTCGTGGATAAAGGTAGCTACGAAGTTACAGTTAGGGGGGAGGACGGTATCATTCATGTGGTAATGACTTACACGGAAGGGGGAAGTTCTTTTGGGGAGTTGAGCTTAATGTACGGAAAGCCCCGCGCTGCGACGGTGACAGCAGTCGAGAGCGGCGTCGTATGGGCGCTTGCACGGCCGGCGTTCAAGAGCATGCTAATGAGGAAGGTATCTGCTACCAACCTGATCAAGGTGCTGAAAAAAGTGGACATCCTCAAAAACCTGCCCATCCCTCAATTGCAACGCTTATGTGATGTACTTGGAGAGGAGTCGTTTAAGGACGGTGATTACGTCGTTAAGCAAGGAGATGTCGGTGAACGCTTCTATATTATTTCGAGTGGGGAGTTCATGTGCACGACGGTTGACCCCAAGACAAAGGCCGAGAAGGAGCTACAGCGATTAAAGACGAACGATTATTTTGGCGAGCGATCACTTCTAATGGAGGAACCGCGAGCTTGCAACGTTGTTGCGGTAGGAAAGGGGACCGTTTATTCTTTGACGCGCGGCAACTTTTTAGAAGTCGTTGGGGACTTGCACGAGCTTATCCGGGCCGATCAGGAGAAGAAGTTTGCACAGAAACAAGTCCAGTCGACTACCACTTACAGAATCGCGAAGCACACCATCCAAGGTGTGACCTACGGCGAGCTAGAGTATCAGTGCTGGACGTCAAAGATGGATTACGGCTTCATGGGCGTTTTCCTCCACAAGCGGGAGGGTTCACTCGCCTTTCACATGTACACTGTTAAGGCCATCAGCAAGCGAAAGGCGATCGATTCGGATGTCGATGACCAGATCGTCCAAGACAGAGATATTTTGGCGCTGCTAAGTCGACCATCGCCGTTTGTTCCGGTAATATTGGCTTCATTTAGCGACAGCAAGGCAGTATACAGCGTGTACAAGGGTACTGTAGTGTGCCAGCTGAATGACATCTTGTCGACCGTGAAAGATTTCAACGAGAACGACGCGAGGTTTTACTCCAGCTGCGTGATAATGGCACTAGACTTTTTACACGAGGAGGGGATAATGCACAGGAAGGTGACGCCAGAGTGTGTGTGGATCACCTCGCAGGGCTATGGACAATTGGGGGACTTGGGCTGCAGCAAGGAAATGAGCGGTCAACAACAGTTTACAATGATCGGCGACCCCAGCTACTTTGCACCTGAACAAGTCTTGGCTAGGGGACACACACACACTGTCGACTTTTGGAGCTTCGGAGTGCTTATATACGAGATGCTCACGGGAACTCTCCCGTTTGGTGACAGCAGCACTCCTGAGACGGAACTGTACAAGAACATTAGTGGACACTCCGAGGGAAATGACCCCTTTAAATTGGCCGAGAATGCCGACAACATCACAGCCGAGGGAAAATTGCTTGTAAATACCCTCCTTAATCCGGACCCTAAAAGGCGACTTGGGAGCGGCATGAAAGGTGTGGAGGAAATAAAGGAGGACGCTTGGCTGAAGGGGACAAGTTGGACCGATCTTACCAAAGGACGGACTGCCGCACCCCATGCCATGTATTGCACAGAAAAGATTCAAATTAACAACGACATCACAGTGGAGAAAGATTTCTTCGATGGTGCGACAGAGGTGGCTCACGAAGACTGTCCAGAGGGCTTTCAGGCCTTTTAAGATGGGATGAGAGGGGAGGGGTAAAAATATTTGAATTGAATTGAATATTATGTTTGGCTACCAAAATTTCCGACCTCTATGTTTAGTTTTTCTACTAATCCCTAATCAATTCGTTAACAATGCTCATAAGCGAGATTACTGCAACATCAGTTCGGAGGACCCTGGGGCCGAGATCTACGAGGGCGAAACCGAGATTTTCAGTCAAGAAAGCAATTTCCCGATTGGTATACCCGCCCTCGGGACCAACTGCCACAACAACCTTCTTTTTTTTACTACATTCCGATTTTGAGAGCAGGATACTCGAGAGAGTGGCGCTTGACAAGGTGGCCGGCGCTGTTTCGTGGTGATTCCCTCCAACATCCACGTTGCGCTTCGTTTTATCAGTGTTCAAGTCCGAGGGAAGGGCGGGGTGCGCTACAACGCGAATATATTCGCTCGTCGGAAAGAATAAATCGAGCTTTCTAACGTCAAAGTCAGAGATCGAGCGCTTGTGAAGTGCGAGCTTGGGGAGGCGGAAGTCATTTCCATTTTGGGAGAGGCCAGCAACTAAAAGGTTCGTGAGGGTTGGAGGATCCCAAAATAGTTTAGCCCCAAAATAATCTTTTGGGACCTTATCACCACCAGTGATAAGAATCTTATCGCAACCTAGCATTGATATTATAGGTAACAGTGAGGATAGGCGGCGCGGGCGTGGGCAGGCCAGGATCAGGCTAACCGGTGGAGGTGGATTTTCTTTTTCGGTCGACCTTCTCTCATTTAGCGAAATTGTGAGCTCTTGTGGAGTAATCGATACAATTTTGGCAGAATCATAAAGCCCTTCACCAACAACGCCAACCTTAATGGTATCGGACTCTTCCAGATTGAGGACATTTGTAATGTGCTTTGCTCGTTCATCATCAAGGCGCAGCGAAATCGAACTTTTCCCACCATCAGATGCGCCAAACTGTCTTTCTTCTTCCGAAAATATGATTCTATTCAAGTGGAGGGAGCTTGTTGTTCGAAAGTGGCGACAAGTAGGTGTTTGGCGGCAAGAAAGAGGTATCCTGCGCTTGTAAAAGTGACGAGAAGGTGACCCACGAAAGAACAAAAGGCCGTCCGCCAGCTGAAAAATCATTGGGCACCACAGCATCGTTGGGCACCACAGCAGCACAAGGAATTTAGCGAATGGGGCAAATGAAACCATGCAGCTACACAATTCGTTCCTTTTGTTTTTTTCGAGAATCCGAGAATATTACTGTTTGTCATGGTTAGTTCATCTTTCTTGGCAGCCTGCTGCTTCATGGTAGCAACAACTTCTTTCCAACTGCCTCCAATTTGTCGCCGATTTAATGGAAGCCCTCTCGAGGCTCAACCGACTCGGCGAAGTTTCTTGGGAGGCGCAGTATTATCAGCACCCTTGGCATTTGTGTTGCCACTTCCTAATCGCGCAGTCGCACGCTCAACGTTAACGACAGCAGAGTCAGCGGAGCAATCCCTTTATTTGATACTTCGTGCCCAAGAGGCTACGCTGCAGGAGCTCAGGTTAATCAAGAAAGGCCTGTACAAAGATGTCCAACGAGCTAATATCAAGTTGGCGGTAAAGTTCATTCTCAAGAACTACAATCTGCTCGACAATTTCCTCAACGTATCACAAAACATCGTTCCCAAGTCTAAGCAGATCGAGGCGAATGGGATAGCGCAGGAAATAGTAAGTGATCTCACCACAATTCTGGAATACTTCGATTCTCAAGATGTCCAGAATCTCAAAGTTGGGGGTGTCGGTGCTCTTGCTAGCGCCACCGAGCCGTTCGTTATCGAGGGACTTGTGTCAGCGAACAAGAAAATCCAGCTCTACATAGATCTTTGCCCGACTGACTCTGTGGAGCGCGTCATGGCCACCATTAGCTATGAGAATGAATTGAACATGAAGGAATTCCCAGAGGATGTTTTGGGGAAATTGAAGAACCCTGACCCTCGAATAGAGTGAAGGTAGAAGGAAAAGCGACTGCAAAAAAAAATTCGCTCGAAACACAAAATCAAATCTAAAATCTTTTCCCTTCTTTTAATCAATATCATCACCGTGTCCCTCGGCGAATTTGGTTGTATTTCGTCTGGGTCGTGGAGACTGTGGAGGAAGTATGGGCGTGGGCATCGTTTCTAGCTCTGTTGCTTGCTGAGTTCCCGGTCCTTTCTCCGCTCTATTCTGGCCCCTTCCTCGTCCTCCTCGTCCTCCTCGCCCCACTCTCCCCCTCCCACCACGACCTATACCAGCTCCAGTGGCAGCCTTTCCAAGCCTGGTTAAATGGGCAGTTTGTCGGATGTCGTGGGCTTTCTTATCAGCTTCACCTTTCTCGAGTTTTTCTCTTTCTTCTTTAGGCATTTTACTACGTCGTTCTAGCTCAATACGTTCCTTCTCCGCTTTTTCTCGTTTTTGGTTTTCGAAAAACTCTTTTTCACGCGATGACTGTGATATCTTTGGTGGCGAGTGCTTACTGTGCGTTTCTTGCGCATCGTGAAAGTCGTCAGGATCATCTTCGAAGTCGTCGACGCCTTGCGACAGCTCGCCAGGTTTGAATACACCCGTCTTTCTGTAGTGCTTATGCTGCTGTTGCAGGCTCTCACCACTCTCTGCGGCTTCCTTGCTGAAAGACACACTGCTCACTCTCTGCTCATCTCTCTCCTCTTCAAAGTCGTCGACGCCTTGCGACAGCTCGCCAGGTTTGAATACACCCGTCTTTCTGTAGTGCTTATGCTGCTGTTGCAG